>Ga0197143_1000037_pt1 | contig 144306 bp, 138 predicted proteins | sample GBS70_MetaG_FD_148603 | JGI IMG/M metagenome (GOLD analysis project Ga0197143, IMG submission 148603) | Sediment microbial communities from Great Boiling Springs, Gerlach, Nevada, United States - GBS 70_MetaG | ecosystem: Environmental > Aquatic > Thermal springs > Hot (42-90C) > Sediment... | reverse complement strand
GGCCCCCACGTGCTTGGCGAGCAGCACCCGCTGGCCCACATTCGGGTCCAGTTCAAACCGAAAGGCTTGAAGAACCTTCATTCAATCGCACACCCGTTCGGCTGAATAGATGTTAACAAAATCGGCAACTGCTGGCAACCCCCTGGCCAACGACCGGGAGCTTTATTACCACTATCGGGCCCGGTTCAACCAGCTGGTCCGGGCCGGCCAGGCCGATACTCCCGAAGCCGCCCAGCTTTTTTACTACCTCAACAAGACCTGCTATAACGGCCTCTGCCGGTTCAACCGCAAGGGCGAGTTCAACGTCCCCTTCGGCCGTTACCCCAAGGTCAACTACTGCCGGGATTTTTCGGTTGATCAGCGAGTCTTTAAAAACTGGGAATTTAGCTGCGCCGACTTCGAGGCCATCCCCCTCGAGGCCGACGATTTCGTCTACGCCGCCCCGCCCTACGACGTGGTCTTCTGCCAGTATGCCCCCGCCGGCTTCACCTGGGCCGACCAGGTGCGCCTTGCCCGGTGGCTCGCCCGACACCCCGGCCCGGTGGTGCTATCCAACCAGGCCACCGAACGGGTCTGCCGGCTCTACGCCGGCCTCGGCTTCGAGCTCCGATTTGTGCCCGGTCCCAGGCGCATCAGCTGCACCGGCGACCGGCGGCCGGCGTGGGAGGCGCTGGCCCTTAAACTCCACCCAAGCCGTTAAAATATTATGTCAAGTATCACCTCGGCCTGCCCGGAGCAGCCTGACCACGTAGCCCAGCCGGCCCAGCACCAGCCGGGGTCTTAAGCCGACCATAAGCAGCCAGAAGCCCCCGAAAGCGTAGCCAAACTTCAGGCCGAGGCGGGCCTCGACCCCGAGGCCGCCGAGGAAGGGCGCCCCCGAAAGCAGCCAGTAGCCGGCCCCAACGGCCGCCCCGGCCAACGCCGCCGGCCACAGCTCGGCCCCCAGGTTCACCCCGGTCTGGCGCCAGACCTGCCGGTAGGTGAGGGCCAGGCCCAGGCCGAAGGCAAGGCCCACCGCCAGGGCCGTGCCCGTCGCCTGCCAGAGGAGGGTGAGGGGCAGGCCGACGGCGGCCAGGATTAAAGCCTGGGCCGCCGTAAGGACGGTGTTGAGGCCGGGCCGGCCCAGGGCCGTAAACAGGGAAGCGGCGTTCTCCCAGAGGGGCCGGCAGACCGCGTAAACCACCAGCAGTTGCAGGAGGGGGGCGGCGGGAAGCCAGCGGTCGCCGTAGAGGACGGCGATAAGCTCGGGGGCGCCGACGGCCACGGCGATGGCTAGGGGCACGGTCCCCATCAGGATGAGCCAGAGGAGCATCGTTGCCGTTCGGCGGAGGCGGGCCGGGTCGTCCCGGAGGCGGGCGTAGGTGTAGAAGGCGCCCCGGTTGACCACCACGTTTAAAAGGGCGGCCGGCCACTGGGCGGTCCGGTAGGCCCGGTCGTAGAAGCCGAGGGCCCCCAGGCCGACAAAGGTCCCCACCAGGAAGTTGTCAAACTGGGTTAAAAAGAGCGCCCCCAGATTCGCCAGCCCCACGGCCAGGCCGAACCTAATGAGCTGGCGGGCAACCGGTGGGCTGAACCCCCAGCGGCGCACGGCCGCGGCCGGCAGACCCCGCGCCGCCCACCAGGTGCCGAGGGTCGAAAGGACCGCCAGGGCGGCATTCTGGGCCACGATGCTCCAGTAGCCCCCGCCGTTCAGGGCCACCCAGAAGGCCGGCAGGTATGAGACCCCGAAGGCCAGCCCCTGGACCAGGGCCGAACGGTGAAAGAGCAGGTTTTTATCCAGAAGGATGAGGGCTGTGGCCCCCGCGGCCTCCACCAGCCCCACCGCCCCGAGGGCCAGCACCACCCAGCCCAGCTCCGGGGGGTATCCCAGCCCGGTCAGGACGGGGACGGCCGCCCCCAGCAGGAGGAGGGTTGCCAGCCCGGCGGCCAGGTCCAGGGCGAGGTGGGTTCCCAGCAGTTCGGCCGTCGTCTCCTTCCGCTGGGCAAAGGCCTGCCCGATGCCCACCTTGGTCCGGAGGTTAAGAAGGGAGAACCAGAAGAGGGCCAGGGCGTAGGTGCCGAAATGGTGGGGTTCCAGCAGCCGGGTCAGGACGAGGTTGGCCCCGAATCCCCAGAGGAGCTGAAAATACGAGCTGAAGGCGAGCCAGAGGCTGCCCCGAACTACCCGGTAGGCGAGGGGCGCTTCGTCCCCATTGGGGTCCGCCCGGCCGTTCACCCCGAAGGCTGCCACACCCTGGATTATAGCCCCCGGGACTAAAGTACCTTATCCGGAAGGGCGACCGGGTTTTATAATCTCCCCACGGAGCGGAGCGATGCACAACCGGCTAAGCCCGGCGGGCCGGAACCCCACCGACCTGTCCCTCTTTTCGCCCCCGGAGGTCCGCACCATCAAAGATACGGGCCTTACCCTGGACTTTCTATCCGACCTGGCCCTGCGAATTATTTACTACGCCGGCAATATAACCGCCGGGGAGGTGGCCAGGCGGATGGGCCTGCCCTTCGGGAACGTGGTGGAGCGGGTTTTAGAAAACCTCAAGCGGCAGCTCCTGGTCGAGGTAACCGGCGGGGCCTCCATCCTGGCCACCAGCTACGCCTACACCCTGACCGAGAAGGGCTACGCCAAGGCGGCCGAGCTGGTTGCCCGAACCACCTACGCCGGCACCGCCCCGGTTCCCATGGACCGGTATTTTGAGGCCGTCAAAACCCAGTCCATCCTCGGGCTGAGGGTCGGCCGGGAGGAGGTTGGCCGGGCCTTCAGCCACCTCGTCCTGCCCCGGCACATCCTGGACATGCTGGGGCCGGCCATAAACTCCGGCCGGTCCGTCTTCCTCTTCGGGGAGTCGGGCAACGGCAAAACCTCCATCGCCGAGACGGTCGCCCGGATTTTCTTCGGGGGCTATATCTGGGTCCCTTACGCCGTCGAGTTCGACGGGGAGATTATAAAAGTCTACGACCCGGCCTACCATTTTGCGGTCGACCCCGAAGCCTTCGGGCTGCAGGCGACGGATGGGCGCTGGCTGCTGTGTCGGCGGCCGGCGGTGGTCGTGGGCGGCGAGCTAACCATGGCCCAGCTCGACCTGGTCTACAGCGAAGCCACCCGCTATTACGAGGCGCCGGTCCAGGTGCGGGCCAACGGGGGCATCCTGATTATCGACGACTTCGGCCGCCAGCAGATCTCGCCCCGGGACCTGCTTAACCGCTGGATCGTGCCCCTGGAGCGGCGGGAGGACTTTTTAAGTCTGCGTTCGGGCCAGCGGCTGCGGGTCCCCTTCGACCCGCTGGTAATCTTTTCGACCAATATGGAGCCTACCAGCCTGGTGGACGAGGCCTTTCTGCGCCGGATCCGCTACAAAATTTACGTGCCGGACCCGACCCCGGAGGCCTATGCGGAGATTTTGCGGCGGGTCTGCGCCGCCCAGGGGATAAGCTTTGACCCGCAGGCGGTGGGGTTCATCTTCGCCTACTACCGGGCGCACGGCATCTCGCCCCGTGCCTGCCACCCCCGGGATATCGTCGAGCACCTGGTAGACATCGCCGACTACGCCGGGGTTCCCCCGGCCCTCGACCCTGACCTTTTAAAGCTGGCCCTCGAGTCTTACTTTGTACCCTTAAGCAACCGTCAGACGTAAATCTTTATCCCGAGCCCCAGGTCATCAATGAGCCGCTCAACCTTCTCCCGCTCGGGCACATCCGAGAGGTCGACCCCATCACTTACCCGGAGAAACCCGACCCCCACCACACGGCCGTCTTCCCCGAAATCGACGACCCGCAGGTCATCCCGGGATTTGGAACATGCCACCCGTCCCGGGTTAACGTAAACGTAAATCGCGTAAGCTTCTGGAGAAAACTTAGCAAACTGCTTAAAAGGGTCACTCATTTTATCTTTCCGCTTCGGATCAGGGCCTTGACCTCCTCGATGGCCCGGGTGACCTGGATCCCCCGGGGGCAGGCCGCCGTGCAATTGAAAATCGTCCGGCAGCGCCAGACGCCGAACCACTCGTTTAAAACCTTGAGCCGGGCCGCGGCCGCCCGGTCCCGGCTGTCGAAGATAAACCGGTGGGCCTGGACGATGGCCGCCGGCCCGATGTACTCCCCGTTGGCCCAGAAGGACGGGCAGGCGGTGGTGCAGGCCGCGCACATGATGCACTTGGTGGTGTCGTCGAAGCGGGCCCGCTCCTCGGGCGACTGGAGCCGCTCCCGCTCCGGCGGGGGCTCGTCGTTTATCAAATAGGGCAGCACCTGCCGGTACTTCCGAAAGAAAGGCTCCTGGTCCACCACCAGGTCCTTTATGACCGGAAGCCCCAGCAACGGCTGGATGGTAATCGTTCCCCGGCCCTCGGCAACCACGTCCCGCACCAGAACCTTGCAGGCGAGCCGGTTCACCCCGTTTATGCGCATGGCGTCGGAGCCGCACACCCCGTGGGCGCACGACCGCCGGTAAGTCAGGCTGCCGTCGAGGTACCATTTGACGTGGTTGAGGGCATCCAGAACTCGGTCGGTCTCCTCGACCTCAACCTCATACTCCGCCCACCAGGGCCGGGGGTCCCGCTCCGGGTTGAACCGCTGGACCCGCAGTTTGACCTTCACGGGCAGACAACCTCCTTCAGTAAACCCGCTCCTTTGGGGGCCAGTGGGTTATCACCACCGGCTTGGAATCGAAGCTTACTTCCCGGCCGCGCCGGTAAATCAGGGTGTGCCTGAGCCAGTTCTGGTCGTCCCGCTTGGGGTAGTCCTCCCGGTAGTGGGCTCCCCGGCTCTCCGTCCGGTAGAGGGCAGAGTAGGCCGTGGCCTCGGCCACATCCAGGAGGGAGCCCAGCTCGAGGGCCTCTACCAGGTCGGTGTTGAAGCGCAGCCCCCTATCGTCGATCCCGATGTTTTCATAGCGGGCCCTCAGCTCGTTTAGTTTGGAGATCGCCGTTTTAAGGCCGTCCTCCTCCCGGAAAACGCTTACGTAGGTCTGCATCGTCTCCTGAAGCTCGGCCCGGATGGGGGCGGCCCGCTCCTTGCCCCCGTTGCGGACCCGCTCCACCAGTTCCACGGTATAAGCCTCGGGCTCCGGCGGGAGGGGCGGAAAATCGGCCCCCCGGCAGTACTCGGCCATGTGCCGGCCGGCCCGCCGGCCGAAGACCACCAGGTCCACCAGCGAGTTGGTGCCCAGCCGATTGGCCCCGTGGACCGAGACGCAGGCGCATTCGCCGGCGGCGTAAAAGCCCTCGACCGGGGTGTTGTTCCCGTCCCGCACGACCCGGCCGTCCAGGTCGGTGGGGATGCCCCCCATCGCGTAGTGGGCCGTGGGCTGGATGGGAACCGGCTGTTTTAAGGGGTCGATCCCCAGGTAAACCCGGGCGAACTCGATGATGTCGGGGAGCTTGGACTGCAGGTACTCGGCGGTGACCGTTCGGCCGCCGGGGGCGCTCCGGTAGCGGTTGATGGTTTCCGGGCGCATATCCAGGTAAACGTAATCCCGGCCGCCGATGCCCCGGCCCTCCCGGATCTCCCGGTAGATGGCCCGGGAAACCACGTCCCGGCTGGCCAGGTCCTTAATCGTTGGGGCGTAGCGCTCCATAAACCGCTCGCCCTTATCGTTAATCAAAATGGCCCCTTCGCCCCGGGCGCCCTCGCTCAAGAGGATGCCCAGCTTGTAGATGCCGGTCGGGTGGAACTGGAAAAACTCCATGTCCTCCAGGGGCAGTCCCCGCCGCCAGACCAGGGCCATGCCGTCCCCGGTCAGACTGAGGGCGTTAGAGGTGACCTTATAGATCCGCCCGGCCCCGCCGTTGGCGAAGAGCACCGCCTTGGCGTGGAAGACGTGGATATCCCCGGTGGCGATTTCGAGGGCGACCACCCCGGCCACCCGACCCCCGTCCAGGATCAGGTCGGTCACGAAGAACTCGTCGAAAAAGCAGACCTCGGCCCGGATGCACTGCTGGTAAAGGGTATGCAGGATCATGTGGCCGGTCCGGTCAGCCACGTGGCAGGCCCGCATAACCGGGGCCTCGCCGAAGTTGCGGGTGTGGCCCCCGAAGCGGCGCTGGGCGATCTTACCCTCCGGCGTCCGGTCGAAGGGCATGCCCAGATGCTCCAGCTCGATGATGGCATCCACCGACTCCCGGGCCAGAACCTCGGCCGCGTCCTGGTCCACCAGCCAGTCGCCCCCCTTGATGGTGTCGTAAACGTACCATTCAGGCCGGTCCTCTTCCATATTGCCCAGGGGGGCGGCGATGCCGCCCTGGGCCGCCCCGGTGTGGGAGCGGAGGGGATGAACCTTGCTTAAGACGGCCGTTCGGACCTGCCGGGCGGCGTAGAGGGCCCCCATAAGCCCCGCGCCCCCGGCCCCAACCACCACCGCCTCGAACCGATGCCGGTGAATCCGTCCCCGACTGCCCACGGCTAGCAACCCCCCGGAAGCTCCGCCACCCTCACCCCGCCCACCAGGACCACACTGCCCAGGGTCAAAAGGGCCACCCCGACGGCCACCGCCAGGCCCTTAAGTCCCCGCCGGAGGCCGGGGTGGTGCACGTAGTCGTCGATGACGTACCTTAAGCCCAAAAGGCCGTGGACATAGGCCAGCCAGAGGAGAAGGGCATCGTAAACCCGCCAGCCCACCAGCGCCCACCGGTAGTAGACAAAGCAGGCGTCGATGACGTGGACGTTATTTATCAGGTGCATAATGGCCAGGTGGCCGAAGGCCAGAGGTACTAAAAGCACACCGGACCAGCGCATGTAGGACCAGACCGAGACGTCGAACCTGGGCCGAGCGGGCGAAACAACCCTTACGGTGCGGGGCGACGTGGCCATTCTCTAACCTCCCAGCAGGCCGCGTCCGACAATGGTCACGGCCATATAGGCGGCGGTGGGAACGAACAGCAAAACAAAGAGCACCACGGTGGCCGCCACAAGGCGCATCTGGGTTTTGGCCGCCCAGAGCTGGGGAAACCAGTCGCTTACGGCGATGCGCAGGCCGTTTAACCCGTGCCAGAGGACGCAGCCTACGAGGATAATCTCCCCGATGCCGAAGAAGGGGTTCCGGTAAATCTTGATGGCGTGGTTGTAAAGCTCCGGCGCAAAAAATACCAGGGAAGTGTCGACGATGTGAACGGTCAGAAAAAGCAGGGTTCCCAGGCCCGCAATCCGGTGGGCAACCCAGGCCAGCTGAAAGAGGCCCCCGCGGTAGGATAGGCCCTGACGGAGGAGCAGGCCGAGACCGTCCATCTTCTGCGACTCCTTTCGACGATGCAGGGTGCGACCGGTTAATTATAACCCCGGCCCGGCCCCGGCGTCATCCGACCTGTTGCCGGCCGGGGCCGGGCCGGCGGCCGCCAGCCGGCCCACCGCCCGGGCCACCGCCTCGGTGACCCCCGTCCGCACCGCCCCGGCCGCCATCTCGATGGCCCCCCGCAGGGCCCGGGCGTTGGACCGGCCGTGGGCCAGCACCACCACCCCCTGCACCCCCAGGAGGGGCGCGCCCCCGTATTCGGCGTAGTCGTAGCGGCTCAAAAGCTCCCGGAAGGCCGGGGCCAGCATCAGACCCCCGAGGCGGTAGCGCCAGCGCTGGTTTATCTTGGCCTGAATCGCCTTAAAGAGCATCTCCCCCACGCCCTCGGCCGTCTTGAGGGCCACGTTCCCGCTGAAGCCGTCGGTCACCACCACATCGGCCACGTCCCAGGGCAGGTCCTTACCCTCCACGTTGCCGACGAAGTTAAGGCCCGAGGCGCTCAGCAGCTGGTAGGCCCGGCGGGCCAGCAGGTTTCCTTTGGTCGGCTCCTCGCCGATGTTAAGGAGGCCGACCCGGGGCGACGGCTTGCCGAAGGTACAGCCGTAGTAGGCGCTGCCCATAACCCCGAACTGGAGCAGGTGGTGGGGCCGGCAGTCGGCGTTGGCCCCGGCGTCGATGATGATTATCTGCCCCCCAAAGGTGGGCAGGTGGGTGGCCACCCCGGGGCGGTCGACCCCCGGTATCCGGCCCAGGATAAGCAAGGCCCCGGCCACCACCGCCCCGCTGTTTCCGGCCGAGACGAAGGCGTCGGCCCGGTTGCCGGCCACCAGCTCAAGGCCCACCGCCAGGGACGACCTGGGCTTGGCCCGAATGGCCTCGCTGGGATGCTCCCCCATCCCGACGATCTCGGGGGCGTCCACAAGCCCGAAGGGCCTCAGGTCGACCCCGGCGGCCCGGGCGGCCGAAACCACCAGCTCCCGCGGGCCTACCAGGGTAATCTCGTAGCGGCGGGCCGCCAGGGCCGCCGCCTTAAGGACCTCTTCCGGCCCCCGGTCCCCGCCGGCCGCATCCAGGGCGATGCGAATCAACGTCTTTTCCTCCCCAGAATCACCATCCGCTCGGCCGACGGCCCGTAAGGGCCCAGGTCGTAGTCGCCCCAAACCTGCTCGGCCTCAAAACCGGCAAGGTTTAGCAGGTATTCGGCCTCGCGGCGGAAAAGAAAGGCCAGCTCGTACGTAAAGACCGTCCGCCTCAGCCCCCCGCCGGATGCGGCCTCGTCGTAAAAACAGGTAAATCGCTCCAGCTGTTCGGCCGGGTATACCCGCCGGCTGACGTATTTGCTCAAGGTGCGGCCGCCGTCAACCCGCACCCAGTGGAGGACCAGGGCCGGGTCGTCGTCAAGAAAACCGGGGGCCAGGGGGTTCGGCAGGTCCAGCACCAGCCGGCCGTCGGGCCGCAGGTGCCGGTGGACGGTTTCAAGGCAACGGCGCTGGGCCGCGGGGGAGGTAAGGTGGCCGAAGGTGCCCAGGGCGACGACGGCCAGGGCAAAGGTTTCATTAAGGTCAAAGTCGGCCATATCGGCCCGGACGAAGGCGACCCGGCCTTTAAGGTCCGGGGAAAGCTTGGCTTCGGCCCGGGCCAGCATGGCCGGGGAGTTGTCCACCCCGACCACCCGGTAGCCCGCCCCGGCCAGGGCGAGGGCAACCCGGCCGGTCCCGCAGCCCAGCTCCAGGATGGGCCCGCCGCACCGGCGGGCCAGCTCCAGGTAGAGGGTGAGGTCGGGCTCGTAGCCTTCGTACTCCAGGTCGTAGAAGGGCGCAACCAGGGCGTAGGGGTCGTCGGGGCCGGTAAGGGGTTCGGGGTTAGCGCCCAAAGGATATCCCGATCTCCTCGGCCGTCCGGACCAGCTCCCCGTCCGGGTCCACAAGCTTGGGGACCCGCACCGCGTCCGCAATGTCGACCGCCGTAAGCTCCTCACCCCGCAGGGCGACCATCTTGCCGAACTGGCCCCGCTCCACCATCCGGACCGCCTCGGCCCCAAACCGGGTGGCCAGGACCCGGTCGAAGGCAGTGGGCGACCCGCCCCGCTGGACGTGCCCCAGCACCGTCACCCGGGTCTCCTTGCCGGTTACGGCGGCCAGGTCGGCCCCAACCCGGTTGCCTATCCCCCCAAGCCGGCCGTACTTGCCGTTGCCGGGGGGCTCGATGAAGATCGGCTCCCCGCCCACCGGCCGGGCGCCCTCGGCCACCACCACGATGCTGAAGCGCCGTCCGGCCCGCTCCCGCATGGTGACCTTCTCGGCCACCCGATTAAGGTCGAAGGGGATCTCCGGAATCAAGATGACGTCGGCGCCCCCGGCCAGGCCCGCATAAAGGCCGATCCAGCCGGCGTGCCTCCCCATCACCTCAAGGACCATCACCCGGTGGTGGCTTTCGGCCGTCGTGTGCAGCCGGTCGATGGCGTCGGTGGCCGTCTCCACCGCCGTATCAAACCCGAAGCTTACGTCGGTGCCGGCGATGTCGTTGTCGATGGTCTTGGGCACCCCGATGATGGGCACCCCCTTCTCGATCAGTTCCAGGCCGATCTTAAGGGTGCCGTCCCCGCCGATGGTTATGAGGGCATCGAGCCGGAGCCGCTCGATGTTTTCGACCACCTGCTCCGAGCGGTCTTCGTAAAAGACCGTGCCGTCCGGCCGGCGAATGGGCACTGCGAAGGGATTTCCCCGGTTGGAAGTCCCCAGGATGGTGCCGCCCCGGGGCAGAATCCCCTGGACGTCGGCCGGGGTGAGCACCCGGAAGCGGGGCTCGCCCACCAGCCCGTCGTAGCCGTCCTCAATCCCGACCACCTCCCAGCCGTAGTGGCCGACGGCGGATTTCACCACCGCCCGAATCACCGCATTAAGGCCGGGGCAGTCGCCGCCGCCCGTAAGCAGACCAACCCGCTTCATTGTCCCCCGACCGGCTCCCTACCTGAGGGCGATATCTATCGGCAGCCTGATCTCTTTCTTGGGCCGCTGAATAACGTACTCGGTGTGGCCGTCCGGCCCGAACCGGGCCCGACCCAGCCAGTTCCGGACTTTCTCCGGCAGGCATCCCCAGGGCACCCGCTCGCCCCGGTAGCCGTAGGCTTCCACCCGCCGCCTGGAATTCTCGGGCACCTCCGGGGGCACCCGCAGGACGTAGTAGCGGTCGCCCTCTTTTACCAGGTAATAATCGCGGCTTCGGGTCCGGGTCACGAACTTGATATTGGGTTCTACCATCGGGTGCTTTCCCTCCGGGAAAGGCGCAAGATTGCTCCAAAAAAGATATTACACCACCGGCCGCCCCCTACTCGCCCAGGGCCCAGGCCCGGACGGCGTAATAGATGGGCCGGGGCGTAAAATCCGGCCCGACAAAGGCGAAATAGTCGTTAAAATTCCGGGCCGGCCTCGGTAGCCGAAAGAGCCAGAAAGCCACCACCTCCACGTCCGGCCACTCCCGCTCGGCCAGGGCCAGGGCCCGGAGGGTGTATTCAATCCGGGCGGCCGGGGCGACGGCCCCCTTCCAGTAGGGGTGGTCGTTCCAGCCGGCCTCGGTGACCCAGATGGGCTTATTCCCGTCGCCGTTCCGGGCCATAACCTGCCGGATAAGCCGGACCCGGGCAAAGTTTACCCGGTCGGGGGCTGGGGGGTCCTCCGGGGGCAGAACCCCCCCGTAGGCGTGGACCGCCACCGCGTCGAAAAACGGCCCACCCCCCGCCCGGTAAACGGCCTCGAGAAATTCCAGGTCCGGGACGGCCCGGGCCGACCGCTCCGTCGTGGGCGCAAGGCCGGCCAGGGCCACCCGGGCCTGCGGGTCGGCCGCCTTGATGGCCCGGTAGGCCTCCCCCAGCAGGCCCGCATACTCCGCCGGGTCCGGGGGCCGGAATCCCCACTCGGCGGCCAGGTTCGGCTCGTTCCAAACCACGTAGCCGTAAACCAGGCCCCGGTAGCGTCCGGCGAAGGCGGCCAGAAAGCGGGCAAAATCTGCCCAGTGAGCCCGGTCCAGATACTTCACGTTGGAGTTCGGGGGCCGGGCCCAGTCGGGAACGTAATCGACCCGGGCGACCAGCTTCAGGCCGAGGCGGTGGGCCTCGGAGACGACCAGGTCCGCGTGCTGCCAGCGGAATACCCCCCGCTGGGGCTCATGGTAGGCCCAGGGGAAATACTCCACCACCCAGGCCGCCCCCATCGCCCGGACCATGCTCAGGGTCCGGCCGACCTTCTGGGGGTCGGCCTCGTCGGTGAGGCGGGTGTGCACCCCCAGCACCGGGTGGGGCGGCGTCCAGGGCTCCGGCCCGGGCCCGACGGCCAGGGGCGGGGGCTGATAGCCCGACTGCCAGCAGAGGACCAGCCCGAGGAAGACGATGCCGAGCCGGTAAGACCGCCGCCCCCTCGCCAAACTCCCGCCTTAATGGGCCTGGCTTCGCCGGTAGCTCCAGTAGAGGAGGCCCAGCAGGAACACGGCGAGGACGAGCAGGGCGAGCACCCCGATGGCGATTCGCAAACCGACCGCTTCGCCAACCATGCTAATCTCCCGGCAAGATGCTTAACGGAAAGCGGCCCCGTTGCCTGAGCTCGTCCAGGAGGCCCTCTTCCAGCAGAAATCGCTCCAGCTCGGCCGGAGACCGGCGCAGGCCCCCCAGGTCCGGTCCGGCCGCCAGGGCTACGACCACCCGCGCCCCCACCATCGCCGCCCCCTGGAGGGCCTTGGGCGAGACCTTGTCCACGGTATCCGCCGGGGTATGCCCCCAGCCCCGCCCCACCAGGCCCTCGGCCCGGTCGTTGGAGGTGAGGGTGGCCGTCGGGATGCCGGCCACCGCAAAGGGGAAGTGGTCCGAATGGGTGCTGAACCGGTCCTCAACCCCGAACTCGTAGCCCAGCCGCCGGCCCAGCTCCTGGAAATAGCCCACCAGCTCCGGCCAGCCGGTGAGCACCAGGCACTCCGTCCCCAGCCGACCCCGGGCCGCCGTATCCAGGTTCAGCATGAAGACCACCCGGTCCAGCTCGGCCCGGTGGGCCTCCACGTACCGCCAGGAGCCCACCAGCCCCACCTCCTCGGCCCCGAAGAAGATAAACCGGACCGTCCGCTCCAGGGGGCCGCCCGCGGCGGCCCGCAGGGCCCGGGCAATCTCCAGCCCCACCACCGCCCCGGCGGCGTTGTCCAAGGCGCCCTGGGATATGTCGTGGCCGTCGTAATGGGCCCCCACCACGACCAGCTCCCGGGAACGGCCCGGCAGGTCGGCAATGACGTTCTGGGAAGTAAGCCGGGCCGTCGCCCCCTCGGTCTTAAGGTGGACGGTCACCGGGCCCCGGTTCAGCATCCGGAGGAGGAAGAGGCCCGATTCCCGGGATATGCCCAGGCCGGGGATGGGGGCCTCGGCGTCGCTGGCCAGGCTCCCGGTGATTATCACCTGCCCCGGATTCTGGTTCCAGAAGATAAACCCTATCGCCCCGGCCTCCACCGCCCGCCGGTACTTCTCCCGCCGGTGGCTGGCCCGCCGGCCCGGGGCGGGGGTCGTCTCGGCGGCGCAGAGGGCCACCTTGCCGGCCACCCGGTCGCCCAGCCGGGCGAAATCTTCGGCCTCGCCCTGGCCCACCGAAACCAGCTCGGCCGTCAGGTCGGCCGGGGGGCTGTAGGGGAGGGCCAGGGCCGGAAGCTCCCGCCGGAAGGGGCTTAAAAGCTCCAGGTGGGCGCTACCCCGCTGCCAGCCCAGAAACTCGAAGGTTTCCACCACCGGCTCGTAGCCGAATTCCCCCAGCTGTTCGGCGATGTATTCGGCCGCCCGCCGCTCCTGGGGGCTCCCGGCAAAGCGGCTCCCCAGGTCGTCGCACAGAAAGAGCAGGTGGTCGAACCCCCGGTTCGAGCTGAAGATTTCGCCGGCCAACAGCTTGTCGATGAGCCCCAGGTCCACCTGAAACCTCCGGTTAAAGGTCGTCTTTAAAGCGCGGGTAGGAGCCGAAAACCTTAATCATGGTGCAGTGGGCCCGCAGGGCCTCGAGGGCTTCGGCCACCACCGGGTCGGAGCGGTGACCCTGAAGGTCGGCCAGAAAGATATACTTGCCGAGGCCCTGGCGGGAAGGCCGGGACTCGATCTTGGTCAGGTTAATCTGCCGCTGGGCAAACTCCTGGAGGGCCGCCACCAGGGTGCCCGGCCGGTCGTCCCCGGCCACGGCAAAGCAGATGGAGGTCTTGTCGTCGCCGGTGGGCTCGTGGTCCGTCAGGGCCAGGACCACGAACCGGGTGAGGTTTACCGGGTGGTCCTGGATCCGGGCGGCCAGAACCTCGGCCCCGTAGATCTCGGCCGCCCGCCGGGTTCCGATGGCCGCGGCGGCGTTGTCGGGGTAGTTTATCATCTCCTCGACGGCGGCGGCCGTGCTCAGGGAGGCGACGGCCTCCGCCTTCGGAAAGCAACGCTCGATGAAGCGGCGGCACTGGGCCAGGGCCTGGGGGTGGGAGAAGATCACCCGGACCCGGCGGGGGTCGGTTCCGGGCTTGACCAGCAGGTAGTGGTCCACCGGCAGGACCAGCTCGTGCCGAATAAGCAGGCTCGATTCGTGGATGAGGAGGTCTAAGGTAGCCGAAACCGAACCTTCCAGGCTGTTCTCGATGGGCACTACCCCCTCGTCGGCCATCTTCGCCTCGACGGCCGAGGCCACCGCCGGGATACTGCTCAGGGGCAGCAGGTCGGCCGTCGGGTCGTAGGCCAGGGCGGCCTCCTCGCTGAAGGTTCCGGGCGGTCCCAGGTAGGCGACCTTTTTGGGCATTACCAACCCCTCCTCAGGCACCGGTCAGGGCCCGCCGGAATTCGGCCTCCACGTCGGGGGAGACCACGGCCAGGACCTCATCGTAGGGCTGGATCACGGTGTCGGGGTTGGGAATCTGGGCGCCCCGGCCCCGGGAGATGATGGCCGCCAGGACACTCGGGGTCGGCAGGGCAAGCTCGGCCACCCGCTTGCCCACCACCGGCGACGTTGGGGGTATCCGGACCTCCACGATCTCGAGGCCCAGGTCCCGAAGCTCCAGTAACCGGGTGAGGGGGTGGGTGGGGACCTCGTGGCCGATGTGCTCTAAGATGATGTTGGTGGCGCTCACGGTCACGTCGATGCCCAGTCGCTTGAAGATCCGCTCGTTTTTCGGGTTGTTGATCCGGGCGATGGTCCGGGGCACCTTAAACCGGACCTTGGCCACCTGACAGGCCACCAGGTTATCTTCGTCGTCGCCGGTGACGGCGATGAGCATATCCGCCCGGCTTGCCCCCGCCTCGGCCAGGGTCGAAGCCTCGCAGCCGTCGCCCCGGAGGACCACCGTGCCCAGCTCGTCGGCGATGCGCTCGCACTTGCGGGGGTCCTGCTCGATAACCAGCACCTCGTGGCCCTCGTTAATAAGGGTTCGGGCCAGGTAGTAACCGACTTTTCCCCCGCCGACGATAATAATATACATTGCTTACTGTTCCAGGGCCTCCTTAAGGAGCTTGGCGCTGACGAGGGTTGGGGAGATGGTGACCAGGCCCAGCCGTCGGTAAAGGTCTTCCCGGATCGGGTCGAAGATGCGGCAGACCACTTTGGGCACCCCGAAGATGTGCTTGGCGATCTGGCAGGCCATGACGTTGCGGTTGTCGCCCCGGGTTGCGGCGACGAAGGCGTCGGCCTCCTCGATGCCCGCCCGCCGCAGGTCGTCTTCGTCGATACCGTTGCCGACGATGGGGACCCCTTTGAAATCCGGGGGCAGAAACCGGAAGGCATTCGGGTCGATATCCATAATCGTCACCTCGTGGCCTTCCCGGTCCAGCATCCAGGCCAGCATCGCCCCAACCCGGCCACAGCCCATAATCACCACTTTCACCGGACCTTACCCCCTTCCCTGCCCCTAGCGAGCCTGCCGGTCCAGGGGTTCCCGCCAGAGGACCACCTGGCACCGGGCGTTTTTTAACACGTAAGGCACCGTGCGGCCGATGTCGAATTCGCCGAACCGCTTTTTATACGGCAGCCCTAAAACGATCATATCCACATTGCGACTTTCGGCCTCATCAACAATGGTAGGCCCGGCCTCCCGGGCCTGCAGAAGCTCGGTTTCGACCTGGTAGCCGAGGGATTCGGCCACCGCCTCGGCATTATCCAGGATCGTTTCGCCTTTGACGACCTCTTCTTCGATGGTGGCCTCCAGCGGGAGGGTTCGTTTGACTTCGATGACGTAGATTACAAAAATTTTTGCCTTATCCCGGCGGGCCAGGTGGATGGAGAGGGCCACCACCTCGGCGTCCAGGGGGCTACCGTTGACGGCCACGAGCACCCGCTCAAGTTTGCGCGGCATCTGGCCAGCCTTTACGCCTCACTTGCCCGATGATTATAGCCCAACCGCCGCGGAAAGGTGGCGGCCTTAAAGCTCGACTTCGAGGCCGAGGCCGAGCCGCTCGGCCTCCAGCAGGGCGAGGCCCCCAACGGCCACGTCCTGAACGGCGTTGCCCACCGATTTAAAAACCGTAACCTCCTGGGGGTCGGTTCGGCCGGGCTTCCGGCCCAGGATAACCTCCCCAATTTCGGCGTAGATGTGTCCCGGGTCGATGGCCCCCTCCCGAATGGGGATCAGGATATCCCCGGCCTCGGCCAGGGCCGCCGCCCGGGAATCGACCACCACCTTCGCCCGCCTGACGGTGGCCGTCTCCAGCTCCCGGGTCTCGGGGGTAAAGGCCCCGATGGCGTTGACGTGGGCCCCCGGTGAAAGGTCTTCGTCGGCAAAGACCGGAACCGGGGAGGTGGTGGCCGTCACCACCACATCGGCCCCCCGGACCGCCTCGGCCGCCGACTCCACCACCTTGATGGCCGGGGGAACGGGCACCCCGATGGTGCGCAGGTGCCCGGCCAGGGCCTCGGCCCGCTCCCGGGTCCGGCTGAAAATTCGGACCTCTTCGATGGGACGAACCTCGCAGACGGCCAGCACCTGGGCCTCGGCCTGGGCCCCGGCCCCGACCAGGGCCAGAACCCGGGCGTCCCGGCGGGCCAGCAGGTCGGTGGCCAGGCCGGTTGCGGCCCCCGTCCGCCAGGCCGTAAGAAAGGTCCCCTCCAGGAGCCCCCGGGGCCGGCCGGTGGCCCCATCGGCCAGCACCGCCAGGGCGTGGATGAGGGGAAGCCCCCGGTCCCGGTTGGCCGGAAAGACCGAGACCATCTTAACCCCAAGGCCGGCCGGGTGTCCGGCCAGGTAGGCGGGCATAAAGAGGGCGACCGCATCCGGGGGCACCTCAAGGGGGGTGCGGGGCGGGACGTGGGCCTGGCCGGCCGAGAGGGCGGCAAAGGCCTGCCGGGTTGCCTCGATGGCCTTGCGCATGGGAACCGCCCGGCGGATGTCGGCCGCCCCGAGCAGCCTGATTTTAATCCTGGGCTGGAACATCGCGGACGGGGCCGCCCCTTTCAGGCCCCGAAGACCTGCACGATCACCTCCCGGGGCCGGGGCCGGTCCAGCTCCACGAAAAAGACCCGCTGCCAGCGGCCGAGCTGAAGCCGCCCTTCCAGGACGGGGACGGCCTCGCTGGCCTCCACCAGGAAATGCTGGCAGTGGGCGTGGCCGTTGGGGCACTCCTCGGCCTCGACGTTCTGGGTCCGGACCGCAAAATCGTTGTGCCGGTAGTAGGCCCCGGCCGGGGCAAGCCTGCCGAGAAACCGAACCAGGTCGTCTAAAAGCTCAGGCTCGTTTTCGTTGATTTTGATGCCGGCGGTGGTGTGCCGGGAGAAGACGATAACCACCCCGTGCTTAATGCCGGCCCGAAGAACCGCCTGCTCCACCTGCTCCGTTATGTCGACAAAAGCCGGTGCCGTCGGGGCCTGAACCTGAAGGGTCTGGGTGAAGATGCGGGTTACGGCCACCTCCGCGCCCGTGGACGCCAATTCCACCATAGGTTTAGACTCCCCTCACCGGGTGACTAATTCGCGCGTTCACAAGGGTCCGCCGTCATTTTAGGCGGCAGGCCGCCCCACTGTCAACCCGGCCGAGGCGGCCGGCCATCCTGGCGGCCTTGTGTAAGTACAGAAACAGTTGAACTGATACAGCCTTTGCCTTATGAAAGGGCCCTGTGTTAAACTAAGGGTGCGATGACCAAAGGCCCGGACCAGGCCCGCGACGCCTGTGGTGTCTTTGGTATTTTCGCACCCCAAGAAGACGTCGCCCGGGTGACTTACTTCGGCCTCTTCGCCCTCCAGCACCGGGGTCAGGAAAGCGCCGGAATCGCCACCACCGACGGCCACCGCATTTACCTGCACACGGGCATGGGCCTGGTCGCCCAGGTCTTCGACGAGTTCCGGCTCGCCCGGCTTCCGGGCTATGCGGCCATCGGCCACACCCGCTATTCCACCACCGGCTCCAGCACCATCTACAACGCCCAGCCCATCCTGGTGGGAAGCCCTGTGGGCCAGCTCGCCATCGCCCACAACGGCAACATCGTCAACGCCGCCGAGCTTCAGGCCGAGCTGGTCGACCGGGGGGCCGTCTTCGGAACCACCACCGACTCGGAAGTTATCGGCCAGCTCATCGCCCTCAGCCCGGGTCCCACCTGGGTGGACAAGATCCGGGCGGCGATGGCCCGGCTGGAGGGGGCCTACTCGCTGGCCCTGCTTACCCACGAGGCCCTCTACGCCGTGCGGGACCCCCTGGGCATCCGGCCCCTGGCCCTGGGCCGGTACAACGGCTCGTGGGTCGTCGCCTCGGAGACCTGCGCCCTCGACCACGTGGGGGCGGAGCTGGTCCGGGAAGTGGAGCCCGGCGAAATCGTCGAAATCGGCCGAAACGGCCTCAGGTCCTACCTGGGGCGGGTCTCCCCCCGTCAGGCCTTCTGCATCTTCGAGCTCATTTACCTGGCCCGGCCCGACAGCCGCTTTTCCCGCCGGCTTATCTACCTGATGCGGGAGGCGATGGGGGCCGAGCTGGCCCGGGAGCACCCGGTGGAGGCCGACCTGGTGACCGGGGTGCCGGATTCGGCCATTCCGGCGGCCATCGGCTACGCCCGGGCCAGCGGCATCCCCTTCCGGGAGGCGCTGATCAAAAACCGCTACGTCGGCCGAACCTTCATCCAGCCCGACCAGCGGATGCGGGCCCTGGGGGTTCAGCTCAAGTTCAACCCCCTGCCCGAGGTCCTGCGGGGCAAGCGGGTGGTCGTCGTCGACGACTCCATCGTCCGGGGCACCACAACCCCCCGGGTGGTGCGCCTCCTGCGGGAGGCCGGGGCCCGGGAGGTCCACCTGCGCATCTGCGCCCCGCCCATCCGCTGGCCCTGCTACTACGGGGTGGATATGGCCACCCGGGAGGAGCTCATCGCCGCCCACCGGGGCGTGGCCGAGGTGGCCGCCTGGACGGGCGCCGACAGCCTCGGCTACCTCTCCGTCGAGGGGCTGCTCCGGGCCGTGGGCCTTCCGGGCTCCCGGTTCTGCCTGGCCTGTTTTACGGGGGATTACCCGGTCCCCATCCCGGAAGCCCTCGGCAAGTATGCCCTCGAGGCGCCGGCCGCCCGCTGACCGTCCGAGGCCTTGCCCATGACCTTCGGGACCTTTGACCCAAACCCTGAGCGCGGGCCCGAAACGGAGGGCCTTACCTACCGCTCGGCCGGGGTGGATATCTCCGCCGCCGACCGGCTCAAGCGCCGGCTGGCCGAGCGCTTCCGCGCCATGCTCGAGGGCTTGCCGGCCGGATCCTTCGGGCAGTTCGCCGGCCTTTACCCCCTTCCCGGCCTGCCTGAGAAAATCCTGGCCGCCACCGCCGACGGGGTCGGAACCAAAACCAAAGTTGCGGCCCTGCTGGGAAAGTTTGAGGGCCTGGGCCGGGACCTGGTCCACCACTGTATAAACGACGTCGCCACCTGCGGGGCCGAGCCCCTCTTTATGCTCGACTACTACGGGACCGGCCGCCTGGACCCCGAGGCGGCCGAGGCCGTAATCGCCGGGGTGGCCGCCGCCTGCCGGGAGTGGGGCATCGTCCTGCTCGGGGGCGAGACGGCCGAGCTGCCGGGCATTTACGTCGAGGGGGAATTCGACCTGGTGGGCTTTCTTTTGGGCGTCGTCGACCGGGAGAACTTAATTACCGGGGCCGACATCGGGCCGGGGGATGTCATCTTAGGGCTTCCTTCGGACGGCCTCCACACCAACGGCTACTCCCTGGTCCGCAAGGTTTTCGGCCTGGACCTGGCCGGGGCCACCGGCACCCTGAACCGCTACTACCCGGAGCTGGGCCAAACCCTCGGGGAGGCCCTTTTAAGGCCCCACCGCTGTTACCTCAACGAAATCCGGCGGGTCCGCCGGCTGGTCAAGGGGGTCGCCCACATCACCGGGGGCGGCCTCCCCGGCAACGTGGCCCGCATCATACCGCCCACGGCCGCGGCGGTGGTCCGGGTGGGCTGGGAGGTCCCGCCCATCTTCCGGTTGATTGCCGCCACGGGCCGGGTGCCCCAGGCCGAGATGTTCCGGGTCTTCAATATGGGTGTCGGCCTCGTCTTTATCACCGACCCGGACCGGGCGGGGCTTATTCTTAAAGAACTGCCCGAGGCCTTCCCGGTGGGGGAGGTGATCCGGGCCGACGGGGATGAAAGGGTCAGGCTGCTCCCCGATTAACCCCCGGCCGGCCCAGCTTCCGGCCCGGCTGGGGGTTCTGGTTTCGGGCCGGGGCACCAACCTGCAGGCCATCCTGGAGGCCATCAAGCGGGGCGAGCTGGACGCCACCGTCGCCGTGGTCGTCAGCAACCGGGCCGAGGCCCCGGCCCTCCGGCGGGCAGCCGCCTTCGGGGTGCCCACCGCGGTGGTCCTCCAGCGGGATTACTCAAACCGCCTCCTCCACCAGCTGGCCATCGCCGAGACCCTCAAGTCTTACCGGGTCGACCTGGTGGTTCTGGCCGGGTTCGACCGGATCCTGGTTCCCGAGTTTGTTCGGACCTTCCCCTACCGGATAATCAACATCCACCCCTCGCTCCTGCCCGCCTTCGGCGGGACTTTACACGCCCAGCGGGAGGCGTTAGAATACGGCGTCAAGGTCAGCGGCTGCACCGTCCATTTCGTCACCGAAGAGGTCGACGCCGGCCCCATTATCCTCCAGGCGGCGGTGCCCGTCCTCGACGACGATACGCCCGAGACGTTGAGCGCCCGGATTCTGGAGCAGGAGCATAAAATCTTACCGCAGGCCATCCAACTCTTCGCCGAGGGCCGGCTGGAGGTGGTGGGCCGGCGGGTCCGAATTAAAAGCCGGGGTCAGCAACCGTGAAGCGTGCGTTACTGAGCGTAAGCGACAAAACGGGAATCGTCGAGTTTGCCCGGGGCCTTCAGGAGCTGGGCTTTGAGCTTATCGCCTCCGACGGAACCCGGGCCGCGCTGAAGGAGGCCGGCCTCAAGGTCCGCACCATCGAGGAGCTCACCGGCCTGCCGACCATCCTGGGCGGGCGGGTCAAAACCCTTCACAGCGCCATCCACGCCGGCATCCTGGTCCGGCGGGACCTTCCCGAGCAGGTGGCGGAGGTTGATCGGCTGGGGATCGAGCCCATCGACCTGGTGGCCGTTAACCTCTACCCCTTCCAGCAGGTGGCCCGGGAAAGCCCGGCCGAAGCCGAGGTCCTGGAGGCCATCGACATCGGCGGGCCGGCCCTCCTTCGGGCCGCGGCCAAAAACTACCCCTTCGTCCTGCCCGTCTGCGACCCGGCGGATTACCCGGCCGTTCTGGAGTTTCTGCGGGCCGGGGGGTCGGACCCGGCCTTCCGCCGGCGGCTGGCGGCCAAAGCCTTCGGGGTGACGGCCGCCTTCGACGCCCTGGTGGCCGAATACCTGCTGGGGGATGAGCTTTTCCCCGACCGGCTGGTGCTCGCCCTGGAGCGGGCGGCCACCCTCCGCTACGGCGAAAACCCCCACCAGCCCGGGGCCCTCTACCGGCTGCTCACCGTCGGCCCCGACCCGGTCCCCAATATCGCCTCGGCCCGGCAGCTCTGGGGCAAGGAGCTTTCGTTTAACAACTACCTGGACCTGGATGCGGCCTTAAATATCGTCGCCGAGTTCACCCTGCCGACGGTGGCCATTATCAAACACACCAACCCGTGCGGGGTGGCCAGCGCCGACACCCTGGCCGAGGCCTACCGGCGGGCCCACGCCGGCGACCCGGTCTCGGCCTACGGGGGCATCATCGGGGCCAACCGGGTGGTGGACGCCGAGACGGCCCAAGCGATCCGGCCCTTTTTCTACGAGGCCATCGTCGCCCCCGGCTACGACGAAGAGGCCCTGGAAATTTTAAAGCGCAAACGGGACCTGCGGATCATGGCGGCCCCCTTCGAGCCGGCCGTAAGCTCCCTTCGGTCGGGCCTGGAGCTCCGGCGAATAAGCGGGGGCTACCTGGCTCAGACCGTCGACCGGGGCGACCCCGAAGACCTGCCCCTTAAGGTGGTCACCGAGCGCCAGCCCACCCTGGAGGAGCTCACCGAGATGCTCTTTGCCTGGCGGATCGTCCGCCACGTAAAGTCCAACGCCGTTGTAATTACCCGCAACCGGATGCTGGTCGGCCTCGGGGCCGGCCAGCCGAACCGGGTTGCCAGCGTGGACATCGCCCTGCGCCAGGCCGGGGACCGGGCCCACGGGGCGGTGCTGGCCTCCGACGCCTTCTTCCCCTTCCCGGACGGGGTGGAGCATGCGGCCGTGGGCGGGGTGACCGCCATCATCCAGCCGGGCGGCTCGATCCGGGACGAGGAGGTGATCCGGGTGGCCAACCGCCACCGGGTCGCCATGGTCTTTACGGGCCGCCGCCACTTTAAGCACTGACGGCCCTACACGAAGATGGCGAGGGGCAGGTAGGCCGTCACGATCCAGTTGGGCTTATCCACCACCTCGCTCACCTTCAGGTCGACCACGATGCTGGCCAGGACGTAAGCCTCCTCGGGCGTAAGGCCGTACGTCCGGCTTATATGCTCGACCATGTGGCGTACGGCCTTGCGGGCGGCCTCCATCAGGTCCGGGCTGATGCCGGTGGTGGCGTAGTAGCCCCTGGCATCGTACTTGGGGGTCAGCGGCCCCGGCGTCTGAAACTGGGGCTCGGGAATCGGCCGGTCCCGGTGGAGGCGAAACCGCAGGGCCCCGTACATGGGGCACTCGATGCCGGTGACGCAGACCTCCCCGTCCCCCTGGGCGGCGTGGCAGTCGCCGGCCGAGAAGAGGGCCCCCTCGACCTGCACCGGCAGAAACAGCCTGGTGCCCACCGTCAGGTGGCGGATGTCCATGTTGCCCCCGAATTTGCCGGGGGGCATGACCGGGTGGGGGCCGGGCTCGGCCGGGGCCACCCCCATCGTGCCGCAGAAGGGGTCCAGGGGCACCCGGATCCCCGGCCTGAACCAGCCGTACGTGCCGGGGGAGAGGTCCCAGATGTAAAGATAGGGCCGGTTAAATTCCGCTTCGAGGAGTCCGAAGCCCGGGATGATCCCGGTCCAGCCCCAGCCCTGGGGGTGAAGGTCTAAAATCTCCACCTCGAGGGTGTCCCCGGGCCGGGCGCCCTTCACGAATACGGGCCCGGCCAAGGGATAGACCCGGTTCCAGTCGAGGCGGGTCAGGTCTTCGGCGGTGGAGTTGGGGGTGATCTGGTTGTCGCTTACGTCCCGGAAGGAGAAGACAACGGTGTCCCCGGGGTCGATTTCCAGGGCCGGGGCGAGGTTGCAGTCCCACTGGTAGTGAACGACGTTTTCGGGAAAGAAATGGGTCCTGGCCACACTGCACCTCCTCAAAAAAATTAATCGCTTGGCTCGGCTCGGTCACAGGCTACGGGGCCTGGGTCTTTTCCTCGAGGCCGAGGAACTCTTTCATGATGCCGTAAAGATACTTGCGGTGCTCGGGGTCGATGACGTTGAGGCCGTAGTGGTTAATGACCCGAACCTGGACCCCCAGCCACTCCTGCCAGCAGTCAACACAGACGTTGTTTTTGACCAGCTCCCCGAGCCGGCCGGGCAGGGGGCTTTCCTCCAGCCCCGGGGCCTCCTGACCGCAGCGGGAACAGACAACCGTCGGCAAAACAACCTCCCCGGAAAAAATGGCGCCGGCGCCCGGAGCCCGCGACCGGACTCGAACCGGTGACCTCACCCTTACCAAGGGTGTGCTCTACCCACTGAGCTACGCGGGCAAGCCCACGTTGAATTTTAGCACAACCTTAAAAGACCGGGGGGTGGGGTTTGGCCCCCACCCCCCGGCGGACGGTCGGGCGTTCAGGCCGCGGCCCCGGCCCCGACCAGGCTTCGGGCCGCCTCGTAAATCCGCTGGACGCTGGGAATCACGGCGCTTTCCAGCGGCTCGGAGAAGGGGATGGGCACGTCGGGCACGGCCAGCCGCTGAATGGGGGCCTTGAGGGACCCCAGGGCCCCGGCCTGCACCCGGAAGGCCACCTCCCCGGTCATCCCGTAACTTAGATAATCTTCGTCCACGATAAGGACCCGGCCGGTCTTCCTGGCCGACTCCACCAGGGTGGCCTCGTCAAGGGGGACCAGCGTCCGCAGGTCGACAACCTCGGCCGAGATCCCGTCCCGGGCCAGCAGTTCGGCCGCCTTAAGGCTCCGCGGCACCATCAGGCCGGCGGCAATGATGGTCACGTCCCGGCCCTCCCGCCGGACGGCCGCCTTGCCGAACTCGACGGTGTAGGGCTCTTCGGGAACCTCCTCTTCCGCCCCCTCGAAGGGCAGGAAAGGCAGGCCGGTAAGCAGCTTGTGGCCGAAGATGATGACCGGGTTCTGGTCCCGGAGGGCGGTAATGGTCAGCCCCTTAGCGTCGTAGGCCGTGGAAGGCACCACCACCTTAAAGCCCGGCAGGTGGGCAAAGAGCCCGTAAAGGACCTGCGAATGCTGGGCGGCATCCCCGTAGCCGCCCCCGATGGCGGTGATGACCGTCACCGGCATCGGGAACTGCCCCCCGGACATGTAGTGGTTCTTGGCCATGTGGTTGAACATCTGGTCAAAGCCGGCCCCGCAGAAATCAACGAACATCAAAGAGACCACCGGGTGCATCCCCACCGATGCGGCCCCGACGGCCATGCCCATAAAAGTCTGCTCGGTGATGGGCGTATCGACGACCCGGTCGCGGCCGTATTTGTTAAAAAGGCCCATGGTGAAGCCGAAGACGGCCCCCCAGTAGGTTACGTCTTCCCCGAGGACGAAGATTTTGTCGTTTCTGGCCATCTCCTGGTCGATGGCCTCGGCAATGGCAAAGGCGATCCCCCTTAGCTTCCTCATCGGAACACCCCCGTCAAAGCTTCCTGCGGCTCGGGCAGCGGGCTGGTCTCCGCAAACCGGACCGCTTCCTCCGCTTCCCAGTGGGCCTCCTCCCGGAGGCGGTTGAGGGTGGCGTCGTCGGCCCAGCCGAGGCGCTTGAGCCGCTCCCCAAGGCGGGGAATGGGGTCCAGGGCCCGCCAGCGCTCCAACTCTTCCCTGGTGCGGTATTCTTCGGCATCGCCCTCAAAGTGGCCCCGGTAGCGGTAGCAAACCGCCTCAATGAGGGCCGGCCCCATCCCGTTCCGGGCCCGCCCGACCGCCTCCCGGGCGGCCCGGTAAACGTCGATGAAGTCCATCCCGTCCACCAGGTACGAGGGGATGTTAAAGCTCAGCGCCCGCTGGAAGTGGTGAACGGTGGAGACGGCCGCCCACTTCGGGGTCGAGTCGGCGAAAAAGTTGTCCTCGATGACGATGACAAGGGGCAGGTTGAAAAGGCCGGCCATGTTCAGGGTCTCGGCGAAGGTGCCGTGGTTGGCCGCCCCCTCGCCCCCGAAGGCCACCCCCACGTTCCGCTGGCCCAGCTTCTGGAAGGCGAGGGCCGCCCCGGCCGCCTGCGGAAACGAGGCCCCCACGATGCCGCTGCAGGCGAAGCGTTTGGCGGCGTCGAAAAGGTGCATGTGGCCGCCCTTGCCCCGGCAGAGGCCGGTGGCCTTGCCGAAGATTTCGGCGGCCAGCTTCTTAGGGTCGACCCCCTTGGCCAGGGCGTGGTGGTGGGGCCGGTGGGTGCTTACGACCACGTCCCCATCCTCCAGCAGGGAGCAGACCCCCACCGCCACCGCCTCCTGACCCACGGCCAGGTGCATCTCGCCCCGAATGGGCCCGGCGGCCATATTAAACTCGGGGGTCTTGCCGATGTAATAGCGGTCGGCGATGAGCTCTTCAAAGGAGCGGATAAGGCACATCTGACGGTAAGCCCTGAGCAACCGGTCGGCATCCAGCCCGGCTTTGGCAATTATATACTTGAGGTCTTCGAGGGTAGGTTCGGGCTTAATGACCATGAGCCACCTCCTCCCAGAAATTGGCGGAACCTTCAAGGTAGGGGTTGGCTGTCACAAGGCCCGGGCGCTCCGACCGCCCGGGCGTTACCCGTCCACCTGCAGCACCCCGAAGCGGAGGTGGGGCCGCACCTTCCTCCTCCCGACCTGACCTCCGGACAGGCCGCTGAGTCTAAGTAATTTTTACCCGTCTGCCTGAGTCTGTCAAGGCCCGGGACCCGCCCAACAAACTTTTAACCCGCTTTAACCGGGGCTTAACCAGACCTTCGGGCGCGCCGGGTTAGAATCGGGAAGATTTACACCTGCCGCCCGGAGTGATGTTTAGCCGCCGGATAGTGGTTGGGGCCGTTTTTGGGGGTCGTGCTGGCGGCCGGCTTACTGCTTGGGCCCAGATTGGCCGGCCTCCGGGATGCCCGGAGCCCAGCGGTTTCTAACCTGTCCCCAAGGCCAGCCCTTCCGCCCCCCGATGAGGCCGCCCGCAGGCTTAAGGTATCCCCAGGCTTTGCCATCCGAATCTTTGCCGACAACCTCTTTGCCGGTCAGCCCACCTTAGGCTTCGGGTCCACCGGACCCCGCTTTATGGCCTTCGGCCCAGACGGGACCCTCTACGTAAGCATGACCGCCGGCGGCCGCATCCTGCGCCTGGCCGACGGCAACGGCTACGGCCTGGCCGACTCGGTGGAGGTCGTCCTGGAGGGCCTTTTTCTCCCCCACGGCCTGGAATGGCACGGGGGCTGGCTTTACGTGGCCGAGGGGGACCGGGTTGAGCGGTTTCGGTTTAAACCGGACGGGGAGGTCGCCGACCGGGAGCTCGTCACCGATAACATTCCCAAGCCCGAGTACCACGTGACCCGGACCCTCCACTTCGGGCCCGACGGCAAGCTCTACGTAAGCGTTGGGGCCAACTGCAACATCTGCCAGCCCGAAGACCCCCGCTACGGGGCGATTTTGCGCTTTGAGGCCGACGGGTCCATTCCCGAAGACAACCCCCTTTGGCCGGGACCCGGACCCCAGGCGGCGGACGGTCTGGGCCTACGGCCTGCGCAACAGCGTCGACTTTTTCTGGACGGCGGATGGCCGGCTCTGGGCAACTCACAACGGGGTGGACCACCTGGGGACGAGCTTCCGCCCGAGGAGGTCTTGGTCGAGGTCCAGGCCGGCCGAAGCCACGGCTGGCCTTACTGTCATACGCCCGGGCTGGGCCCCCACCCGTCGAGTGAGCGGCGGGAGGTTCCCGACCCGACCCTTCCGGCCCCGCCGGGTTTTAGTTGTGAGGAGGCGGTTGGGGCCCTTTTCACCGACCTGGCCCACAGCGCCCCCCTCGGGGCGACCTTGGGAACCGAGGCCCTATTCCCGGCCGAATACAGAGGGAGCGTTTACGTGGCCTACCACGGGTCGTGGGCCACAAGGGTTGAAAATTCCCGGGACTGCAAGGTGGAGCGCATCCTTCTGGCCGGGGGCCGACCGGTGGGCCACGAGACGTTCGTGAGCGGCTGGCGGGCGCCCGGCAAGCGGTGTGGGGATGCCGAGACGTGGGGCCGGCCGGCGGACGTTACCGTAGGTCCGGACGGGGCCCTTTACATCTCCGACGACCACGGCGGCCGAATCTATCGGGTCGTTTATACGGGCACCCGTTAGACCCCCGACGAGTTCGGGTTTAACCGCAAGGCAGAAATTGAGGGGTTTATCCCCTGGATTATCGTCGTTCTGCGAAGTACAAGGTGTAAAGGCTTCAGGACGGCAGCGATGTCGAGCGGACCGACGACCCGGGCCGGGTCTGTTCCGGGTTCGGACCCGGGACTTACGCCCCGCCAGAAGGCCGTCCTTGAGCTCCTGCTCAAGGGCAGAACAAACCGCCAGATTGCCGCCGCCCTGACGGTCAGCGAGAAGACGGCCGAAAACTACGCCTCTGCGGTCATTCCCGGACCGGGCTGCTGGCCTGGGTGCTGGAGCAGGCCCGAAACGGGCCGGCCGAAGAGGAGGTGACAAGATGCTGGGACGGAACCGTCGTTGTGGTCTCATCTTACGGCCGAGAGGCGCTGGGCAAGCGCTATTTTGTCGGCCCGGCGGTGGTCCCCTTTGAGGCCCCCCGGGACCGGCTCCGGCTTATCTGGGTCGACGGCAAGCCCGGTATCGTCGAGCTGCCCATCGCCGGAGTTGTTCCACCCCCCACAAATCTGGTGGTCATCGAGCGTTTTCCGACCCCGGAAAAGCCGGGCATCCTGGTTGGGGTCGGGCCGACCGATAAGAGCCTTTCTGAGGCCGTCGAGCCTGTAGGGCGAATGATGAGAAAGAATGGCTTGAAAAGGCCCTCGGCCTTGAATCAGCTAAGCCAATCCAGCCGATGATTCCCCCGCCGCCCCAGCGGCCGTAGCCGACAGGGCGGAGTATAGGGGGCAGATGGGCGGTTAGATACAGCGGAACATGTGGGGCGGGCCGATGCGCAAGCCGGCTTTTCTGGGACTTGTTCTGCTTGGGGCGGCCCTGGCCGTTGGCCTCGGGGCCGACGTAAGCCCGGGTCTGGCCAATCAGCCCCCGAGCCCCGAGGAGGTCGACCGCCGCTACCGGGACTTTAACGCCAGGCCCAGGTTTGTCGGGGAGCTTAACGGGTTTACGTTCTACGAGCGGGAGCCAGGTGCCGCCGCCCGGGGGATCCCGGTGTGCGCCGGCCCGGTCGAACGGTACGCAACCGCGGCCGAACTTGAGGCCTCGCCCCTGAACTTCAGCGTCGGCTATCTGCCGGCCGGATTTCGCCCCCTTGAGGCGACGGCGACTGCCTGCGGCGACCAGGTAGTGACGGTGACCAGAACGTTTGGCGGGAGCAGGAGCGGGTTTGTAGGGATTGTCAGGGTGGCAGGCCGGCCGTTCGTCCAGGCAATTGCCCCGAGGGACTATCTGCAGGCTGGGGTTGTCGGCGGCCGGCGGTGACCAGGCTGCCCGTTGTGCCCGGCCACTGGACGACGGTCTGGATGCGGGACGGGATAAGCGTCTGGGCGGTTTCATGCATGGGGATTAGCCCCCAGGAGTGCGGCAAGGTCGCCGCGGCGGTAAGGTGAGGATAGGTCTAAGGGCTCTTTTGCCGCTGGTCCTGGCCGTAGTTGTTAGCACGGCGGAGGCCCATCACCGGAGCCGGCACTTCTGGTTTGCCCCGCCCGCAAGCCCCGACAGCAATTGGGCCAGGCTGACCCAGCTCTGGCATGGGGCCGGGAATGCAGCTCTGGACTGGGTCTCGCCATCGGGCGACACCCTCGTCTACCTCCGGGGGTGGGGGGCCAGTCCGGATGGTAGTGCCACGGTGAGGGCGTACGTTACACTCAGCACCGATTTTCAGCCGAGCAACTGTTACACGGTGTGGGCTGACGTGTATCACGCCGCGTCGGGGACCTGGGAAGCCAGCGTGGGTTACGTTCACACCTGGTACCCGCAGTTCAGCGGCCGCCACGACCTGTATTTTGCTAATTACTGGCACTTTAACCCGGGTCGCGCCGTTTCGGTGATGGTCGGGCCAGATCGGGAAGGATGCCCGTGGCAAGGTACCCACGTTCACGAGACGCACGCCCCCAATCTGGCCGAAATCGCCCTGAATCAGTGTGGGACCTACTGCACTACCCTCGGTGATTACTGGAACACGGACTGGGCAAACTGGACGCGGGCCTTTGCCTGGGACTGACGCCCCCGGACGGTGGCTGCTGGCTGTTGTCCTTGGGCTGTTCGTGGGCCTTACAGGTTGCGGCGGGCCCGGGGTTACCGGGCCTGGGCCCGGGGCGTCGGCAACCCCGGCGGCAAGGGCCCCGACGCCGGCGCCCACGCCGACCCCAACCCTGGAGCCGGTGGTGGTCCCCGTCGACCAGCGGGTGAATGTCCTGGTTTATGCTGATGCCCCGGCCGGTGAGGGCATGCGCTGCCGCGACCTGCTACCGTATATGGTCCCCCTCTCGGCCGTCGGCAAGGTCCCGGCCCAGGCCCAGGGCTGTGTCATGGACATTACTGCCGCCACGAGGCTCGAGTTCGTCCAGGGCCAGGGGGACGTGCTCTATCTTTACCGGGTCGAGATTCTGACCTACGGAACAGCTGACCTTCCCCGGTTAGACCCATTCAGAAGGGCCGACTGCTTCGAGCTCGCCTCGTATTTGTTGCCGGCCAATGTTGACCCGGCCAGAGCCGCCTGGCGGCTGGTATGCCGCTACCAGCCCCCGCCCCGGGGCCACGCCCACGAAAGGCCTATTCGAATCTGGTTTTTGATTCCGGTGGACACCGGCGTCCGCAAAGAAGACATTCCCCCGGACGTCCACTGCTGGGAGCTTACCCGCTACCTCGGCCCGCCCCGGGGCGGTGAGACTTTCCCCGTACCCTGCGTCCTGAACTGAAAGGGCCGCGCCAACCGATCTGGGTCGAGGCCCCTGTGCTCAGGGCGATTCACCTTCGATGTATGCTTTAGATGCAAAGCTTTGCCAACAAAGGAGGTGTTCGGATTGGCCGAAGGCCGCAAGCGCCGGACCCAGGTCAGCCTCTCGGCGGGGATAATCCGGCAGATCCACTTTCCCCTTTTCTCCCAGGCCGATGTTCGTTGGGGGAACTTAATCAAGCGAGCTGAAGCCTTCCCGAGGCGGAGTGCTTAAAGATTGCCGGGGCCGTCGGTAGTGGGGGTACGACCGGCTGAATGAAGGTTTGACCCTGGGGCTTCGGCCGGTTTAAAAACTACTTGGGAAGATTTCCGCCGGCCCGGGAGACGCCAGCCGTGATTCCAACCCCCACCGCCCGCCTTAAAACCGAGCCGATTAGAAGCCCCCGGCGTCCCGGCTACGGTCCCCTGGACCTGGAGGCCCTCTACCATACCCACCAGGTCGCGGCCGCCCGCTGGTCGGCCGACGGCCGCTTTATCTACCTGGAAGCCAATATCACTGGCCGCTTCAACATCTGGCGGATGCCGGCCGGCGGGGGCTGGCCCGAACAGCTCACCGCCTCCGACGAGCGCACCCGCCTCGAAGGGCCTTCCCCCGACGGCCGCTGGCTTATTTACACCCAGGACCGGGCCGGCAACGAGAAGCCAAATATATTTTTGCTCCCGGCCGCCGGCGGCCGACCCCGTCACCTCACCCGGACCGAGGGCATAGGCTACCGGAGCATCCGCTGGTCGCCCGACGGCCGCCTGGTCGCCTTCGCGGCCGAGCGGGATGGGCCGGGCCAGTACGCCGTCTACCTGGCCGACGTCGCAACGGCCGAGGTTAGCCGGGTGGCCGGAACCGAGGCCGGCCAGTGCGCCGGCCTCCGCTGGAGCCCCGATGGCCGACGCCTCGCCCTGACCCGAACCCACGATTTTCTCCACTCGGGGATTACCCTCCTTGACCTGAATACCCGCCGGGAGGAGGTTCTTATCCCCCCGGATGGGGAGCACATCACCGTTGCCGTCGACTGGCTCCCCGACGGCCGGCACCTAGTGATAAATTCCAACGCCAGCGGGGCCGACGTGGAGGCCGTCGGCCTGCTGGATACCGCAACCGGCCGGGTGGACTGGCTTACCCTGGGCGAATGGGAAAGCTACGCCCTGGCCGTCTCCCGGGCGGGGCCCGAGTTTATTTACGTTCGGAACGTGGCCGGCAGCCACCGGGTCTTCATCCGAAGCCTTGACGGCCCCGAAACCCCCATTCCCCTGCCCGAAGGGGTTTGCCTTTCGGCGGAGTTCGACCCTTCCGGCAGGCGCCTTCTGTTCCTTTACGCCTCGGCCGATTCGCCCCCGGAGGTCTGGCGGCTGGACCGGCCGGCGGGCCGGCTCCGCCGGCTCACCCGGACCCTGGTCGGGGGCCTGACCCGGCGAAACTTCGTCCGGCCGCAGGTGGCGGTTTACCCCTCCTTTGACGGCACCCCCATCGCCGCCTTCGTTTACGTCCCCCCAAACATCCGGCCGGACGGGTCCCACCCGGCCGTCGTCTACGCCCACGGCGGCCCCACCTGGCAGCACCAGAACGGCTGGTTCCCCGACATCCAGTTCCTCGTCTCCCACGGGTTCGTCGTCATCGCCCCCAACTTCCGGGGGTCCACCGGCTTTGGGCGGCCCTTCCAGGAGGCCAACCGCAAGGACCTGGGCGGGGGCGACCTGCAGGACCTGGTGGCCGCCCTCGATTTCCTCAAGGCCTCCGGCTACGTCAACCCGAAGGCCGTCGCCGTTATGGGGGCCTCCTACGGGGGCTACCTTACCCTGATGGCCCTGGCCAGATACCCGGAGCTTTGGGCGGCGGGGGTGGCCATTGTGCCCTTCGCCAACTGGTTTACCGAATTCGAAAACGAGGACCCGACCCTCCAGGCCTACGACCGGGTGATGATGGGCGACCCGGTGGCCGACGCCGACCTCTGGCGGGACCGCTCCCCCATCTTCTTCGCCGACCGGATTAAGGCCCCCCTCCTCCTGCTGGCCGGGGCCAACGACATCCGCTGTCCCGTCGAGGAGACCCGCCAGGTCGCCGAGGCCGTCCGGTCGGCCGGCGGGGTGGTCGAGGTGAAAATCTACGAAAACGAGGGCCACGGCTTCAGCCGGCGGGAGAACCGCATCGACGCCTTCCGGCGGGTTGCGGACTTTTTGCGGAGGCATGTGCCCGGTGTCCGGCCTTAAGGGGGGTCTGCTTGACGCCGGCGGCACCCTCTTCCGGGTTAGATATACCCGGGCCGAGCGGATCGGCCGCTTTCTGCGGGAGGCCGGCTTCGACCCGGACCCCGAGGCCCTGGAGCGGGCGACCCTGGAGGCCGACCTGGAATTCAACTGGCCCGAGCCCGACGTCCGGACCCGGGCCGAAGAGAAGGGGCTCTGGCGGGCCTACTGCCGGCGGGTGCTTTCGGCCTCAAGGCTTCCCACCGACCCCGGCCTGGTCCGCCGCCTGGCCGAGGCAACGGATTATCTTAACTTTTTAGAGCTTTTTCCGGATACGCTCCCGGCCCTGGAAGCCTGGCGCCGGCGGGGCTTAAGGCTCGGGGTCGTCTCCAACGCCGTCCCCTCCTTCCGGGAGGCCATCGACCGGCTGGGCCTCACCCCTTATTTCGACGCCATAATCATCTCGGCCGAGGTGGGCCTGGCCAAGCCGGACCCGGCGGTCTTCCGCCTGGGGCTGGGCAGGCTCGGGCTGGTGCCCGGGGAAGCCTTTTTCGTCGACGACCTGCCCCGGCACGTGCGGGCCGCCCGGGAGGCCGGCCTTCACGGGTTTCTCATCGTCCGGTCGCCGACGGCCGACCCGCCCGGGGACCTGCCGACGGTCCGCAGCTTGGCCGAGCTGGCCTTGTAATTTCGGGCCCGGGTGGTTTATCCTCTTGGCCGAAAGCTTCTGCAAGCGGAGGAGAATGTGCGCCCCAACCCCGTCAAGGCCAAGCTCAAAGCCGGCGAGTGCGTCTACGGCCTCTTTATCGACTTTTACGCCCCGAACATCGTCGAGATAAGCGGCCGGCTGGGGTTTGACTTTATGATTTTCGACGCCGAGCACGGGCCCCTCGAGCTTACCCAGTGCCTGGAGATGGTCCGGGCGGCGGAGCTTTCCGGGATAACCCCGATAATCCGGGTGGCCCAGAACGCCCAGCAGGTGATCCTGCGCTACCTGGACATCGGGGCCCTGGGCGTCCACCTGCCCATGATTAACACCGCCGAGGAGGCCCGCCTGGCCGCCCAGTCCGTTCGCTACCCGCCCCTGGGCCGTCGGGGTCTGGCCAGCGTCCGGGCGGCTGATTACGGCCTTACGCCCCTGGCCGAATATGTGGCGGCGGCCAACCGGGAGCTTCTGCTCATTACCCACGTGGAGAACCGGCAGGCCCTGGACAACCTTCCCGAGATGCTCCGGGTGGACGGGGTCGACGTCTTCTTCCTCGGACCCACGGATATATCCTCGTCCCTGGGGCATCCCGGCAACCCCCGCCACCCCGAGGTGATGGCCGCCATCGACGACGCCGTCCGGCAGATCCGGGCCGCCGGGCGGGTGGCCGGCACCCTGGCCATCGACCCCGACTGGACCCGCCACTGGCGGGAGCGGGGCGTCCAGTACTTCTGCGGCGGGGTTACCCGGGTGCTGATTCCGGCCCTTAAAAAATTCCTCGAGGAGGTCCGGGCCTGATGAGCCTCTCCCACCGGGAACGGGTCCGGCGGGTCCTGGCCGGGGAGCGGCCGGACCGGCTGCCTTACGCCTTCTGGCGGCATTTTTACGACCAGGAATCCTCGGCCCGGGACCTGGCCCGGGCGATGGTCGCCTGGCAGCGGGAATACGATTTCGACTTTTTGAAGGTCAACCCCCGGGCCCAGTACCACGTCGAGCCGTGGGGCGCCCGGTTTGAATACCCCGGCGGCCCCCACGACCGGCCCCGTCAGGTGGCCTTCCCGGTGCGCACCCCCGAGGAGCTGGCCTCCATCCGGCCGGCGGCCCCCGACGCCGGGGCCCTGGGGGAACAGCTCGAGGCCCTGCGGCTCATCCGCCGGGAGCTGGGCCCGGAGGTGCCCATGGTGGCCACCATCTTCAACCCCCTTTCGGTGGCGGCCGACCTGGTGGGCTCGGACCCTACCCTCGTCCGCTGGCTCCGGGAGCATCCCGCCGCGGTGGAGGCCGCCCTGGAGGCCATAACCCAGACCTTCATCCCCTTCGCCCGGGCCTGTCTGGAGGCCGGGGCCGACGGCATCTTCTTCGCCACCACGACCCTGGCGACCCGCAACCTCCTGACCGAAGGGGAGTACGCCCGGTTCGGCCGGCCCTACGACCTGCGGGTCCTGGAGGCCGTCCGGTCGGCCTGGTTTAATATCCTCCACGTCTGCCAGGAGAACAGCATGCTTTACCTTCTGGCCGACTACCCGGTCCCGGCCGTCAACTGGGCGGCCACCTCCCCCACCAACCCCTCCCTGGGGGAGGCCCGGGCCCGCCTGGGCGATAAGACCCTCATCGGGGGCGTAAGCCACCGGGCCCTCGTGGCCCCGGACCCCGGGGCGGCCCTGGCCGAGGCCCGCCGGGCCGCGGCGGAGACGGGCGGGCTCCGGTTCATCCTGGGCCCGGACTGTTCCATACCGACGACCACCCGGCCCGAGAACCTGCGGGCGGTGGCGGAGTTTGCCCGCAACTACGTCTGGCCGGCCGACTGAGATGTCGGAGCTTCTGCGGGAACGGCTCAAGCTTATGCTTCTGGAGCGGGCCGTAAGCTTCCGGGAAGTGGTCCTTTCGTCGGGCCGCAAAAGCCACTACTACATCGACGCCCGAATGGTCTCCCTCTCGGGGGATGGCCTGGCCCTGACGGCTGAGCTTTTGTGGGATAAGATTCGGGACCTGGAGTTTGAGGCCGTTGGGGGGCCGACCATCGGGGCCGACCCCCTGGTGGCGGGCCTCTGCCTGCTGGCCTACCAGCGGGGCCGGAACCTGGTTGGCTTTCTCGTCCGCAGGGAGCCGAAGGCCCACGGGACCGGCCGCCAGGTGGAGGGGCCCCTTATGCCGGGGATGCGGGCGGTGGTCGTCGAGGATACGGTGACCACCGGGGAGACCCTTTTAAATGCCATCGCCGCGGCCGAGGCCGCCGGGGCCAGGGTTGTAAAAGTGCTGGCCCTGGTCGACCGCCAGGAGGGGGGCGGGGAGAGGCTCCGCCGGGCCGGCTACGATTTCGAGCCCCTTTTCACCGCCGAGGAGCTGGGACTTACCACCCAAACGGGAGGGACCGATGCCGAATCCAACCCTTGAAAGGCTTATCGGGGCCATCAACGTGGACGAGCTGGTGGGGATCGCCCGGGGCTTCATCCGGATTCCGAGCCCGAGCGGCGAGGAGGCCGCCGTGATGGATTTCGCCCGAAGGCTCCTGGCCGACCATGGCATCCCCGTCCGAGTGCTGAGCCGGGACCCGGCCCGGCCCAACGTTGTCGGGGCGGTGGGGGCCGGGGGCGGGCCGGTCCTGGTGTTTAACGGCCACCTGGATACGGTCCCCGTCCCGGACCCCTGGGCCTGGTCGGTGGGGCCCTTCTCGGGCGAGCTCATCGACGGCAGACTCTACGGCCGGGGGGCCTCGGACATGAAGGGCTCGTGCGCGGCCATGACCTATGCCCTTATCCTGCTCAGGCGCCACTGCCCGGACCTCCCCGGCCAGGTTCAGCTCCAGCTGGTTTCGGACGAGGAGCGGGGCGGGCATTTCGGCACCGGGTTCTTAATCGAGCAGACCCGGGCGGGCGCCCTTCCCCGGCCCGATGCCGTCCTGGTGGGGGAGAAAAGCGATTTAAAGCTCCGGATCGCCGAGCGGGGCGTCTTTCAGTTCAGGGTGCGCTTTACGGGCAAGGCCACCCACACGGCCTACGCCCGGGCCGAGGGGGTGAACGCGGTGGCCCTGGCCGCCCGGGCCGTGGTGGCCCTGGACCGCCCCATCGACCGGTTCCACCCGGCCGTGGGCTACCCGGTCACCAGCGTGAACATGTTCCACGGGGGCCAGACGCCCAATCAGGCGCCGGCCGAGGCCGTCATCGCCGTCGACCGGCGGACGGTGCCGGGGGAGACGATGGAGTCGGTCCTGGCCGAGGTCCGGGAGGCCCTGGACCGGGTGGTGGCCGAGTTCGGGGCCGGAAGCTACGAAATCCTGACCGGGGCGGCGGAGGGCCAGATACCCTTTATGCCGGCGAATATGACCGACCCGAACAGCCGGCTCGTTCGGACCGTCCAGGCGGCCTACCGGCAGGTCACCGGAAAGGAGCCGGAGTTTTTCGTCGCCTGGGCGGGGGCCACCGACGGCCGGCTTTACCGGCAGGCCGGCATCGACACGGCGGTTTTCGGCCCGGTGGGCTTCCACGCCCACGGCCCCGACGAGTACGTGCTGGTCGATTCGCTGGTCACCCAGCTCGAGGTCTACCTGGCGACGGCCGTTAACCTGCTCACCACAGCCGGGCCGGAATAAGGGTGAGGGTCTCCGGGGGACCCTCCCGGACCACCACGATCTCCTCGATATTGGCCCCGCCCCAGCCCGGGATAAAGACCCCGGGCTCCACCGCCAGGACCATCCCCGGCTCCAGGACGTCCTCGGCGTCGGCCGTAATATAGGGCGGTTCGACGGTTTCGAGGCCGATGCCGTGGCCCATCATCGCCGCGGCGTAGGCCCCGAACCCCAGCTCGTCCAGGCCGCGCCGGGCAACCCGGACCAGCTCGGCCGCCGGCACCCCGGGGTAGCAGTGCTCCACCATCAGCCGGCTCGCCAGGTAAACGGCCTCCAGAAGCCGTCGGGTTCGGCCGTCGGCCTCGCCCACCACGGTGCTCCGGTTGACGTCGAACTGGTAGCCCTGGTAGGCCCCGACGATATCCAGGGCCACCAGGTCCCCGGCCTCGAGGGGGCGGTCGGTGGCCGGGGGCCAGCGGGAACCGGCCGCCGACCACGGGCCGGAATGCACCCGCAGGTAGCGGACAAAATCGGCCCCGGCCCGGAGGGCGGCAGCGGTGCCGGCGGCGCACACCTCCGCCTCGGCGACCCCCGGCCCGATGGCCTTGAGGGCCCCCTGCAGACCCGCCCCGGCCACCCGGGCCGCCCGGCGCAGGAGGCCGATTTCGGCCTCTGACTTCACCCGCCGCAGCCGGTTGAGCAGGTCGTCGGCCGGCTCCAGCCTCAGCTCGGGCAGTAGGCCGGTGAGGTCCCGGTAGAAGGCCAGGGGCAGGATGTCCCATCCCGCCAGGCCCAGCCGGGCCCCGGCCAGGCCCTTCTCCCGCAGGACCTCGGCCGCCAGCCCCACCAGGTCGCCGGCCTGGCGGACGTCTTCGACGGCCACCAGCTCCTTCCGGTAGCCCCGAAGGTCGACGCACAGGACCGGGTCCCCGGTCACCGGCAGGATAAAAACCCCGTGGCCCAGGCCCCGCCGGCCCGGGGCGAAGGCCGTTGCCGGAAAGGCCGGGAAGTGGTTGGTAAGGTAAGCCAGGGGGCCGGGCCGGTCATAAAAGGAGCGGCCCACGGCCATAAGGCCGGCCAGACCGGCCTCGGCCGCCAGCTTCCGGGCCGATTCCTGACGGCGGTAGAACTCGTCCCGGGGGATCATGACGGGGAGCGGTCCGGGGCCGTCGCCGCCCGGGTCCCCGGACTGAACCGGCCGTCGGGGTAGCCGTAGGGAGCGGTGGGGGGCAGGAGGATGCGGAGGGCGGCCGGCTGGATGTGAAAGCTCATCGGGGTCGTCCCGATGAGCTCGCCGTCCACCTGGACCGGCAGGGGGCGGGCGCTCCGGATGGATACCGTCCGGGCGGTGAACCTGAGAACCTTCGGCAGTTGCAGGTGCCTTCCGGAGAAGAAGCCGAAGACGTGCCTGAGCTTGGTAAAGAACCCCCGCCCGCCGAACAGCACCACGTCGAAGAGGCCGTCGTCGGGGCGGGTGTGGGCCGAGAGGGGGAACAGGGCGTAGAGGCGGGTGTTGGCCACCACCATGAGCAGAACCCGGCGGCGAAACTTCCGGCCGTCCAGCTCGATGTGGGCCCGGGTTCCCTCAAACCAGAAGAAGGTGCGGACGGCGGCGGCGATGTAGGCCAGGATGCCGAGCTGACGCTTAAAGCGGAGCTCCGCCTGCTTGGCCACCTCGGCGTCGAAGCCGATGCCGCTCCAGAGGAGAAAATACCGGCCGGTGCTGGTGAGGCCCACGTCCAGGCGGCGGACCTCGCACCGGGTCAGGAGCTCGGCGGCCCGGATGGGGTCGAGGGGGATCCCCACTTCCCGGGCAAAGACGTTGGCCGTGCCCAGGGGGATAACCCCCAGGGCCGTGGCCGTGTGGACAACCCCCTGCAGGGCCTCGTTTAACGTCCCGTCACCGCCCCCGGCGATGACCACGTCGTAGCCCTCCTCGGCGGCCTCCCGGGCGAGCCGGGGGGTGCAGCCGGGCCCGGTGCTGAGGACCAGGTCCACCTGCCAGCCGGCCTCGGCCAGGGTCTGGGCGATGCGTTCGGGCGAGGGAGCGGGCGGTAGCATAACGCCGGCCGACGGGTTGACGATCAGGCGGCATCTGACAGCGGCCATGCTCTTCTGATTATGGCCTAAAACCCCGGCCGCCGACAATCCTTCGCCCTGGCCCGGTCCGTCGGCTACTTGACCATGCGGGGTGGTCTGGTTTATGCTTGGGCTGAAGACCCAATGGAGGGGAAGGGGATAATCGGTTATGGCTTCGGCTAAACCCAGAACTATCGGCGAACTCCGTCGGAGCGGCTACAAGGTAGTATCCGTCAAAGAGGAGCTGCGCAAAAACCTCATCGAAAAGGTCCGCCGGGGCGAGGAGCTGTTCCCCGGCATTATTGGTTTTGAGGATACGGTAATTCCTCAAATTGAAAATGCCATCCTCTCGGGACAGGATATTATCCTCCTGGGCGAGCGGGGGCAGGCCAAGACCCGGCTTATCCGGTCCCTGGTCAACCTGCTCGACCCGGAGATCCCCGTCATCGCCGGGTGCGAGATAAACGATAACCCGTACGCCCCCATCTGCAAGCGGTGCCGGGACCTGGTGGCCCAGTTTGGGGACGACGTGGAAATCGACTGGCTCCCCCGGGAGGCCCGCTACGCCGAAAAGCTGGCCACCCCCGACGTCACCATTGCCGACCTTATCGGGGAGGTGGACCCCATCCGGGTGGCCGAAGGCCGCTACCTGGCCGATGAGCTCACCATCCACTACGGCCTGATCCCCCGGGTGAACCGGGGGATTTTTGCCATTAATGAGCTTCCCGACCTGGCCGAGCGGATTCAGGTCGGCCTTTTCAACATCATGGAGGAGCGGGACGTTCAGATAAGGGGCTACCGGATCCGCCTGCCCCTGGACGTTTACGTGGTGGCGACGGCCAACCCGGAGGATTACACCAACCGGGGCCGGATCATCACCCCCTTAAAGGACCGCTACGGCTCCCAGATCCGCACCCACTACCCCCGCACCATCGAAGAGGAGATCCGGATCATGGAGCAGGAGCGGACGGCCTTCGAAGACGCCGGCTTCCAGATAACGGTTCCCCAGTATATCAAAGAGATCATCGCCGAGGTGTCGGCCCTGGCCCGCAAGAGCCCGGACATCAACCAGCGCTCGGGGGTGAGCGTCCGGGTATCCATCGCCAACTACGAGAACGTCATCTCCAACGCCCTGCGCCGGGCCATCCGCCTCGGCGAGGAGCACGTCGTCCCCCGGATGAGCGACCTCCCGGCCATCATCGCCTCCACCGTCGGCAAGATCGAGCTCGAATCCATCGAGGACGGCCGGGAAGAGCAGGTGGTGGAGCGGCTCCTGCTCAACGCCATCGCCCGCACCTTCAACCGATACTTCGAGGTCCAGCAGTTCGAGCCCCTCATCCAGCGCTTCCGGGGCGGCCTCAAGGTGGACGTCGGGGAGCTGATGCCCTCGGGCCACTACGTGAGGCTGATGCGGGAGCTGGACGGGATGCTGGAGGGGGTTGCCCGGCTGGGAGCCTACGACAGCCCCGCCACCATCGCCAGCGCCGTGGAATTTATCCTGGAGGGACTCCACGTAAACAAGCGCCTCAACAAAGAAAGACTGCCGGGAAAGGTTGTTTATCGGTCTTGACGCGGCCGAGTTTGGGAGGGGGCATTCAGCATGCCGATTTACCGCTACTCGGAGTGGGACGGCACCCAGGATTTTAACCTCGATGCCGACGAGCTTTTAAGGGCGCTTTCGGACGACATCCTGGCCCACGGGGACATCTCCCAGGCCCTGCGGCAGCTGCTGCGCCGGGGCTTTACCCGCCCGGACGGGACCCGGTTTATGGGCCTGCAGGAGCTGATGCAGCGGATTCGTCGGGCCCGGCAGCAGCGGCTCGACCAGTACAACCTCGGGTCGGTTCTGGACGACATCCGCAAGAAGCTGGAGCAGGTGGTCCAGACCGAGCGGCAGGGGATCGAGCGCCGGCTGGCCGAGGCCCGGGGACAGGCCCCCCAGGGGACCGACGACCCCCTGGTTGAGATGCTGGAGAAGGTCGCCCGGCGCAAGCTGGAGTTTTTAGGTAAGCTTCCCCCCGACCTGGCCGGCCAGATCAAGGCCCTTAACGACTACGAGTTTATGGACCCCGAGGCCCAGCGGCTCTTCCAGGAGCTTATGCAGATGCTCCAGGGCCAGGTAATGGATTCGTTCTTCCAGAATCTTTACCAGCAGCTTCAGAGCCTTACCCCCGAGGACCTGGCCCGCCTGCGGCAGATGGTCCAGGAGCTTAACCGGATGCTGGAACAGCGGATGCGGGGTCAGGAGCCCGACTTCGACCGCTTTATGCAGCAGTTCGGGGATATGTTCGGGCCGAACCCGCCCCGAAGCTTGGACGAGCTTCTCGAGCAGATGCGCCAGCGGATGGCGATGATGCGGTCCCTTCTTGACTCCCTTTCCCCCCAGCAGCGGCAGGCCCTCCGGGAGCTTTTAGAATCCGTCCTTAAGGACGAGGGGCTTCGGCAGGAGCTGGCGGCCCTGGCCGCCAACCTGGAATACCTGATGCCCACCGACGACCTGCGCAACCGCTACCCCTTCCGGGGGGACGAGCCCCTCAGCCTTCAGGAAGCGATGCGGCTTATGGAGGAGCTTCAGGCCCTCGACCGCCTCGAACAGCAGCTCCGGGCCGCCGAGCAGGGCCGGGGCCTCGACGACGTGGACGCCGAGAAGCTCCGGGAGCTTCTGGGCGAGGAGGCCTACCGGATGATGGAGGCCCTTCGGCAGATGGCCCGCCTGCTCGAAGAGGCCGGATACCTACGGTCCCGGGGCAACCGCTGGGAGCTCACCCCCCGGGCGATGCGGAAGATCGGCCAGAAGGCCCTCTACGACATCTTCAACCAGATCAAAAAGGACCGGTTCGGCAAGCACGAAACGGCCTACCGGGGCCCCGGCAACGAGCGGGCCGAGGAGACCAAGACTTACGAGTTCGGCGACCCCTTCCACCTGCACCTGGAAAGGACCCTCATGAACAGCCTCACCCGGGAGGGGCCGAAGGTTCCGGTAAAGCTTTCGCCCAAGGACTTCGAAGTTTATCAGACCCGCCATACCAGCCAGACGGCCACGGTGATGATGCTGGACTTAAGCTGGTCGATGGGCCTGCGGGGCAACTTCTTTGCGGCCAAGAAGGTGGCCCTGGCCCTGAGCCAGCTTATCAAGACCCAGTTCCCCCGGGATGTGCTTTACATCGTCGGCTTTTCCAGGTACGCCCGGGAGCTTACCGAGCAGGAGCTGGCCGAGGCCACCGTGGACGAGTACTCCTACGGCACCAACATCCAGCACGCCTTTATGCTGGCCCAGCGGCTTCTGGCCAAGCACAGCACGGCCAACAAGCAGATAATAATGGTCACCGACGGGGAGCCGACCTCCCACATCGAGGGCGGCCGGGCCTTCTTCGCCTACCCGCCCACCCTCCGAACCCTCCAGCTTACCCTCCAGGAGGCCCGGAACTGCACCCGCCAGGGGATTGTCATCAATACTTTTATGCTGGACCGCAGCTTTTATATGATGGAGTTTGTCGACCAACTCGCCCGGATAAACAAGGGGCGGGTCTTTTACACGACCCCGGAGCGGCTGGGCCAGTATATCCTGGTCGACTACCTGGCCAACAAGCGCCGGCGGATCGCCTAACGGAAATTGGTCGCCTGGCCGTCTAACCACTGTATATAGGGGTCTGCGCCTGCCGTCGAACACAGCATATTGTGATAGTGTCCCCGGGCCGTCTATGGACCGACAGGCATTTTCGGGCGGATTGCAGCAGGATTGCATCAGCCCGGGTTTCCGAGTTAACCCGACCCGGCCGGGGGCCGCTTGCGCCTTCTGTGGGGAGGCGGCCCACGACATGCCGGATGGCCACCCGGATGGGCGAGCGTGCATCAACTTTTCAAAAAGCTCTCCGCCGGCGCGGTGCCGGCCGGGGGCATGCTTTCGGCTTGGCATGTACTCCGGCGCCGACGCCCCGGGGCCGGGCCGTCCCGGGGTCCGGGAAAGTGAGGGCCGACCCTGAGCTTGCTTTCCCTTCTGGTTTAACCGGGCTTGACGCGACTGCCCCCTGGGCCGGATGCCGAGGCTTTCCCCTGCCGTCGCCAAACCCAAGCTGCGCACCCGGACGGTCCGGGGCTTTAAGACCTTTGCCGGGGTCGAATCGGCGCTCTTCCTGACCTGCGCCAGGCTTGGCAAACTTAACATAAGTCGCCTTGCGACTTATGTTAAGTTTAGGGCCAGCCAGGACCTTAAATTCCTCCCACCATTTCAGAGACAGAGGGAGGACTTCGGGGGGCTGGCCGTGGCCGGGGGGCAACCGCACGCCGGCATTGTCCAGCCGGCAGGCCGGCGGGCCGGGCAGCGGGTGCCGGCCCTGCTTACCGTGCCTGGACGGCACGGTCCGAGCCGGGGCAAGGGGCCACCGTTACCGCCGAACCGAGCAGGGTCCAGGTCCGGCGGACGGAGCAGCGGACTTCGTGCCCGGGCTGCGGCCCGTCCGACTCTCTGGTCTGTCTCCCGTTCCGTGCCCCGGTTCGCGGCCTTAAACAACGGGATTCCGGGCCTTCGCCGGGGGTAGTGGCCCGCTGCCCGTCCGGGGACGGGCAGCGGGCGAGCCGCACCTGCACCGAGGGGCGCCCCCGGCCTAGACCCATTAAGGGATGTGCCAACCGGGAACCCCGCGCTGGTGATCCCGTTGCGACCAGTGTTTTTACCGCGCCCAATCGGCGACATGCCGGGCAAACACATGGTGGTGTTTGGGCTGAAGCCCTTCGGCGGCTGTCCAGGGCGGCCGGAAGGCTGTTGGCCGAACACCCCGGGGTGAAGGTGGTCTGACTCGCTCCGGTGGCCGACCGAAAACCGGGCGGCCCCGGGAAGCGACGCCGATATCCCCCTCCGGCCGGAAATGTCAGACCGGCGCCGGCTCGACCGGCCGGCGAATTTTCGCCCTGTTTTTTGAGGGGGCCGGCCTGCCGGCGGGCCTTTTCTGCCGCACCGTCGCCGAAGCCCGGCCGGCGGCCGGGATATTCTTCCGGCCCGACGGGCTGACCAGACCGGCCGGTTAGGGGCCAACGGCGGAACGGGGCCGGAAAAGGGCGGCCGCCACCCCGAGGACCCCGATGGCAATGAGCCCCAGCGCCGCCGGCCTGACCCAGCCGGGCGTCGGTGAGCCCCTGACGGCAGGCGCCCTGGGCGCCCCTTCGGTGGGAGGCGGGCCGGCAACCCGGTAGAGCCGGTAAGGCCCCACCTCCCTTTCCAGCCCGGCCCAGCTGGCCCCCGAGGCATACAGGCCGGGATAAACCTGATTCAGGCGGTGCAACCGCCCGGCCCCCACCGGCGCCGGCACCAGCACGTGGCCTGCCTTACCCACGGGGTCCTGGAGGACGGCTTCAAAGTCCCGGTCGCCGGGGACGATAAACCGGCCGGGGTCGCCGCTGAAAAAGATGACCATCTCGACCCCGCCGTAGGTGTCGGTGAGGATCGGCCCCGCCCCGGTCCCGGCCAGATAATCCGCCAGCTCCCGCTCGTGGGCCCAGCGTTCGCCGACCCGGCCGGAAAGAAGGGCCTCGGCGAAGGGACGCAGGCTGTTGTTGACAGACGCCGGGTCCTGAAGCATCCCGGCAAGGCTGGCCGGCGGGCCCAGTAATGCAACTGTCAGGCCGGCTGCAAGCTGCCAGCCGGGGGCGCCGGTCCGGACCGCGGCGGCCGTCAGGCAGATGGTTCCTGGAATCAAGAGGCACACGTAACGGTATTGCACAACCCCGAGTTGCCCCAGGCCGGAGGATACGGCTAAGAATACGGGAACGGCCAGCCAGAACCCGCCCAGGAGGACACCGGTCGGATTCCGGACGGCCAGGCCGGTTAAGATGGACCCGCCGAGGGCGCCGAAGAACACCGGAGACACCGACCAGGCGGCCCTGACCGTTTCCGTGGCCGCGGATTCAAGGCTCTGCCATTGCGTCGTGGCGCGGGCGGCCGCGGCCGCGGCGTAAGGCCCCCTGAGGAAGTAAAGAGGGTCCCCCATGATGAGCCAGTTAAAAAACACCCACAGGAAGGCCGCGTAGGCCGGGGGGGCTCCGTAGACCAGCACGGCCGCCTCGGCCACCTGGGGCCCGCCCCGCTTAAGGGCGGTCAGGCCCACCATCAGGGCAACCGCCCCACTCAGCACCCAGCCCTCGTAACGGGTGAGGACGGCCGCGCCGCTGCTCAGCCCCAGGCCCACGAGCCAGCCGACGGCCTGCCGGCGGTCGGCCCGCCTTTCGGCCTCGGCCCAGCCCAGAAAACACCGCACCTGCCCCAGGGCCGCGGCCATCAGCAGGGGCTCGGTGAGCCCGCTGGCCGAAAGGTAAATCACGGCCGGGTTGAGGGCAAAGGCCGCCACCAGAAGATGGCGGGCCCGGCCCCAGCCCAGGAAGCGGGCCGTGTCGTTAATAAGGCCGCCTGCCAGCGCCCCGCCCAGGGCCGAAACGGCCGCCCCAGCCAGACCGGTCGGCCAGAGCCCGGGCACAACCACCAGGGGAAGTTGCAGAAGGGCCGGCAGGGGCAGCCAGACGAACCCCAGATTGGCGAGCTTCGGGTCCCGGCCGAAGAACACCTGGGCGGCCAGCAGGGTTCGGGCGGCCGCGTCGGCAGGGATAAGGCCCCAGCGGACCAGCACAACCCAGGCCCAGGCCAGGTTCCAGCCCAGGAGCAGGGCCGTCAAAAGCAAGAACTCCCGCCGGGCCCCCTTCATCCGGTTCCCCGCCGGACCTGAAGATGGAGACCGTGGGCGGTCTTCTCCCAGTGAAAGGGCCGAAAGAGTAGGTGAAAGGCTGCCCGCCAGGCCGCCAGGCTTATGAGGAGCCAGTAGGCGGGGGCCAGCAGGCCGTAGCGGACCACGGTGTGGTATCCGCGAAGGGCGGCCCCGAGGGCGTACAGGTAGCCGAAGAGGAAGTTGCCCAGGTAGAGGCTGAGGGCGGCCAGGTAAAAAACGGGTCCGGGAAAGAGCTCGGAGACCGCCGCCCACCGGCCGAGAAACCACAGGGTCGTCAGGGCCCACAGAATCGGGTTGGCCAGGCCGATGAAGAGGGTTCCGCCGATGACCAGCTGGAAGCTTAAAAAGCCCCGGGGTCCCAGCTCCTTGAAAAGCCGGCCCGGCCGGCGCATATGAACCAGCCAGGTCTGCATCCAGCCCTTGAGCCAGCGGGTCCGCTGGCGGACCCAGTTCGCCGGTGCGCTGTTAGCCTCCTCATAAGTGGTGGAATTAAACATGGCCGTGCGGTAGCCCGCCCGGAAAAGCCTTACTCCCAGGTCTGCGTCCTCGGTGACGTTGTACGGGTCCCAGGCCCCCAGCTCCCTGACTTTCTCGGTAACGAAGTGGTTTGAATTGCCCCCCAGGGGGATTACGCCGCCGGTGGCGTGGAGGCCCGGCAGGGTAAGGTCGAACCACTGGGCGTATTCCGCCGTAAACCAGCGGGTGAGGAGGTTCTGGTCCCGGTTGTAGAAGCTCAGCCGGGCCTGAAGACAGACTACCTCCGGCGCCGCCTTGCGAAAGGCGACCACAGCTTTCTTGAGCTGGTCGGGCTCCGGGATATCCTCGGCGTCGTAAATGACGCAGTACTGGCCGGTAGCCTGAATGAGGCCGTAGTTTAAGGCCTTGGGCTTCGTCCGGGGCAGACCGGCCGGAACGACCAGAAACTTGAAGTGGCCCGGCGGCCGCAGCTCCCGGGCCAGGGCCACGGTTTCCGGGTCGTCTTCGTCGAAAATCAGCTTGATGTCCAGTTTGGAGGGCGGGTAATCGAGGGCGGCTAAGGCCTTAAGCAGCGCCGGGAGCACCTCCGTCTCCCGGTAAAGGGGCACCAGGACGGTGTACTCGGGCAGGGTTCGCTCGTCGAGGGCCCGAAGCTCGTCGGCCGTCACTTCTATTTCGGACGTGGCAGTCAGGGCCCGCCCCATAAGGTAAAGCCGGTAAGCCGCTATGGCCCCGTAGAGGGTCGTCACGGCGGCGCTGAGCCCGACGGCCCAGGGCCGGGGGATAACTAGGACTCCGACAAAGAGGAGGGCCAGGCTGGCAAGGGCCACCACGAGCTGGCCGCGGGTGAACGTCTCGCGGGCGGATTGGTCCGGCCGGCGCAGGAGCAGGTCCGACCGGGCCCGGTCCAGGTAAATGTCCCGGTACACCCGCTCCAGGGTCCGGTAGATATCCAGCTCACCCGTGACGGCCCACCGCACCGGCCGTCCGAGCCGGGCCGCCACCGCCCGCAGGGCGGCCTCATCCCCGGGGTCGGCCACGGCGACTTCCACCAGCTCCCCTTCCACGGCGACGGGCACGGCCCGGAAGCGGCGGGCCGAGTCCTCATCGAGGAGGCGGACCACCTCGGCCGGCGGCGGGTGGGCCAGCAGGTCCCGGAACGGCAGGCCGAACTGCTCGGCCAGGGCCCGGGCCACGGCCAGCTGATTTACGTACCCGAGGCCTACCAGAATTCGGCCCAGGCGGTCCCCCGAGCGGCGCTGGAGGGCGAGGGCATCCGAAAGCTGAGTGTCGGTAATCAGGCCGTCGCGCCGCAGAATCTGACCCAGCGGGTCCCGGGAGGCCCGGGCAGTCGGCTCAGGGACGGCGGGCATCCGCGGGGACCGGGCTCGGCCCCATCGGACCCGGGGTTACGGGTCCAGGGACTGGAAACCTGACCCGGAACGGTCCGGCTGACTTAAAAGGATGAAAGCAAGACATACGGTCAGAAAGACCAGGAACGGCCAAACAAAGAGCACCCCGTACGCGGCCAGGGCCACCAGAAGCCCTAGGGCGGCCCTGGCTACCACAATTCCCAGCATTACCCTGGATTCTACCATAGGGTCGCCGGGCAGCCGGCCGGATTATCCACCAACCCGGTGCAGGTCAAAAGTTTTGGGCGTCATGCGGCCAGACGCAGAGGAGCCTGGGGGTGAGCCCGGCAAAGAAGTGAACCCGACTATCCCGGGCCGGATGCCGCCGAAGGCCGCCGCTTGAGCTCCCTCCACCGGCCATCGGCAAGCCCAAGTGGCATGCCCGGAGGGTCAGGTGGGGTCGAGGGCCGGGCCTGGCTGACGGCCTGGAGAAGTCCGGCCTATTCTTGACACAACTTAATTTGCAAGTTATGTCAAGAATGTTGCCATCTTTGGGGCCGACCCCCACGGCAGTGTGCTAATTGTCCGGCCAAGGGGCTAGACCGGGGGGCCAGGGGCGGCCGAACGGGCCGCCGGCGGGGCTACGCAGGCCGCAACCGCCCTTATGGAGGCGCCAAAACGGGGGGATTTCGGCGTTGTCGTCGCCCACGACCCGGCTGGGGAACATCCCTGCCCGGCCGCCGGTTTGGCCCTGATTTCCCAAAATTTTGAGAAGATTTTTAGGCCCCGCGGGTTAGAGTAGAAGCGAGGGGCAGCATGTCCGTTGAACTGCGGCTGCTGGGCGGCTTCGGCCTGCGGGTCGGCGACCTGACGGTGGGCGAGGAAGGCTGGCGGCTCGGCAAGGCCAAAAGCCTCATCAAGCTGCTGGCCCTGGCCCCGGGTCATCGCCTCCACCCGGAGCAGGCCGCCGAGGCCCTCTGGCCCGGCCTCGACCCGGCGGCCGCCCGGAACAACCTTTACCAGGCGGTCTACTGGGCCCGCCGCCGGCTCGCTCCCCAGGAGCCCTTTGGGCTTTCGGCCGCCGGCCTTGAGCTCTTTCCGGGGCTTTCCGTTCGGACCGACGTCGAGGCCTTCGAGGCGGCGGCCCGGGCCCGCCGGAGCCGGGACCCCGAGGCCTACCGGGCGGCCATCGGCCTTTACGGGGGCGAGCTTTTACCGGCCGACCTTTACGAGGAGTGGGCCGCCTACCGGCGGCAGGCGCTGGCCGCCCTCTTCCGGGCGCTGCGGCTGGAGCTGGCGGGCCTGCTAGCCGGGGAAGGTCGGACGGCCGAGGCCGCCGAGGTTCTCGGCCGGCTGCTTTCGGCGGACCCCGGGGATGCGGAGGCGGCCGAGGCCCTCGGGTCCCTGCGGGGGCAGGGGCCGGCGGGCCCGGTGCGGCGGCTGCGGGCGCCGCCCAACAACCTGCCCCGGGTTTTGGGTCCGCTCATCGGCCGGGAGCGGGAGCTGGCCGATCTGGGGCGGCTGCTGGAGGAGACCAGGCTGCTCAGCCTGGTGGGGCCGCCCGGGTGCGGCAAGACCCGGCTGGCCCTGGGCCTGGCCTTTGAGAAGCTCTGGGCCTTTCCGGGCGGGGTCTACCTGGTGGAGCTGGGGCCGGTGCGGGAGGGCCGGTTGGCGGTGGGCGCGGCGGCCTCGGCCCTTAAGGTGGCGGGCCGGCCGACCTTAAAGAACGTGGTTCGGGCGCTGGGGAGCCGGCCGGCGCTGCTAGGGGTGGACAACTGCGAGCACCTGATCGAGGCGGCGGGGCTCTGCCTGGGGCTGCTGGCCGGGGCGCCCAACCTGAAGGTGGTGGCCACCAGCCGGGAGCCGCTGCGGGTGGAGGGCGAGCAGGTTTACCGGGTGCCGTGTCTGGCGGTGCCGGAGCCGGGGCTTGGGGCGGACCCGGCGGGCCTCGGGCAGGTGGCGTCGGTGCGGCTGTTTCTGGAGCGGGCCCGGCCGGACTTTCGGCTGACGGCGGAGACGGCGCCGGCGGTGGCCCGGCTCTGCTTCCGGCTGGGGGGCCTGCCCCTGGCCCTGGAGCTGGCGGCGGTGTGGATGCGGGCGCTGCCGGTGGGGGAGGTGGAGCGGCGGCTGGGGGAGCTGCTTTCGGCCCCGGGGCGGCGGGACCTGCCGGCCCGGCAGCAGACGCTGGGGGCGGCCCTCGACTGGAGCTACGGCCTGCTGAGCGGGGCCGAGCAGGCCCTCTTTCGGCGGGTTTCGGTCTTAGCCGGGGGCGGTTTTCCGGTGGCGGAGCTGGTCTGGTCGCTGGTGGAGGCGGAAGGGGAGCGGTTCCGGCTGCTGGAGCCGGTGCGGGAGTACGGCCTCAAAAAGCTTGGGGAGGCGGGCGAGGCCCGGGAGGCGTGCCGGCGGCAAGCGGCGTATCTGGTGGAGCTGGTGGGCCGGGCGGCGCCGGCCCTTTGGGGTCCGGGGGGCGGTGTGTGGCTGGAGCGGCTGGCGGCGGAGGCGCCTAATCTGGAGCAGGCGCTGGATTTCTGTCAGCGGACGGGTGAGAAGGAGCTGGGCCTGCGGCTGGGGGCGGGGCTCTGGCGCTACTGGGAGATTCGGGGGCATGCAGCCGAGGGGCTACGGCGGCTGGAGGGGCTTTTGGGGCTTGAAGGGGAGGTGGCCGACGGGGTGCTCGGGGCGGCCCTGAATGCGGCCGGGAACCTGGCCCGGGACGTGGGCAAGCACGGGCGTGCGGAAGGGTTCCACCGGGCGGCCCTTCGGCTGCGGCGGCGGAGCCGGGACGTTTCGGGGGTGGCGGCGAGCCTGAACAACCTGGGGCTTATCTACCGGGACATTGGGGACGGGCTGCGGGCCCGCCGGTACGGGCGGGCGGCCCTGCGGCTGGCCCGGAAGGCCGGGGATGTGCGGGTGGAGGGTATTTGCCGGTTCAACCTGGGGGTTGCGGCCTGGGTTGGCGGCCGGCCGGAGGAGGCCCGACAGGAGCTGGAGGCGGCGGGGGTTTTTGAAGGGCTCGGCGCCCGGCGGGAACTGGCGGCGGCGTGGTGCAACCTGGGGACGGTGCTGCTGGAGGCCGGGGAGTTTCGGGAAGCGGCGGGCCTGCTGGCGGCGTCGGTGCGGGAGAACTTAAAGCTTAAGGACCGGTGGGGCCTCATCCTTGGGGTTGAGGGTGCCGGGCGGCTTTTGGGGCTGGTGGGGGAGGCGGCGGGTGCGGCGGTGCTGCTGGGTGCGGCGTTCCGGGCCCGGGGCGAGTTTGGGGTGCGGGTGCGGCCGTATGAGCGGCCCCGGCTTGAGGAGGCGTTGGGGCTGGCCCGGCAAGGCCTCGGGCCGGGCTTTGAGGCCTGCCGGGCGGAGGGCCTGGGCCTCGGGCTGGAGGCTGCGGCCGAGGGGGCGCTGGGAATGCTGGGCCGGATTTAAACCCTCTGGGAGGCCCAGGTCGGCTCGCGGGTCTGGACCCCGACCGGCCCCCTGGAGCTTCTGGAGTACTTCCCGCCGACGGTTAAGATCCGGGCCGGGGATACGGTGCGCTGGAAGGCGGATTCGCCCCACACGGTCACCTTCCTGGCCCCGGGCCAGCAGCCGCCCGAACCGCTGGGGGCGCCCCCGGCCAGGCCGTCGGCCAATTACGAGCCGGGCCGGTTCTACAACTCGGGGATCTTCGCCTTCGGGCCCGATGCCCCGACCGAGTTTGAGCTGACCTTCCCCAACCCGGGGACCTTCCCGTATTTGTGTCTGCTCCACTGGCCCTTAGGTCATATGGGGACGGTGGTGGTCGAGCCGAGGTGAGGGCCGCCGGCCCCCCGGGGTCATCACCGCAGGGGCCGAGAGGCCGGCGGTCTGGGGTAAACCGGGACCCGGTCGCCCACACGGGGGGTTCAACTCGGGGTGGGTTGGGCCCGGCGGAAGCTCCAGCCTCGAGTTCGACCGGCCGGGCCGCTACCCGACCCAGGGTTTCGCGGCAGGTCTTGCCGGAGGCGCCGCCCGGTCCGGTTGGGAGGCGGCCAGCGGGCTGGTCGGCGGCCCCGGGCTTAAGCGCCCAACCGGGCCGTCCACACCCGTCCGGGAAATCCCGGGCGCGGGTTTGAGGGCCCGGCCCCGGCCGTTCCCCCAAGCCGGTCCTGGGGGGCCTGCGGCTCTGGGACCTGAGGCCGGGCCACCTGCAGGCCCTCTACGGCGACATGCTGAAGCGGGGGCTCAAGCCGGCCACGGTCCGGCTCTGCCACGTCACCATCCGGGCGGCCCTTAACGACGCCCTGCGCTGGGGTCTGGCGGCCCGGAAGGTGGCCCAGGCGGTACGCCCTCCCCGGCCGGAGCGCCGGGAGATGAAGACCTGGGCCCCCGAGGAGGCCAGAAGGTTTCTTGAGGCCGTGGCCGGGAGCCGGTTCGAGGCGGCCTACCGGCTGGCCCTGTGCTGCGGCCTGCGGCTGGGGGAGCTGGCCGGCCTTAAGTGGGAGGACATCGACCTGGAGGCCGGCAGGCTTCGGGTGTGCCGGACCCTGCTGACGGGCTGGTGCGGGGGCGGGGCTTTCTATGGGGAGCCGAAGACGGCCCGGGGCCGGCGGCGGGTGGAGCTTCCGGCCCAGGTGGTGGAGGCTTTAAAGCGGCGAGGGACTGCCCAGAAGGCGGAGCGTCTGCTGGCCGGCCCCAGGTGGCAGGAGAGCGGCCACGTCTTCACCACCCTCCAGGGCAAACCCCTGGACCCCTCAACTCCTTGAGCGGGACTTTGCCAAATGGGTCCAGAAGGCCGGGCTCCCCCGGATAAGGTTCCACGACCTGCGCCACCCTTTTGCTTTCGCAGGGGGTGCATCCGAAGAAGGTATTGTGTTGAGATTGGGTTTGCGATTGGGGATCGCCTAACGGAAATTAAGGCCCAGGAGCCCTTCCAGGTAAAAACGGAGGGCGGCAAGGCCCATAAGCTCGGCCAGGGCCAGCCCCAGAGCCAGGCTGAGGCCCGGCAGGACCTCAACCCAGCCGTCAAAGCGGCGGGCTTTTCCGAAAAGATAAAGCCCCACCACCAGGTTAAAAAGGCCCATTAAAACCCAGACGCCCCCGACGCCCACCGCCGAGACCGGGTAAAGCATCAGGGTCGAGCCCGAAAGGGCGGCCCCGAAGAGGCCGGCCTGAAGGAGGCCCACCGGCACCAGGTCGGCCCAGCCCACCGCCGGGCCGGGTACCGGCTTGCGCCAGAGGGCGCCCCCCACCACCGGGGCGAAAACCACCCCGATGCTCACCCCGGCCAGGATTCCGGTTCCGAGGCGCAGGGCGTTGGTGGGGGTATAAAGGTGGGGCAGACCCAGGTCGGCCAGAAAGGCGTTGAGGCCGTCGAGGCCCATCGCCCCGAAAAAGAGGAGCGAAAGGCCGACCAGGCCCAGGGGCGGCAGGCCGGCCGGCCGAAGGCCCCGGCGAACCCAGACCCAGGCCAGGGTCAGGAGGGCCCCGCCGTAGATCCCCACCATCCGGGCTTCCAGGGGCGGCTGGACGGAGCCCAGGAAGAGGGAGTGGCCGGGCCGCTGGGGACAGACACCGGCGGCGAGAAAGTGGAGCTTATCTAAAAAACCGCCTGGGGTCAGGCCGAAACCGGCGGCCAGCAGGAGGGTCAGGACGGCCGGCGGGATGAGCCCCTTTTTCAACGCCTGGTCAGAATTCGCCGGATAATCCGGCCCCGGAGCCGGGCCCAGGCCGCCGAAACCTGCGCCTGCTCGGCGGGGTCAAGCTGACGCCGGCCGAAGCGGACCCTTACAAAGGCCCCGAAGACCGTCTCGATGTCGGCGGCCGCGTCGGCCACCTCCGTCCGGAGGCGGTCGGCAAATTCCAGGGGGGTCTGCCAGGGGTAGGGTTTGAGGCCCGCCAGCTGGGCCAGGACCACGACCTTTTCGTAGGTCTGGCTCACCAGGTCCAGGGGGGCGAACCGGCGCCGCCACCAGACCAGGCCGGCGACCCCCAACCCCAGCAGGGCTCCCACCGGGACCACCGCCAGCCCGAGTAGACCCCGGCCGAAGTCCGAGGCCGATTCGTCGGTCCCGAATTCGCCCCCGTAAAACCCCTCGTCGGGGAGCATCTCCCCGGGCCCGAGGCCCCAGGGCCCCTCCCGGAGGACGTCGGCCCCGGCCACCTCTCCCCCGGTCTCTTCCAGGCTTTCCACCCGGGGCACCCCGGCCCCCGCCCGGGGCGACGGCTCGAAGTCGACCCAGCCGTACTCCGGGAAGTAAACCTGCGGCCAGGAGTGGGCGTCGGATTCCCGGACCTCATAGGCGCCGATGTCGGGGTTGTACTTTCCACTGATATAGCCGACGGCTACCCGGGCCGGTATGCCGATGGAGCGGAGCATCACTGCCATGGCCGACGCAAAGTAGTCGCAGTAGCCCCGCTTGAGGTCGAAGAGGAACCACTCAACCCCGTCCCGGCCGGCGGGGGGCTGGGGGATGTTTGTATCGTAAGGGAACTGCTGGAGGTAAGCCTCGATGGCCTTGGCCTTATCGTAGTTGTTATTAAGGCCCCGGGTGAGCTCCTGGGCGAGCTGGCGGACCCGGGGCGGGAAGTTGGGGGGCAGCTGCAGGTAGCGGTCGACGATGTGCTGGGGGTAGGTGGTGCCGGCCCGGCGCAGCTCCTGGCCGGTGGCCGTGGAAATGGAGGCCCTGACCGAGTACTGCTGGCCGAACCGGATGCCCCCCACCGGCCGAACGGCCGCCACGTCCATATGGTTCGGCCGGCGCAGGCTCACCAGGAAGCTCGCCACCCGCCCGCCGATGATGGTGGGGCCGTAGGCCGAATACTCGGCCGGCAGGAGCCGCTGAATGACGCCCATCTGCTCCCGCTCGCCCAGGTCGGCCTGTTCTGAAAGGGCCTGCCGGATGCTGCCGACGGCGGCCCGCAGGTCTTCGGGAAGCTGGGAATCCCGGGTCCGGTCCCGCAGGTCAACCAGCAGGGGGGCCGGGGGGTCGTACTCGACAACCACCGGGATGTTAAACTGCATCCCCTGGCCCCCTAAAAAGACCAGGCCGCTGGAGACCGCATTGAGCCGGACGACCTCGACAACCTCTTCCCGGCCCTTGTACGAAGTCGTTGTCGTCAGGGCCGTGCCGGGGGCAAGCTGAACCGTCCGGCGCTCCCCCGAAAGCCACCCCTGGCCGGTGTAGGTATCGTAGGTGAGGCCCAGCCAGTAGTAGCGGCGGGGACTGAAAACGTAGAGCACCACCCGGTTCCCCAGGGTGATGCCCCCCTTAAGGGCGAGGGTCCGGCCGAAATAGGCGGTATCCGTGCCCTCCTTGGCCGTAAGGGAGGCAAAAAGGCGGTTGAATTCCGACTGGGCATCCTGGACCGGGGTGTTTATCCGGTTCCAGAGGTCGGCGATAAAGGTGTGCTCGGTGGAGGCCGGCATGATGGCGGCCGCGGCCAGAATCCCAACCGCCACGAGGGCGACGTTGGGCAGGACGGTGAGGCCCATCTCCCGGGGGTAGCGGATGCCGAAGAGGTCCCAGCGCCGCTGGAACCGGTAAAAGTTAAGCCGCATCGCCAGGAGCAGGGCGGCGAACAGGTACATGAAGAAATAAATGCTCAGGTGGGCGGGGGCGTAGCGCAGGTTAAAAAGCAGGGCGACCCCGACGGGGAGCATCGCCCCCACCGCCGACCGCCGCCGGAAGACGAACCAGGCCCCACTGTAGGCCAGAAACCAGGCCAGGCCGGTGACCATAAACACGAAGGGCAGGGTGTCGTTATTGATGCCGCCGGTTCGGGCGGCGTAGCCCCAATAGTTCAGCCGGAGGATGAGGTCGACCAGACGCTCCGGCCAGGTGGGGAGGCGGATCACGCTCTGGACGGCCCAGACGGTGACAACCAGGCCGTAGAGGGCGGCCACCGGGTGGGTGAGGTAGCCGGGAAGCCTGGTCTTGGCCAGGAGGGTGCCGAAAAGGAGTCCCCCGAGGGCGATCTCCGTGAGAGGCGGCAGGTCCTCGACCCAGCGGGCCCCCTGGACGGCCCAGACGGCGCTCAGAAGGCCGAAGGCCAGTATTACGAGGGTAATAAGCCCCTCTTTGGGGTAAAGCCGCCCCGGGTTTAGGTCGCGGCCGAGGCGCCTGAGCAGGCCTGTCGGGCCGGGGGCCTCCGTCGGTTTGGGTTCGGGGGGCCGGAGGATAACGTCTAAATCTGCCACCGCTACTCCTCCCTCCAATGTTAGGCATCGCCACCTGAAGTGTCAAACAGGGCTACCTGAAAGTCACCCTTCTCGGGTTGCCGGGTGGGCAACCGCGGGGTATAAAAATCCCGAAAACGTCCGACGGAGGGGGAGCATGGGCCTCACGCGGCGAAGGTTCCTTCAGCTTCTGGCCCTGGGCGCGGCGGGCACTTTTTCGGCCTGTGCCCCCGCCGGGGCGCCGGCCTCGCCCGGAACTGTCCGGCCAGCCCGGGAGTTTTCGGGAAAACTGGTTATCTATTCATCCATTTTCGCCGACGGGGCTGAAGCCCTCAAAAAAGGCTTTGAACAGACCCACCCTAAAGCAACCGTTGAGTTTATCAACCCCGGCGGCACCGAAGTGATTTTAAAGCGCCTTGATGCCGAGCGGGCCAAACCCCAGGCCGACCTGATGCACTCCGGCTTTTCCCTCGAGTACCGGGAAGCCAAAAAGCTGGGCCTGATCGAACCGGCGGACCCCCGGGAGGTGATGGGGGACCTGCCGGAAGCCCTCGACCTCGGCGGCACCAAAATTCCCCTTAAGGATAAAGATAACTATTTCTTCGTCTGGGGCATCCAGTTCGGGGGAATTGAGGTCAACACCGAACGGCTAAAGACCCTCAACCTGCCCCGCCCCGAAAGCCTGCAGGACCTTACTAAGCCGATTTATAAGGGGCACATTATCTTCATGAAGCCCCAGAACTCCAGCACGGCGTTCACCAATGTGCTTTACACCTACCACGCCCTGGGCAACGACGACGCCAAGTTCAAGGAGTTCTGGGATAAGCTCAATGCCAACATCGCCTTTTACACCGAAAAGTCGGCGACCCTTTACACTTTAATGGCCAAAGGGGAGGCAGCCATCGGCATCGCCGGCTCCCGGGCCGTCTACCGGGACCAGCAGGAAGGCTACCCCGTAGATCTTATCTACCCGGCCGATGGGTCGGTGGTGCTGGACAACAGTATGGCCCTGGTGAAGGGCGCCCCGAACCGGGAGCTCGCCGTCGAGTTCATGCGCTGGCACCTGGCCCGGGAGGGGCAAGAGGCCATCGCCCCGATCCTTTACACCCCGGTGAGGCCCGGCATAAAGATGCCCCGACCCGAGGTGACCTTAGAGTTTGCCCTGAAAAACATCCCGAAAGTGATCGTCCCCGACCCGGAGGTAGCCGACCGGAAGCGGGACGAGATCCTGCGAATGTTCGATGCCTACACTCAGGGCCGCTCCCGCTGAAGCCGGCTTCAAGGCGGGCCTAAAGCCCCGGATTAGGCTTGACCCTTTTATCTTTATCTATGCCGCGGCCGGGGCCTACGTGGCGGCTTTTCTCGTCCTGCCCGTCGGCCGAATTCTGGCCGAGACGACCCTCGCCTTGGCCGAGGCCGAAACCCCCTTAGAACCCGGATTCGGGGAGTACATTGCCCGAATCACCTGGAATTCGGTCTTTGTGGCGGGGTCTACGGCCCTCCTTTCGGTGGGCCTTGGTATTCCCCTGGCCTTTTTCACCGTCAAGGTGGCAACCCCGGGCCGGGGCCTTTTCCGGGTTCTGCTTGCCCTGCCCCTGATAACTCCGCCCTTCATCTCGGCTTTCGCCACCATCCTGCTTCTGGGGCGCACCGGCGTGATAACCCAGCTTCTGGGCCGGGTCGGGCTGCCGGAAGTTTATATTTACGGGCCTGCCGGCCTGATTCTCACCCACGTCCTCCACTTCACGCCCCTGGCCTATCTGACGGTGGCGGCCGGACTTCAGGTGGTGCCGGCCGCGGTGGAGGAGGCCGCGGCCTCCCTGGGCTCCGGAACGGCCCGAACCCTGACGCGGGTGGTCCTGCCCTATATCCGGCCCCGCGTCCTGATGGCGGCGGTCCTTGTGTTCCTAGCCTCCTTTGGGGACGTGGGAGCCCCCCTCCTCCTGGCCGGCAATTTCCGGGTGCTTCCCCTGGAAACTTACACCGCTTTTAACAGCTTTCAGGTCGACCGTCGGGTTTCCCTGGTCCTGGCCTCCTGGAGCATTATCCTGGCGTTTTTGGTGCTCCTTATCGTCAAGAGGCTTATGGCCCGGACGCAGGTGAGCCATACCTTTACGACCCGAACCTTCGTCCACCGGGACCGTCCCCTGCGCTGGCTTGGATTAGGCTTTTGCCTTACGGTTACCGGGGTGCTTTTCTTACCCTACGTGGTGACCGTCATATCTTCCTTTGGAACTGTGTGGACCACCGGCCTGTTGCCGGCGGCCTTTACCCTGCGCAACTATCAGTTTATTCTGACCAATTTTCATGGCATTAAAAATTCTTTAATTCTCAGCGCCGTTGCCACTCCCCTTTGCGTCGGTCTTGCCTTCGGCCTGGGAAAGCTCTTCCGGGAATATGGGGCCCGGGCCGGCTGGCTAGATTATCTGGTCCTTTTGCCCTTCGTAATCCCCGGGGTGGTTATCGGCATCGGTCTGGTTAAAAGCTACCCGGGGTTCCAGCCGCTGGGGTTTCCCTTGCTTTTGCCCATCGCGTATTCCGTCCGCAGACTGCCCTACGCCGTTCGGGTGGTAACCGCCGGCTACAGTCGGGTTGACCGGACCCTTGAGGAGGCGTCCCTGGGTCTCGGGGCCTCGCCCTGGCGGACATTCTGGCGGGTGACCTGGCCGCAGCTTATGCCGACCCTGGCGGCGACTTCGGTGATGGCGTTCATCCGGATTATCACGGAACTCGGCAGTACGTTGATCATCCTGCCGCCGGGCTGGCGTACGGCCACGGTAGCCATCTTTTACTACGCCGCCGAAGGATTTATCGGCCGGGCCTCGGCGATTTCGGTGGTTCTAATCGGGCTCGTCGCCCTGGGTTCGGCCCTTGCCAATCTGGATTACGGCCGGCTGCTGGGCCGGCCCAGAGCCAGGCCATGACCGCCGTCGTTTTAGAAGGCCTGACCAAACGATTCGGCAACACCCTGGCCGTGGACAACCTTACCCTAAACATTGCCGACGGCGAATTTTTCACCCTCCTTGGGCCGTCGGGATGCGGGAAAACCACCACTTTGCGGCTGGTCGCCGGATTCGAGACCCCAACCGCCGGGGTTATCCGCTTCGGCCGGCGGGTGGTAAACGACCTGCCGCCCCAGCGCCGCAACGTCGGGATGGTCTTTCAGAATTACGCGGTCTTCCCGACCATGACCGTCTTCGAAAATGTGGCCTACGGCCTGGAGATTCGGGGGGTCCGGGGGAAGGAGCTCCGCCGGCGGGTGCTCAGTGCCCTGGAGCTGGTGGGTCTGGCCGGCCTGGAAGACCGGCGGCCAGACCAGCTTTCCGGCGGCCAGCTCCAGCGGGTCGCCCTGGCCCGGGCCCTGGTTATCGAGCCGGAGATCCTGCTCCTGGACGAACCCCTTTCAAACCTGGACGTTCAGCTGCGGGTTTCTATTCGCAAAGAAATCCGGCGGATTCAGCAGGCCCTCAAAATCACCACCGTCTACGTGACCCACGACCAGGAGGAGGCCCTGGCCCTTTCAGACCGGGTCGCCGTCCTGAATGCCGGCCGCCTGGAACAGGTTGCCCCACCCTTCGGGCTTTACCGGTTCCCGGCAACCCGGTTCGTGGCCCGCTTCATCGGCCGGACCACGGTGCTCACCGGCGAGGTCGTTTCGGCCCGGCCGGGCGAATGGGTATCCATCAGGCTTAACGGCGGTCTGCTCCTGCGGGCGGCCTGGCACCGGCCGACCGAACCGGGTCAGCGGGTCTGGGTCTCGGTCCGGCCCGAGGCCTTAAGCCCGGCCGACCTGCCCCGGGCCGAAAATGTGGTTTCGGGGGAGGTCTCTTACCTGGAGTTTCTCGGCCCCGTCGTGCGGGGCGAGCTTAAGGCCGACGGCCTTACCGAGCCTCTGCTCTTTGAGCTCGGGCGGCCGGCCCGGGACTGGCCCGATTGGGCGGGCAGACGCCTCTGCCTTCGGGTCGACCCCGAGCTTATCGCCTACGGCCCGGAGTAGCTACTGCCTGGCCGGCCGCCGCCGAATGCTATACTAGGGCGGAGGTGGACGCTTTGACCGAAGAGACTACCCGCAAACTAAAAATCCTATTCTGCAGCGCCGAAGTCGCCCCCTTTGCCAAGACTGGGGGGCTGGCCGATGTGGCCGGCTCCCTGCCCAAGGCCATCGCCCGTCTCGGCCACGACATCCGGGTTATAACCCCCCGCTACGGCCGGGTCGACCCGGCCCGCTTCGGCCTCCGGCCGGTGCTGGAGGGGCTTCAGGTCCCCATGGACGAGACTTTCGAGCCGGTAACCATTTACGAGGGGCGCCTGGGGAACCTGGTCCCCGTTTACTTCGTCGATTCCCAGAAGTACTTCCTGCGGGAGGGCATTTACGGCTACCCCGACGACGGGGAGCGGTTTATCCTGTTCAGCCGGGCCGCCCTCGAATTCGTAAAGCAGGTCGGCTGGGCGCCCGATATCATCCACTGCAACGACTGGCATACGGCCATCATCCCCAACTGGCTTAAAACCATCTACGCCGAAGACCCCTTTTTTCAGAATACGGCCACCGTTTACACCATCCACAACCTGGCCTACCAGGGTATCTTCGGCTGGCGCATCCTGGAGATTGCCGGCATCGACGAGTACGGCTTTCTCTACCCGGAGATCCCCGAGCTGGCCAACGTGGTGGACCTGATGGCCCGGGGGATCCTCTTTGCCGACGTGATAACCACCGTAAGCGAGCGCTACGCCCAGGAGATCCTGACCCCCGAGTACGGCGAAAAGCTCGACCCGATTCTGCGGGACCGCAAGGACCGCCTCTTCGGCATCTTAAACGGCATCGATACCGAGGAACTAAACCCGGCTACCGACCCTTACCTGGCCGCAAACTTCGACGTTAACTCCCTCGACCGCCGGGTTGAAAACAAGCTGGACCTTCAGCGCCAGGCGAACATGCCCCCCAACCCGGAGGTCCCCCTCCTGGGCATGATCTCCCGCCTCACCGACCAGAAGGGTTTCGACCTGGTGGGCCAGGTTATCGACCCGTTGCTTCGGCTCTTCGACGTCCAGTTCGTCCTTCTGGGCACCGGCGACCCCCACTACCACGCCATGTTCCGGCGGGTTGCCGAGCAGTATCCGGACAAGACGGGCATCTTTCTAACCTTCAACGCCGAGCTGGCCCAGAAGATCTACGGCGGCTCGGACATGTTCTTGATGCCCTCCCGGTTCGAGCCGTGCGGCCTCGGCCAGATGATCGCCATGCGCTATGGGAGCGTGCCGGTGGTCCGGGAGACGGGCGGCCTGGCCGATACGGTCAAGGATTTCGACCCCCGAACCGGGGAGGGCAACGGCTTTACGTTTAAACAATACGACCCCTGGGCCTTCTTTGGGGCCATCATCCGGGCCGTTGAGACCTGGAAACACCGGGATGTGTGGCGTAAACTGCAGATTCGAGGAATGACCCAGGACTTTTCCTGGGACCGGTCGGCCCGAAAGTATATTGAGGTCTATCTTAAGGCCCTGGAGTTCCGGCGTGGCTAGCATCGTCGACCTGCCCGAGCTTGTCGGCGCCCTGCCGGCGGCCGAGCGCCGCCTCTTCGACCGCCTCTTCCGGGTAACGGTTGCGGTGGGGCGGCTTAAGCCGCCGGCCGAGATGGAACCCTGGATAGTTGAAACCTTCGGGGCCCTGGAGCCGGTCCTCGCCCAGAAGGTTGTCAAAGTAACAAACCTTGTAACCCTGGAGACTACTCTTTACAACGAGCTTCGGGCCCGCCGGCCGATGGAGGCCCGGGCGTCGGCCGACGTCCTGGCCGAAATCGACAAGACCGTCGGCGACCCCCTCTGCACCCCCCTGACCGGGACCCCCGAGGATATCTTCGGCCGGGTCGAGGGCAGGTTCGGCATTTCGGCCAGCAATGTGGCCAAGTATGACGAATTCAGCGGCCTGGTCGTCTTCAAAGAGCACAACCCCCTGGCCGTCGAAGCCGAAAAGGTCGTCGACTACTTGAACGTGGCCTGGGGCTGGCTGGAGGCCGCCCACCGTTTGGAGCCCCCGGCCCGTTTCCCCTTTATCCTCTGGAACTGCCTCTGGAAGTCGGGGGCCTCCCTCATTCACGGCCACCTGCAGATGGTGCTCACCCGGGAACTGCCCTACGGCAAGGTGGAGGCCCTGCGGCGGGCCCTGGCGGATTACCGGACCCGGTTTGAGTCCGACCTTCTGGCCGACCTCTATGCCGTCCACGAGGCCCTGGGGCTGAGCCTGCCCCCCCGGAACGGCGTCCGGGGCTTTGTCTACCTTACGCCCCTCAAGGAGCGGGAGGTTTTCCTCTGGGCCGACCGGCCCGGGGGTGAGCTCTGGCTCGGCCTGGGCCGGCTCCTCGAGGCCTACGTGCGGGAGCTGGGGGTTCAGGCCTTTAACGTCGGCCTTTACCTGCCCCCCTTCGGCGACCGGAACGGCTGGGAGGGCTTCCCGGCCCTGGCCCGGGTGGTGGACCGGGGGGACCCGGCCAACCGCACGGCCGACTTTGCCGGGATGGAGCTCTACGCCGCCAGCGTGGTCGCCTCCGACCCGTTCCTGGTAAGCCGGAGGTTGCGGGAAGTGTGGTGAGGCGGCGAAGATGGTCCCTGCCGAGCGGTCGGTAACGGTCGATATCGTGGTCCCCGTTTACAACGAGGAGAGGGTCCTGCGCCCCAACATTGAAACTTTGAGGTCCTTTCTCCTGGAAACGGGTTTCCCCTACCGGTGGCAGGTGGTTATCGCCGACAACGCCTCCCGGGACCGGACCCTGGAGGTGGCCCGGGAGCTGGCCGACAAATACCCGGACGTTCGGGTCCTGCACCTGGACCGGAAGGGCCGGGGGCGGGCCCTCCGGGCCGCCTGGCTCGGGAGTGAGGCCGACGTTGTCTGCTACATGGACGTAGACCTTTCCACCAATCTGCGGGCCCTCGAGCCCCTTATCCGGGCGGTGGCCGAGGAGGGCTACGACCTGGCCGTGGGCTCCCGGCTGATGCCGGCCTCCCGGACAACCCGCTCCCTGAAGCGGGAGGTGATCTCCCGGGCCTATAACCTGCTTATCAAGCTGATGTTCTTTAACCGCTTCAGCGACGCCCAGTGCGGGTTTAAGGCCCTCTCCCGCCGGGCGGTTCGGGCCCTGGTGCCCCTGGTCCGGGATGAGTCGTGGTTTTTCGACTCGGAGCTGCTTTTGCTGGCGGAGCATTTCGGGTATAAGATTAAAGAGATCCCGGTGGAGTGGGTTGAGGACTTGGACTCACGGGTGAACATCGTCCGGACGGCCTGGGACGACGTCCTCGGCCTGCTCCGGGTCCGCTGGAGCTTAAGCCCCTTCGGCCGCCTTAAAATCGGCCCGGCGTCGGAACACCGGCCCACCCGGTAATTTAGCTTTTCGGCCATGGCCGTTCTCAACCGCCTCAACGCCCGCTACGGCCCTGCCCTGGAGGCCGAGCTCCGGTCGGCCGTGCCGGACGACGGGACCCTCCTTTCCCGAATGGTGGCTTACCACCTGGGCTGGGTGAACGCCGAGGGCCGGCCGGCGGCCGCCGACCCCGGAAAGCGCCTCCGGCCCCTTTTGATGCTTCTGGCCTGCGAGGGGGTCGGGGGCGACTGGCAGAAAGCCCTGCCGGGGGCGGCCGCCCTGGAGCTTGTGCACAACTTTACCCTCATCCACGACGACATTCAGGACCGCTCCCCCGAACGCCGCCACCGGCCCGCCGTCTGGGTCCTCTGGGGGGCAAACCAGGCCACCAACGCCGGGGACGGCCTTTTTGCCCTGGCCTTTCGGAAGCTGGCGGACCTTGCCGGCCGCGGGGTCGCCCCGGAAGTCGCCCTTGAAGGCGCCCGGATGCTGGCCGAGGCCTGCTGGGTGGTCTGCCAAGGGCAGGTGGCCGACCTGGAGCTGGCGGCCCGCCCGACGGCAACCCTCGACGAATATTTCGAGATGGTTCGGCGCAAGACCGGGGCCCTCATCGGGGCGGCGGTGGGGATGGGGGTGCTGGTGGGGGGCAGTCCGGGGGTGACCGCCGCCCGGGAGTTCGGGGAGGCCCTGGGGGTGGCCTTCCAGGTCTGGGACGACTACCTGGGGATCTGGGGGCGGCCGGAGGCCACCGGCAAGCCGGCCGGGGAAGACCTGCGGGAGCGCAAGAAGACCCTCCCGGTCGTCTGGGCCCTGACGGCGGGGCCGCCCGACCTTCGGGACCGCCTGGCCGAAGCCTACGCCGGGGCCGAACTCGGGCCGGATGACGCGGCCGAGCTGGCCGCCCGGCTGGCCCAGGCCGGGGCCGAGGCCTTCACCCGTCGGACGGCCGCCGAATGGGCGGAGCGGGCCAGCCGGCTCCTGGCGGGTCTGCCCTTTCGGCCGGAGGTTCGGGCCGATTTTGCCGAACTTATCGAATTTATTTTCAGCCGGCAGTTTTAGCCGCCATGCCCATCCACGTCCTGGTAACCAACGACGACGGCATCTACGCTCCCGGCCTCTGGGCCCTGGCCCACGAGCTGACCAAGGAGTTCCAGGTTTGTGTCGTCGCCCCCGACCGGGAACAGAGCGCCATCGGGGCGGCCATAAGCCTTAACCACCCCATTCGGGTAAACCGCCTGCCGACCATTATGAGCGGCGACCTGGAAGCTTATTCGGTGGAGGGAACCCCGGGCGACTGCGTCATAATGGCCGTAAACAGCCTCTTTAAAGAGGTCGACTGCGTGGTCTCGGGCCTGAACGAGGGCTCCAACCTGGGCAACGACGTCCTCATCTCGGGCACGGTGGGGGCCGCTCTGCACGGGTACTTCCTCGGCCGGCCGGCCTTTGCCCTCTCGATAAACAGCCTCCGGCCCGAAAACGTGGAGCCCGGCGCCCGGCTGGCCCGCCTCCTCGTCCGGCTGGTGGCCCAGGGCCGGCTCCCCGAAAAGATCCTGCTGAACGTAAACCTTCCCGACCTGCCCCTGGGGGCGATCCGGGGGATCGAGGTCACCTACCTGGCCCGGCGCAGCTACACCGATATCATCGAGGAGCACGTGGACCGCAAGGGCCGAAGCCTCTACTGGATAACCCGGGGCAAGCCGGTCTGGGAAGAGGAGGAGGGCAGCGACATCTGGGCCATCCGCCAATCAAAGATCTCGATCACGCCCCTCGAGGCCGACGTGGCCAGCCGGGAACACATCGACCTGCTACGCCGGCTGGTCCCCGACCTCTTTTCGGGCCTGCTTAACCTGGGCTGAGGCCGGTCAGTCCAGGTCGCCGAAGTGGGCCAGGACGATGGTGAGGGCGACGATGGCCGCCGTCTCGGCCCGGAGGATCCGGGGGCCGAGGCCGACCGGGGTAATATTGTGGCGGCGGGCAAGCTCCACCTCCTCGGGGGCAAAGCCGCCCTCGGGGCCGATAAAGAGGGCCACCGAGTAGGGCCGTCGCAGGCCGGCCGCCGGGCCGGTGGCCTCCGCCAGGGCGGCCCGCAGGGGCCGGACGTCCCGCCCCTCGTAGGGGATAAAGGCCAGCTCGTGGATGGACCGGCAGGCTTCCTCGAAGGCTACGGGCTCGTGGATTTTCGGCACCTTCCCCCGGCGGGATTGTTCGGCCGCCTCAACGACGATCCGCCGCCAGCGCTCGAACTTTCCCCGGGCCGTCGGGTCCGGGGGCTCGGCCACACAGCGGGCCGTCACCATCGGCACGAAGCCTACGGCTCCTATCTCGGTGCCCTTCTGGAGCAGCCAGTCGAACCGGTTGCCCTTGAGGAGGGCCTGAAAGACGGTGACCTTGACCCTGGGCTCGGTGTCGACCAGCCGGCGGCGCTCCACCCGCCCGGTCGCCCCCTGCCGGTCCAGCCGCTCCAGGACGACCTCGAACTCCCAGCCGGAATTGTCGAAGACCACCACCGAATCCCCGGCCGAAAGGCGCAGCACGTCCCGGAGCTGGTGGGCCTGGGCCGGGTCGAACTCGACCAGGCGGCCCCTGATGCGCTCGGGCGGAACGAAGAACCGGTGGGTCACCGCCGATTCACGAATCCCCGGGCCGGGTCAGGACCAGGGCCACCCAGTCGCCGGCCGTCCGCCGGCAGGAGGGGCTCAGGCCCAGGCCGGCGTAAAGGCCGGCCAGCTCGTCGGCCCGCCCGACCAGCAGGCCGGACATCACCAGCCGGCCGCCCGGGGCCACCGAGGCGGCCAGGGCCGGGGCCAGCTCCTTCAGGACCGGGGCGCTCAGGTTGGCCAGGATGAGGTCAAACGGCCCGGTCGGGCCCTTAAGGGTGCCCCGGACCACCCTTACCCGGCCTGCGAGCCGGTTAAGCCGAACGTTCGCCCGGGCCGCCTTTACGGCCAGGGGGTCGATATCCAGGGCCAGGACGGAGCCGGCCCCGAGGCGGGCGGCGGCGATGGCCAGAATCCCCGAGCCGGTGCCCAGGTCCAGGACCGCCTCGCCCGGCCGAAGGAGCTCGGCCGCCAGGCCCAGGCAGAGCTGGGTGGTGGGGTGCAGGCCGGTGCCGAAGGCCAGACCCGGGTCGATGAGCAGGAGGAGGCCGTCGGCCGGGGGCTCGGCCCAGGGGGGCGCAATAATGAAGGGGCCGACCCGGTGGGGCTTAAAGTGCTCCTTCCAGGCGTGGGCCCAGTCCGCCTCGGCCAGGGTCCGCACTTCGGGCTCGGGAAGATCGGCCGCCTGCCGCAGGTGCCAGAGGGCCCGAAGCAGCCGGCCCAGCCGGCGGCGGCCCAGGGCGTTTTCGGGCAAATACGCCCGGACTATAACGGGGGCGGCGGGGTCGACCGCGTAGCCCTCGCCCTCGGGGTCGGGCCTTACGGGCTCCTCGATGGCCACCCCACCGTGGCCGTAGCGGCCCATGACCTCGGCGACGGCGTCGGCGGCCTCACGGCCGGCCACAACGGAGACTTCCAGCCAGCTGGCGGTCATCTCAAACGGGTTCCCACCCACTATTTTCGGGGGTCGCGGCCGGCCGGCACAAGCCCCCGTCGGCCCGAGAAGTCTATCTTTCCAGGTAACAAATCGACAATGCAGATTATCCTATACGAAAATACGTTCGGGGCTGAATTCGGTTTCTCGCCAGGCGGCGGATTGGAAATTATCTAAGCATTGTTGGTGCACATGTTTGTAATTTTCGAGCAAATGCCAGCTACGTGGACGGGCCATCCATCATGAGGACTTGATACTCTTCGGAGAGAAGAAAGCTTATCCATTCTTCGATTTCCGGAGACCACGGTCGTTTGCCGAGCTCAACCTCCTTTATCAACTCAACTAATGATAGGCCGAATTGGCTTTCAATCTCTGCGTTTCTTCGGTTGCGCTTTGAATTTGGGCGGCGACCGTTCGCCGAATGGGTTCAACTCGCCCCCGTCGGGAAAGTTCTTACCACGCGGAAAATCCCCTTTCGGACCAATAGGTCCGAGTATAACGGTTGGCCGGTGTCTAACGCAACAGCCGGCTTTTAATTACCCGCAGCCCCGGCGGCGCACCACCTCGGCGCAGGGCGAGGCCGGCCAGACCTCCACTGTCCCCGCCCTGGTGAACGGCTGCATAAAGGCCTCGACTTTCGACCGGTCCTCCGACTCCAGAATCAGATAAAGGGTGTGCTGGCCGTCGAGGACGGCCTCCCCGTGAATCTTTATCCCGTGCCGCTGCGCATTGGCCTCGCTCAGGTGGTCCAGGAGCATGTTCCCCACCTGCGGGTCCTGGGCCGGACAGCGCTCGGCCGGATGCTGATGGCGAACGACGAAGAGTCCCACGGCAAACCCTCCTTTAGACTAACAGGTTTCCATCCGGACGGCCCGCCGTTAGGGGAACCGGGCCCAGGGCCCCAAGGACCTCCCGGCGCAGCCGGCCCAGGGCCGGGTCCTCCCGAAGGCGGGGGCGGGGCAGCCCCACCGAAAACTCGGCCGCAACCGTGGCCGGCCGCCCCATTAAAACATATACCCGGTCGGCCAGGTAGACGGCCTCGTCCACGTCGTGGGTGACCAGCACCGCCGTAAAACCCCCCGCCGCCCAGAGGCCCAGCACGTGCTCCTGCAGGCGCATCCGGGTCAGGGCGTCCACCGCGCTGAAGGGTTCGTCCAGAAGCAGGACGTGGGGCTCGGTAACCAGGGCCCGGGCCAGGGCCGCCCGCTGGGCCATGCCCCCCGAGAGCTGCCGGGGCCAGGCCCGCTCCCAGTCCCCCAACCCCACCGCCGCCAGGGCCCGCCGGGCCCGTTCTTTCCGGTCGGAGCCGGCCGGGGCCACAATGGCCACATTGTCCAGCACCCGCAGCCACGGCAGGAGCCGCGGCTCCTGGAACACAAAGGCCACCCGGGCCTGCGGGCCGCCGTTGGCCGGCCGGACCACCACCTCCCCGGCTTCCGGCTCCACCAGCCGGGCGATGACCCGCAGGAGGGTGCTCTTGCCCACCCCGCTCGGCCCCACCACCGCCACGAACTCGCCCGGCCCGGCCTCAAAATACAGGTCCCGCAGAACCGGGTGGCCGCCCAGGCTGACACACGTCCGACTCAGCCGGATGGTGGCGCCCGTCACGGCCGCTCCTCCTGGGTCGTGGCCAGGGTATCCCGCCAGACCAGCAGCCGCCGCTCCAGGGCGGCCAGCAGGGTATCCGAACCCCGGCCGAGGACGGCGAACGTAAGGAGGCTTACCAGAACCCGGTCGGGGCGCATGGTCGACTGGCCCTCCACCAGCATAAACCCGAGGCCGTTGCTGGCCGCAATCAGCTCGGCCGCAACCACAAACATCCAGGCCAGGCTCAGGCCGGCCCGCAGGCCCGTAAACACCCCGGGCATTGCCCCGGGCAGGACCACCCGGAAAAGAACCTTAAGCCGCCCAAAGCCGTAGGCCCGGGCGACCTCGATAAGCTTTCGGTCCACCGAACCCACCGCCGCCATGGTGTTGAGGTACACCGGCAGAAAGGCCCCCAGGCCGATGAGATAGACCCGGGCCTGCTCCCCGATGCCGAACCAGAGCAAAAAGAGGGGCACCCAGGCCAGGGAGGGCACCGCCCGCAGGCCCTGCACCGTCGGGTCTAAAAACCGCCGAAACCCCACGGAGCTTCCGGCCAGCAGGCCCAGAAGCACCCCCGGGCCCGCCCCGAGCAGATAGCCGGCCAGAAGCCGGTTCAGGGTCGCCCCGAGGTGGCGGGCAAGCTCCCCCCGGCTGAGGAGGTCGACGAAGGTCGATACCACGGTGGGCGGGGCGGGGAGCTGGTAGGGCTGGAGCCAGCCCCGGTCAAGGCTGAGCGCCCAGAGTCCCAGAAGCCCCGCCGGCAGAAGCCAGGGCAGGGCCGCCCCCAACCCCAGCCGGACAAGCCTCAGGGGCCGGGTCGGCCTCGCCTTTAGAAGGCCCCCGGCCTTCAGGTCGCTCAGGTCCCCGACCGTCATCGCCCTGCCTGCTACTTGGAAGCCGACCTGGAAAGAACCTGCCGGGCCGGCCCCGACTCCACCAGGGCCTCGATGGCGGCCTTAAGGTCGACCCCGACCGGAACGAGCTGCTCTTTCTGGATGAGGGGCACAATCTCCCGCAGGACCGTCTTCAGCTGGTCGCCCGGGACCGGCTCCGGGAAGGCCGTCCGCTCGGTCAGGACTTTGCGGGCAACCTCCGGGCTCACCTTGGACTCTTCGGCCAGGATGGCGATAAGCTCCTCGGGATTCTGGCGGGCCCAGGCCCGGCCCCGCTCGTAAACCGTAAGCACCCGCTCCACAATGTCCGGGTACTGGTTAAGAAAGGATTCCTGGACGTTCAAGGTGCCGTAGGTGTTCCACTCCGGCTGCCGGAAAAAGAGCCGGGCCCCGGCCGCCAGCTCGGCGTGGGCCATATAGGGGTCGAGGCCGGCCCAGGCGTCCACCTGTCCCTGAAGGAGGGCCTGCTCGCCGTCGGGATGCTGAAGCTGGACGATCTCCACGTCCCGCTGGCCGAGGCCGGCCGAGTCCAGGGCCCGCAGGAGGAAGAACCAGGGGTCGGTCCCCCGGGTTGCGGCCACCCGCCTGCCCCGGAGGTCGGCCACCTGCCGGATGGGCGAATCCTTCAAAGTTACCAGGGCCGTCCATTCGGGCTGGGAATAAAGCCAGACGGTCTTGAGGGGCACCCCGTTGGCCCGGGCCAGCAGGGCGGCGCTTCCGGCCGTCGAACCGAAGTGGACGGTGCCGCTGGCCGTAAACTCGTTGGCCTTGTTACTGCCCAGGCTCAGGACCCACTCCACCTTGATGCCGTCCCGGGCGAACTCTTCCTCAAGCCAGCCCTTGCGCCGCATCACCAGGCTGACCGGGTTGTAGTAGGCGTAGTCGAGCCTGAGGACGTCCAGGCGCCTCGGCCCGGCCCCCGGGGCCCCGGCCGGGGCGCAGGCCGCCCCGAGCCCGGCCCCAACCAGGCCCGCCGCCAGCTTAAGAAACTCCCGTCGGCCGAAAGGGCCCATCGCTTCAACCTCCGTCCGCCGAAGTCTCGGCCGGCACCGCCCCGGCCACGAACCGCAGGTAGAGGTGCTGGGTCCGGATGCACCGGTCCTGGACCACCGCCAGCCCCCGGGAGCGGGCCAGCTCCGCCGCCTCCGGGTGGACGATATTTTTCTGGGTCCAGATGCCCTTAAGGTTGGGCAGGTGCTGGAGGGCTTCCCGGACAATGGCGGGGACCTCCTCGGCCGGCCGGAAGACCACCACCAGGTCGACGGCGGCGGCCAACTCGGCCGGGAGGGCGGCCAGGGAGGGGTAAGCCTTCCGGCCCAGAATCTCCTGAGCGGTGGGGTTTATCGGGACGATGGTGTACCCGTAGCGGTGGAGGTGGTGGGCCACGATGTAGCTGTCCTTGCGGGGATTGCTCGAGAGGCCCACCACGGCCACGGTCCGGCTGTTGGTCAGCAGGTAGCGGATGGTCTCCCGCTCGTCCAAGGCGCATCCTCCCGTTGGGGGGTTACATCAGGCCGCCGGCGCTGCGGATGTGAAGCTCGGCGATGTGGCCGGCCAGCTTCGGGCTGAAGCCGGCCTCCAGGAGCCGCCGGAGCCGGTTGCGGTTCAGCTCATCGATAAACTCCCTCACCCGCCGGCGGCCCCGGTCCAGGGCCGGACCCTCCCGGCCGCCGCCGGCCAGGACGGCCAGGGCATCCTGCACGTGGAGGGGGATCCCCGAGACCTCATACGTAAAGGCGAGGCGGGCCTCCAGGGCCTCGACGAAGGTTTCGCCGACCCGGTCGGCGTCCCCGGCCGCCGAAAGCTGGCGCCGGAGGCGGCCAACCCCGTAGGCCACGTGGCGGGCCTCATCCTCCAGGGAGCGGACCATGATCTCCCGGGTGGCCTCGTCGGGGGCGATTTCGATAAGCAGGTGGAAAAGGTCCTTAAAAGTCCCCTCCCCCAGGACGTGGAGAAGAAAGCTGGCCCGGGCAAAGTCCTCCTGGAAGACCAGGCCCTTAACCGAGCTTTCGGTCGTGGACGAGACCGTCCGCAGGCCCACCCCGTTGAGGTAAAGCCGCTTTAAAAAGACCTCCACGTGGCGGGCCTCATCCATGACCTGGGTTGACAGAAAGAGGCCGACTTCGGTGTAGGCGGGGTGGATGCGGGGGATGAATTTGGCCGGGACGTACCAGGCGGCGTATTCCAGCTGGAGCATCCAGGTGAGAACGTCGGCCAGGGCTTCCTCCAGGACCGGGGGCACGTTTCGGCCGGCGGCCCAGGGGATGTCCACGGCCGCATTCCACTGGCGGCGCTTGGCCTTCTCCACCAGGTCGGCGATATTGTCGGCCCAGACCAGGTCGGCCCGGGCGGCCACGTAGGGCATCTCCGGGGCGGGGCCGTCCCGCTCGGCGCCCCGGAACATGATCCCCGCCGGCTCGGCCTCGTCGGGGACCGGCGGCAGGGGCAGGGCGCTCAGGAGCAGTTCGCCGTTAAACTCGGGCTTTGGGGCCATCGGCTTCACCTTAGCGGATAACTTTGTAGGTGTATTCAACCTGAACGGGGTTTCGGACGGTATTGACCACCGGGGAGAGGTTGACGGCCCGGTGGACGATCTCCTCCAGGAGGGCGGGCTCGGCGTCGCAGTTAACGTAGATGGTGACTTTGACCTGGTTGTAGCCCGGGTTGCCCTCCCCGAGCCCCAGGAAGGAGGGGACGTCAATGGTGCCTTCGACCTCGACCTCCAGCTCGTGGACCCGGACCTCCCGAAGGGCGGCGTTGGCGGCAAAGCCCACGGCGATGCAGCCGCCGATGGCCCCAAGGAGGGCCTCGCTGGCGGCCATGGCCCGGTTGCGGCCGCCGAGCCACTCGGGCTCGTCGTAGGCGTGGGGGGGCACATCCCGGGTGTAGGCCTGGCTGTGGAAGCCGTCGACCCAGCGAACCCGGACCTTGCGGCCGTAACGGGCCAGGTCGGCCGCAATCTCCGGGTTGGTGTCGATGGCGGCGGCCAGGGAGACCACCGTCTGCAGGTCGACCCCGTTAAGGCGCAGGGTCCGTTGCTCGGCCATGACGCAAACCTCCCGACTTTCGTCACCCCGATTATATAAAACTTGATTAGTAAAATCAACTTTGCCCGGCCCAGGGTTCTCCGGTTTTCGGGGCCGAAGCCTGCCGCGGCCAACCGCCCGGTAGGGGCGGACGGCCGTGCGCCCCACAACAAGGCCATGGACTGCATGCCAGGGATAGCCGGAAATCCGTGGGCCCTACGGGCCCAGCTGGGCGGCCCTGGGTTAAAATGGGAGCGGTGTGCGGCGACTGGGGCTTTTGCTTTTAGGCCTCTGGCTCGGGCTGGCGGCCGGCTGTCTTCAGCCGGCGTCCCCGGCTTTCCGCCACCCCGAGACTCCCCAGCCGGCCCCGGCGGTCAGCCCAACCGTCCCGGCCGTCGCAACCCCCGGGCCTTTAAGCCCCCGGGTGGAGGTGGTCGCCACCGGCCTTCAGGCCCCCTGGGCCCTGGCCTTTGCCCCGGACGGCCGAATCTTCGTCACCGAGCGGCCGGGCCGGGTCCGGGTCATCGCCGGGGGCGCCCTCCTCCCCGAGCCCTGGGCGACGGTGCCCGCCGCCGAGCGTCCCGGCTCCGAGTCGGGCCTTATGGGCATCGCCCTCGACCCGGACTTCGGGGCCAACGGCCTTGTGTATCTTTACTACACCTACGAGGAGCAGGGCCGCCTCTGGAACCGGCTGGTGCGGTTTGTGGACCGCAACGGCCGGGGGGAGGTCGACCGGGTGCTTATCGACCGGATTCCCGGGGCCGCCATCCACGACGGCGGCCGGCTTCGGTTCGGCCCCGACGGCAAGCTTTACCTGACGGTTGGGGACGCCGCCGTCGGCGAAAACGCCCAGAACCTGAACTCTTTGAACGGCAAAATCCTCCGCCTTAACCCCGACGGGACGGTGCCCCCCGACAACCCCTTCCCCGGCTCGCCCGTCTACGCCCTGGGCCTGCGCAATCCCCAGGGCCTGGCCTGGCACCCGGTTAGCCGCCAGCTCTTTGCCTCCGACCACGGCCCCAGCGGCGGCCCGCCCAACTGCTGCCACGACGAGATTAACCTGATCGAGGCCGGGGGCAATTACGGCTGGCCGGCCGTTTTCGGGGTGGGCGGGGCCCCCAGGTTCGTCGACCCCATCCTGGAGAGCGGCGCCGAAACCTGGGCCCCTTCGGGGTTGGATTTCGGCACCCAGGGCCCGGTCCGGGGGGTGCTCTTTGTGGCCGCCCTGCGGGGCCAACACCTGCGCCTCATCTGGCTGGCTCCCCCGGACTTCCGTCGGGTCGCGGGGCAGGAGGCCCTCTTTCGGAACGAGTACGGGCGGCTGCGGGACGTGGCCGCCGGGCCGGATGGGTCCCTTTACGTCCTGACGAGCAACCGGGACGGGCGGGGCTCCCCCCGGCCCGGGGACGACAAGGTTTTGCGGCTCGCCTTCGGGCCCTAAGCCTTCGCCCGCCAGTAGACGGTGCCGTCCGACGACTCCGACCGGACCTGGCCGACGGATTCCAGGTAGCGCAGGTGGGCCAGGGTCTCCATCAGGGCCATGCGCCGGGCCCAGGGGGAGAAGGTTTCCCAGGGGCCGATATTCCAGGGGATAAGGCCGGCCACCTCGTAGGCCGTCCGGGCCCGGTCCTGAAGGGCCCCGAGGATCTGGCGGTTTCGCTCCTCGTGGTGCTCGATGACCTCCCGGACCCGGCGGCGGAGGTCCCTGAAGGCGTACTCGTGGGCCGGCAGCACCAGGCCGACGTCCAGCTCGGCCACCGCCCCCAGGGACTGGAGGTATTCGGCCAGGGGATTTTCGGCCCCGTCGGGGTGCAGGCTCACGTTGGGAGTGATGGTGGGCAGGACGTGGTCGCCGGCGATGAGGAGCCCCTCGGCCTCGGCGTAGAGGCAGACGTGGCCGGGGGAATGGCCGGGGGTGAAAATCACCCGGAAGCGGCGCTCCCCGGCCCCGACCTCCTCCCCGCCCCGCAGGGTTACGTCGGGGATGGCCGGCTGGGCAAAGGCCCGGCCCCCCATAGTCGAGTCCTCAAGCCGCCCAAGCTCGGCCTCGGGCACCCCGTGCTGCCGGAGCCAGGCCTGAAGCTGGGCGGCGAACCCCTCCGGGGCCTGGTAGCGGGACCGGACCAGTCTGGCCTCCCGCTCGTGCAGGTAAAGCCTGGCCCCCGAAAGGGCCTTTACCCGGCCGGCCAGGCCGTAATGGTCCGGGTGGAAGTGGGTTATCAAAATCTCTTTGATATCCCCAAAGTCGGCCCCCAGCCGGCCCAGCTGGTCGGCCAGGGCCTCGAAGGCTTCGGGCGCATTCCAGCCGCAGTCGACCAGCAGGTAGCCGTCGGGCCGTCGGATTAAGTAGGCGAGCAGATAGCCCAGGGGATTGTCGGGGATGGGCACCTTAAGCTGGTAGATTCCCGGAACGACTTCTTCCATGGCCTTAAGCTTGCTCCTTAAGCGATCTCGGCGAAGACCTTGAGGGCGTAGTCAATGTCTTCGCAGGTTATGCCGTAGTGGGTCACCATCCGGACCGGATTCTGGGTCGCGGCCAGCTTAATGCCCCGCCTGGCGGCCTCGGCCACAAACTCGGGCACCGGCCGCCGCAAGACCTCAACGAAGACGATGTTGGTGTCGACCTTGGGCTGGGCCAGGCGCAGGCCCGGGAGCTGCTTTATGCCTTCGGCCAGCCGGCGGGCATTTTCGTGGTCCTCTTCGAGCCGGTCAATCATCGTCGCCAGGGCAATGATGCCGGCCGCGGCGATGATCCCGGCCTGGCGCATCCCCCCGCCCAGCATCTTGCGGAACTTCCGGGCCCGGGCGATGAACTCCCGGCTCCCAGCCAGGATGGAGCCTACGGGGCAGGCCAGCCCTTTGGAGAGGGAGAAGCAGACGGAATCGGCGTCGCAGACTAAGGTTTTAACGTCGACCTTGAGGGCGACGGCGGCGTTGAAGATGCGGGCGCCGTCGATGTGGACCTTAAGGCCGTGGCGCCGGGCCACCTCGATGAGGGTGCGGGTCTGCTCCGGGGTAAGGGCGGCCCCGCCGCACCGGTTGTGGGTATTCTCCAGGCAGAGCAGGCGGCTGGTGGGGTAGTGGATATTTTCGGCCCGGACGGCGGCCTCCACCTCGGCCGGGTCCATGGTGCCGTCCGGGAGGTTGCGGACGGTCCGGACGTGGACCCCACCCAGGGCCGAGGCGCCCCCGACTTCGTTGAGAAAGATGTGGCTTTCGGAGCCGACGATTATCTCGTCGCCCCGCTGGGTATGGGTTAAAACCGCCAGCAGGTTGCTCATCGTCCCCGAGGCGGTAAGGAGGGCCGCCTCCTTCCCGAGGATTTCGGCCGCCATCGCCTCCAGCCGGTTGACCGTCGGGTCCTCCCCGAAGACGTCGTCGCCCAGCTCGGCCTTGGCGATGGCCTCCCGCATGGCCGGGGTGGGCAGGGTGACGGTATCGCTCCGAAGGTCAATGATTTTCATAAAGGCCTCCTTCGGCCTCGGCAAGTTTAAGCCAGTGGGGAAAGCGGGCGGCCAGGGCCAGCTGGCCGGCATTGAAGACAAAGTGGCAGACCCAGGGTGTCAGCAGGTGGCTTCGCCAGAGGAAGATAAAGCCCAGGTAGACGCTGGCCAGGCCGGCCAGCACGACCCCGAGCTTGCCCTGGGGCAGGTGGGCCAGGCCGAAAAAGACCCCGACGGCCAGGTTGAGGCCCACGGGCGGGAAAAACCGGTCGAATACGCCCAAAAGTAGGCCCCGGAAGAAAAGCTCCTCCTGAAAGGAGGCCAGAAGCAGGGCCCCCAGGACGGGGGGCCACTCGGCCCGGCGGCGGGGGAGGACCGCCCGGATTACCCCGGCCCGGTAGATGCCGGGCCCGAAGACGGCCAGGCCGCCGGCGGCGGCCAGGTTAATGGCCACCAGGGCCCCTACCCCCAGCCCCACCCCGAGGAGGACCTCGGTCGGGTCGAAACCTTTAAGGCCCAGCTCGGCCGGGGAGGCGCCCATAATGAAGGCGATAAGTAGCGTGAGGCCGATGAGGATAACCCGGAAAAGGTTCTCCGCCGGCGAAAGCAGGGGGTTTAGCCGGGGCCGGAAGTGGCGAAGCAGAACCGATGTCCGGTAGGCCGCGGCCAAGACAACCCCGAGGACCAGAAGGGCCAGGCCCAGGCCGAGCAGGTCAGGCCAGGTCATTTTTCGGGCTGAAGCTGCCGGACGGCGGCATAAATCTGGCCGACGTGGCCCCTTAGGTGCTCCACCAGCAGGTGCTCGACCACCTGGGCCCCGGTAAGCTCCCCCCGGTCGGGGTGGATGGCGGTGCGGTCGAGGACCGCGGCCGGGAGGCGGCTTAACCGGTTCCGGGTCTCCTCGGCGGTCCGGCGCAGCCGCTCCCGGGCCTCTTCGGGGGTCTTCGGGCGGCCGTCGGTAAAGCCGTAGGTCCGGCGCTGACGCTCGGCTTCGGTGCGGCGGCCGATGGCCGGCCGGTCCTCCTGGGCCAGCCTTTCGAGCTGGCCGACCCAGAAGTCCTGGGATTCGAGGGCGTGGCCGATGACCTGGGCCACCGACCACTCGTCGGGGGCGGGCGGTCGGTCGAAGAGGTCCGGGGGCACCGCCTCAAGGGCCTCAAGGAGCCGGCGGTTAACCTCATCAACGGCCCGGACAAGTTCGGCAAGGCGGTTTTCGGCCATAGTTGGGGCCTCCAGCGACGGATTTCACCTAAAGACTTTACCCCCGGCCCCGGGCCCGGGTCAAACGGGCGGGCTTACTCGGCCTCGGTTAGCTCGATCCGGTGCTCGATGCGGGCTACGCCCCGGATGGTGGCGGCCACCGAGCAGTACTTCTCCTCCGAAAGCCTTACGGCGTCCGCAACCGCCTTGGGGTCAAGGCCCCGGCCCTGCACCCGGTAGGTGACGACGATTCTCCGAAAGGCCCAGGGCGGTTCGGGGTCCTGCTCGCCGGAGACGAAAATCTCTAAACCGAGAAGCTTCTGGCGCTTTTTGGTCAGGATGTTGACCACATCATAGCCGGTGCAGGCCCCCAGGGCCAGCAGGAGAAGTTCGGCCGGCTTGAGGCCGATGCTCCGGTCCGGGGGCAGGCCCGAGATGACGGCGCTGTGGCGGTTGCTGTCGACGCCGACGAAGTTAAACTCGCCGACCCAGCGAAGGCTGACTTTTGCCATGCGTATAAGCCTTTGTTAGAATGCTAAATCTTGTGGGTGTTCCGCCAAGCATGATACAATATCTGACCGGATATGCCCCTTGACCGGATCGTTGTCCGCGGCGCCCGGGAACACAACCTCAAAAACATTGACGTCGAGATCCCCCGTGACAAGCTGGTGGTTATCACGGGGGTTTCCGGCTCCGGAAAATCCTCCCTGGCCTTCGACACCATCTACGCCGAGGGCCAACGCCGGTATATCGAGTCCCTTTCGGCCTACGCCCGCCAGTTCCTCGGCCGCTTAGAAAAGCCCGACGTCGACTATATCGACGGCCTCTCCCCGGCCATCTCCATCGACCAGAAGGGCGTAAGCCACAACCCCAGGTCCACGGTGGGCACCGTCACCGAAATCTACGACTACCTGCGGCTGCTCTTCGCCCGCATCGGCAAGCCCCACTGCCCCCGGTGCGGCCGGCCGGTAACCAAGCAGACCGTCCAGCAGATCGTCGATGCCATCCTGGCCCTGCCCGAGGGCAGCCGGCTGATGATTCTGGCCCCGGTCGTTCGGGACCGGAAAGGGGAGCACGAGCGGGTCTTCGAGGACGCCGCCCGGGCCGGGTTCGTCCGGGCCAGGGTGGACGGGGAAATCGTTGAGCTGGACGGGTCCATCCGGCTGGACAAGAATAAAAAGCACACCATCGAAATCGTCGTCGACCGGCTGGTCCTGCGCCGAAACGACGGCCTCGACCCGGCCCGGGTTGCCGACTCGGTGGAGACGGCCCTCCGCCTGGCCGGGGGCATCGTCGGGGTGAGCGTGGTGGGGGGCGAAGAACTGCTCTTTTCCGAGAACCTCGCCTGCCCCCACTGCGGGGTGAGCCTGCCCGAAATTCAGCCCCGGACCTTTTCGTTCAACAGCCCCCACGGGGCCTGCCCGGCCTGCACCGGCCTGGGCAACCGGCTTGAGGTCGACCCGGACCTGGTCATCCCCGACAAGAACCTCTCCCTGGCCCAGGGGGCGATAAAGCCCTGGGCCAAGGCGGCCGAGCACGTGACCTGGTGGTTCCGGGTGCTTCAGGCCGTTGCCGACCACTACGGGTTCTCCGTCCACACCCCGGTAAAGGACCTTAAGCCCGAGCACCTCGACATTATCCTTTACGGCTCCAGGGGCGAGCGGGTTCGGGTGCGCCAGACCGACGGCCAGGGCCGCTCCCGGGAGCTTTACTTAACTTACGAGGGCATCATTCCCCACCTGAAGCGGCGCTACCGGGAGACGGATTCGGACTACGTTCGGATGGAGATTGAGCGCTACATGTCGGCCCGGCCCTGCCCGGCCTGCAACGGCAAGCGGCTCCGGCCGGAATCCCTGGCCGTCACCATCGGCGGCAAGAACATCATGGACGTGGCGGCCATGTCCATCGCCGAGGCCATCCGCTGGGTCGACGACCTGGCGGGCAAGCTCGGCGAGCGGGAGCGGGCCATTGCCGAGCAGGTGCTCAAGGAGATCCGGTCCCGGCTCGGCTTTCTGGTGGACGTGGGCCTCGATTACATCACCCTGGACCGGTCGGCCTCGACCCTTTCGGGCGGGGAGGCCCAGCGCATCCGGCTGGCCACCCAGGTGGGCAGCGCCCTGACGGGGGTGCTTTACGTCTGCGACGAGCCCTCCATCGGCCTCCACCCGGTGGACAACGGCCGGCTCATCGCCACCCTAAAGCGGCTCCGGGACCTGGGCAACACCCTCATCGTCGTCGAGCACGACGAGGCGATGATCCGGGCCGCCGACTGGGTCATCGACCTGGGGCCGGGGGCCGGGGAGCACGGCGGGCGGGTGGTGGCCGTCGGCACCCCGGAGGATATCGCCCGCAACCCCAACTCCTTGACCGGGGCCTACCTTTCGGGCCGAAAGCAGATCCCCATCCCCGAGCGCCGCCGGCCGGGGAACGGCAAGTTCTTGGTCATCCACGGCGCCCGGGCCAACAACTTAAAAAACATCACCGTGGCCATCCCCCTGGGGATGCTCGTCTGCGTGACCGGGGTCTCGGGCAGCGGCAAGAGTACCTTGGTGGACGAGGTCCTTTACAAGCGGCTGGCCCAGCTCTTTTACAACGCCAAGGACCGGCCCGGGGAATGCGACTACATCTCGGGCATCGAACACATCGACAAGGTCATCGAAATCGACCAGTCGCCCATCGGCCGGACGCCGCGGAGCAACCCGGCTACCTACACCGGGGCCTTCACCCCCATCCGGGAGCTTTTTGCCAGCCTGCCCGAGGCGAAGCTGCGGGGCTATGCCCCCGGCCGGTTCTCCTTCAACGTGAAGGGGGGCCGGTGCGAAGCCTGCGAGGGGGCGGGCTTCGTCCAGATCGAGATGCACTTTCTGCCGGACGTTACGGTCCCCTGCGAGGTTTGCAAGGGCCGCCGCTACAACCGGGAGGCCCTGGAGGTGAAGTACCGGGGCAAGAGCATCGCCGACGTCCTGGATATGACCGTTGCCGAGGCCCTGGAGTTCTTCGACCCCTTCCCGGCCATCCGGACGAAGCTTCAGACCCTGGCCGATGTCGGCCTCGGGTACATAAAGCTGGGCCAGCCGGCAACCACCCTCTCCGGGGGCGAGGCCCAGCGGGTGAAGCTGGCCACCGAGCTTTCCCGCAAGTCCACCGGCCGCACCCTCTACATCCTGGATGAGCCGACCACCGGCCTCTCCTTTGAGGATTGCGCCGCCCTGCTCCGGGTGCTTCAGCGGCTGGTGGATGCCGGGAACACGGTGGTGCTCATCGAGCACAACTTAGAGCTTATCAAGTGTGCCGACTGGATCATCGACCTGGGCCCCGAGGGGGGCGACCGGGGCGGCTACGTGGTGGCCGCCGGAACCCCGGAGGAGGTGGCCCGGGCCGAGTCGTCCTATACCGGCCGGTTCCTTCGGGAGGTTCTCGCCCGGGCCGGACGGCTGGCCCCGGCCGGGGTTGAAGGGGGCGGTGGATAACCGGGTTGGCGGGGACCGGCCCGGGCGTGGGATAGTTTAGGGGCGATGCGGCGCTGTCCGAAGGTCAAAATTTTTCGGGACGAGGAGGGCCGCCCGGCCTATTTCTGCACCCACAAGGGCTGGGGCGGCCGCCGGGCCCGGTACCTGCCCGCCTGCGTCTACGCCAAGGCCGACGGCATAAGCCCCGAAACCGCCCCCTTTACCGGGGGTCAGCGGCTCGGCTTCTGCACCTACTACCGGGAATACTTGCGCCGCCTCCGGGAAGGCTTAGAGACGGCCGATATCCCCGAACGGTAGCCGGCCTAGCGGGGCGGCATTCGCAGGCCCCCGTCCAGCCGGACCACCTCCCCGTTCAGCATCGGGTTCTCGATGATATGCTGGACCAGCAGGGCGTATTCTTCCGGCCGGCCGAGGCGCTGGGGGAAGGGTATCTGCTGGGCCAGGGCGGCCCGAATCTCGGCCGGGAGCTGGGCCAGCATCGGCGTATCGAAGACCCCCGGGGCGATGGTGACGACCCGAATGCCGTTGCGGGCCAGGTCCCGGGCGGCCGGGAGGGTCAGGCTGACGACACCCCCCTTGGAGGCGGCGTAGGCCACCTGTCCGATCTGCCCCTCGAAGGCCGCAATGGAGGCGGTGTTGACGATGACGCCCCGTTCCCCCTCGGCGTTAGGCTCGTTCTGAGCCATGGCCCAGGCCGCCAGCCGGAGGGCATTGAAGGTGCCGATCAGGTTGACCTGAACGACCCGGGCAAACCGCTCCAGGGAGTGGGGGCCGTCCCGGGTTATGGTGCGCTCGGCCAGGCCGATACCGGCGCAGTTGACCAGGATGTGCAGGGCCCCGAAGCGGCCCACGGCCAGCTCCACCGCGGCCCGGGTCGAGGCCTCGTCGGTGACGTCGGTGGGGGCGAAGGCGGCGGCCTCGCCCAGTTCCCGGGCCAGGGCCTCGCCGGCCTCCCGGTTCAGGTCGGCGATGACCACCCGGGCGCCGAGGCCGGCCAGGCGCCGGACGGCGGCGGCCCCCAGCCCCGAGGCTCCGCCGGTGACAAGGGCGACGGCATCGGCAACTTTCAAGGCGACCTCCTCGTTTCGGGTCTAAGCGCCGCGGGCACCGGTCAGGTGCCGCAACATGATAAGCCGCTGGATTTCGCTGGTCCCCTCATAGATCTGGAGCACCTTGGCGTCCCGCATAAGTTTGGCCACGGGGAACTCCTCGCTGTAGCCGTAGCCCCCGAAGACCTGGACCGCCTCGGTGGCCGCCCACATGGCCGAGTCGGCGGCGAAGGCCTTGGCGTAGGCAGCCTCCAGGCTGTTTCGGCGGCCGGCCGAGACCTTCCAGGCGGCATCGTAGGTGAGCAGGCGGGCGGCGTGGGCCCGCATTCCCATCTCGGCGATTTTAAAGCCCACGCCCTGGAAGTCGGCGATGGGCCGGCCGAAGGCCTGGCGCTGGGTGGCGTAACGGACGCACTCGTCCAGGCACCGCTGGATGATGCCGACGCCGAAGGCCCCGATCATCGGCCGGGAGCGGTCGAAGACCTGCATCGCCAGCTTAAAGCCCTCCCCTTCGGGGCCGAGGAGGTTCTCCGGGGGCACCGGGACCTCGTCGAAGACGACCTCGCAGGCGTCGGAGGCCCGCTGGCCCAGCTTCGGGAGCCTTCGGGTGACCTTTACGCCCCAGTCCCGCTCGACGATGAAGGCGCTGATGCCCCGGTGGCCGGCCTGGGGGTCGGTCTTGGCAAAGACGACGAAAAATTCGGCCTCCCAGGCGTTGGAGATCCAGATTTTGGTCCCGGTTATCCTCCAGCCCCGGCCGTCCCGGACGGCCCGGGTCTTGATGGCGGCCACGTCGGAGCCTGCCTCGGGTTCGGTGACGGCGTAGGCGGCAAAGCCGCCCTCAGCCAGCCGGCCCAGGTATTTCTTTTTCTGGGCTTCGGTCCCGGCCAGGACGATGGGGTCCGAGGCCAGGTTGTTGATGCCGAGGGCGGTGGCGATGCCCGTGCAGGCCCAGGCGATCTCCTCCATAATCAGGTTCGAGTCGAAGACCGAAAGGCCAGCCCCGCCGTACTCCCGGGGAACCGTCAGGTTTATCAGGCCGAGCTCCCGGGCCTTCTTTACGACGGGGTGGGGGAACTCGGCCGTCTGGTCGTAGTAGGCGGCGACCGGGGCGACCTCCTGGCGGGCAAACTCCCGGGCCAGGCCCTGGATCATAAGCTGCTCTTCGGTCAGGTCGAAGTTCATACCGCAGCCTCCCTGAAGCAAACCTCAAGGGTATTTTAATCCGCCGGCGGCCGATGCCGTTCAGGCCAGAACCGGGGCGGCCGGGGGCCGATTTGCCGCCCGGTAAAAGAGGCCGTAAAGGTAAGCGGTGACGGTCAGGGCGTAGAACCCGGTGGCCAGGATGCCCACCCCGCACAGAACCAGGCCCAGGGGCGCAATCAGGTTGGAGACGGCCCAGGCGATGAGGGCCACCACGATGTAGTTGCCCGGGTTGGCCTTTACCGTCGCCCACATCTCGTCGAACTGAAAGGCCGCCCCAAAACGGCCGGTGGTGGCGTACTGGATGGTGACGATGGGCAGGAGGGCGCTGTAAATAAGGCCGAGGGGCAGGCCCAGGCAGGAGAAGACGGCGCTCAGCGCCCCAAAGACGGCATTCCCGTCGGTCTGGCCCGCCCCGGCCAGGATGCCGGCCGCCGCGGCACAACAGCCCAGCATCAGGAGGGGGAGGGCGTAGACGAAGAGGACGGCGACGTAAGTAAGTCCTCGGCCGAAGAGGCGACCCAGATTCGACCACTCCGGCAAGTAAGGCCGCTCATCAAAGGCCACCCGCCGGATAACCTCAAGGAAATAGCCGGCGACAAAGGGTATGCCGATTAAAAACAGGCTGAGAAGCAGAAAGAGGGCGCCGAAGACGAACTTAGAAACCCAGTCCCGGTCGGAGAAAACGTAGGTGAAAGCCTCGCCCAGGTTGGCCATTCGGACCCCTTACGGTCAGCTTAACGATTATACCTGACCGGCCGACGGCCGCGCCCCAGGCCGAATCCGGGCCTGAGAAAGCCCTGCTACCGGCCCCGGAGCCTGGGGTCGAGGACGTCCCGGAGGGCATCCCCGAGCATGTTAAACCCGAAGACCGTAAGGCTTATGGCCAGGCCCGGCCAGAGCACCAGCCAGGGCGCCTGGTGCATGTAGGCCCGGCCGATGCCCCCGAGCATCGCACCCCAGGCCGGGTGGGGCGGCGGGACCCCGTAGCCCAGAAAGCTTATGGTCGACTCGGCCAGAATGGCACCCCCAAGCTGCACCGTGGCCAGGACGATAACCACCGGAAAGACGTTGGGCAGAACATAAAAGAGGAGGATTCGGCCGTCGGTGCAGCCGATGCACCTGGCCGCCTCGATATAAAGGTTGTTGCGGACGCTCAAGGCGGCGCCGCGCACGACCCGGGAGGCTCCCGCCGCCAGCAGGACCCCCAGGGTTATCACCACGTTCCAGAGGCCCGGACCCAGGACCGAAAGCAGGCTTATCAAAAGCACCAGGGCCGGAAAGGCCATCCAGATATCCACCAGCCGCTGGACCAGGGTGTCCAGCCTGCCCCCAAAATAGCCCGAGACCGTCCCGATGAGGGTCGCCAGGCTCATCGCAATAAAGACCGACCCGAAGCCGACGGTGACCGAGACCCGGGCGCCCCAGATGACCCGGCTGAGCATATCCCGGCCGTTGGCGTCCGTCCCCAGGGGGTGCTCCAGGCTCGGGGGCTTGAGCCGCCTGGCCGCATCCCCCTGCTCATACGAATAGGGGGCCAGCACCGGCGCAAAGGCCGCCGTAAACAGCAGCAGAAGGACGATTCCGGCCCCGAAGGCCCCCAAAGGCTTCCGGCGGATAAACCACCAGACCCGCCGCCCAAGGCCGGGCCTCACCGGCAGACGTGCCGCTTCCTCGTAGGTCCGGGCGCCGCTAATCATACTGAATCCTCGGGTCCAGATAAGCGTAGACGATGTCCACGGCCAGGTTGCTTAGGAGGATAACCAGCGCAAAGACCAGGTTAAGGGCCTGAACCACCGGGTAATCCCGGTACTGGATGGCCTCGAGCAGGTAGCGGCCCATGCCCGGGATGACGAAGATCTGCTCCATCACCACCGAGCCGCCCACCAGCACCGAAACCTGCAGGCCCAGGACGGTAACCACCGGTATGAGGGCGTTCTTAAGGGCGTGGCGGAAGATTACCACCCGCCAGGCCAGGCCCTTGGCCCAGGCCGTGCGGATGTAATCCTGGCGCAGAACTTCCAGCATGGTGGCCCGAGTAAGGCGCATGAGGGTTCCCGAGAGGCCGATTCCCAGGATGGCGGCCGGGATGATGACGTGGGTTAAGTTTTTAACCGGGTCCACGTGCAGGGGCGTGTACTGAAGGGGCGGGGTCCAGCGGAACCAGATGGAGGGAAAGGTGATGACCAGGGTGCCGAGCCAGAAGCCGGGGACCGCCAGGGCCGCAACGGCAACCCCCCGGGCCACGTAGTCGGCGAGGGTATCCTGCTTTACGGCCGAAAGCACCCCGACCGGGACGGAGATGGCAAGGCCGATAAGCATCGCCAGGATGCCCAGCTCGGCCGTGATGGGAAGCCGGCGGACGAGCTCGTCGACGATGGGCTGACGGCTCCAGAGGGACTGGCCCAGGTCGCCCCGCAGCACCTTGCCGAGCCACTCCCAGTACTGGACATAGACTGGCCTATCCAGGCCGAGTTTCGCCCGGAGAGCATCGAGGTTTTCGGCGTAGGCGTAATCTTGCAGGAGCATCGTCACCGCATCCCCAGGCAGCAGCCGGATGAGCCCGAAGACGAAAACCGAAACCCCGAAGAGGGTGACGACCAGAAGGAGAAGCCGCCTGATAACGTACCGGGACATGCCTACTTGTTAAGCCAAATCCTGGAAACCATCACCCCGGCGTAACCAAATTCGGTGGTCGAGTACGGGTAGTAGCCGCCGACATACGGGTGGACCGCCCAGTAGACGTAGGGGACCGACCCAGGCACGTAGTACATCTTGTCGGCGGCGTAGCGCTGGATGTCGAAGATGAGCTTGCGCCGCTCCTCCATGTTCAGGGTTTCGGCCTGCTTTTCGACCATCTGGTCCAGGACCGGGTCGTTGATGTGGGCGTGGTTTCGGTTGCCTTTCGAGTGGAGCATCCCGAAGAGAAAGTCATGCGGCTCCTGAAATGGTGTCTGGAGGCCCCAGACCATCCCCTCTTCGAACTTGCCCAAGAAGGTGGTGGAGATATAGGCCGAGTATTCTTGCATCCGGAGCTCGACGTCGAAGCCGGCCCGCTTAAGCTGGGCGTGGATAAGCTCCACATACTGGACCCAGACAGTCCCGTAGCCCGGGGTGCTTATAAGCACGGTCTTGAGGCCGTTGGGATAGCCGGCCGCCGCCAGAAGCTCCCGGGCCGCCCGGGGGTCATATCTAAAATACTTGCCCGCCGGGCCCATCTCCGGGCTCTTGGGGTCCAGCCACCAGGACGGGAGGGCCCAGGGGATGAAGTTGTTCCAGCCGCCCTCCCCGTTATAGACCACCTTGAGGATCTCATCCCGGTCGATGGCCATCGAGACCGCCTGCCGGACCCTCGGGTCGTTAAAGGGCGGCTTATCCGCCCGCCAGTACATGAAGGGGATTAGGAGATATTCCCACTGGTAGATCTTGGCGTCGGGGACGGTCTGCTTGAAGTTCCCCAGGTCCTGGGGGTTCACCCCGGCCATATCTACCTCCCGGGCCCGGAGGGCGGCCATCGCCGTCGCCGTGTCCGGGATGATCAGACCGACCACCTTGTCGACATAGGGGCGGCCCTCCTCGTAGTAATCGGGGTTGCGCACGAAGTTGAAGGCGACCCCGGATTCGAAGTTTTCCAGCATAAAGGGCCCGCTGCCCACCACAACCCTGCTGGCATCCCCGTACTGCTCGACCACCTCCCGGGGAACCACCCAGAAGAAATACGAGGAGATGTTGGTTAAAAACGGCGCCCAGGGCCGGTTGAGCTTGAACTGGACGGTATAATCGTCCACGGGCTTTACGTCGGTTACCTGCGCAAAGACGTTCCGCTCGGCCGACTCCTTCATAAAGCGGTTAAAGGCCCAGACCACATCCTGGGCGGTGACGGGCCGGCCGTTCACCGGCGGCCGGTTGTGCCAGCGGGCGTTCTTGCGAAGATAAAAGGTCCAGGTGGTGCCGTCCTGGGAGACTTCGTAGCGTTCGGCCAGGTCCGGCTCCCCCGGAATGAAGGCGTTGGCCCCAACGTTGGGGCCGTATTTAAACTTGAGGAGCCGACTGTAGACGAACCCGGAGAAGATCTTGGTCCGGTAAGAAACGTTCAGATAGGGGTCCAGGGTCGGGGGGTTTTCGGTCATCAGGTTAAGCCGGAGGGTGCCGCCGCGCCTGGGTCCTTCTGGCTGTTGGGCCTGGGGGGCCGACGGGGCCGCCTGGGGGGCGCAGCCCCAGAGGCCCAATCCTAAGCCGGAGACCGCCCCCGCCTTAAGCAAAGTCCGCCGCGAAAGCCTGCGTCCCAAAAGGTGAGCCCAGTTCCGGTCATCACCGGCCATTGCTGAATGCCCTCCTCCCACAAGGCGGTGGGATTTTTGCCCGATTATACTCTGCCCCTGCCCGTTCGTCAACCCGGCAGGCCGCCAACCCTGACCTTTATCCCCGGCTAGTTTTGTCGGGGCCCACGGCCGTGGGCCCTGACGGCCGGTCCGGCCGTTGACGGCGGGCGTATCCTAGGGCCGGAGGACGGCCAGCTTAATCTCGGTCATCTCCTCGATGGCGTACCGGACCCCCTCCCGCCCGAGGCCGCTCTCTTTCACCCCGCCGTAGGGCATGTGGTCGGCCCGGAAGTTGGAGGCATCGTTAACGATCACCTGGCCCACCTCCAGCTCGTCGATACACCGCAGGGTCTCCCCCAGGTCCCGGGTAAAGACGGCCGCGTTGAGGCCGTACCTTGACAGGTTCACCTGCTCGATGGCCTCATCCACGGTGCTGAAGGTGGCCACGGCCACCAGGGGCGCAAAGACCTCCTCAGACACCACCTTCATTTCCGGGGTGGTTCGGGTCAGGACCGTCGGCCAGAACATGTTGGCCTCCCGCCGTCCCCCGGTAAGGAGCACCGCCCCGGCCTCCCGGGCCTCGATGACCCAGGACTCGACCTTCTGGGCCGCCGGCTCGTCGATCATGGGCCCCACGTCCGTCTCCTCGGCCAGCGGGTCCCCCAGCTTGAGGGCCTCCACCTTGGGCACGAACCGGTCCAAAAACGCCTGCTCGATATCTTTGTGAAGGTAGATGCGCTGGACCGAAATGCACGACTGGCCGGCGTGGGCAAAGGCCCCCAGGACGGTGGCATCCACCGCCCGGTCCAGGTCGGCGCTGGGGAAGATGACGTTGGCCGAGTTAGACCCGAGCTCGAGGGTGACCTTTTTGAGTCCGACCCGGTCCCGAATATACTTGCCGACCGGGACGCTGCCGGTGAAGCTTACCTTGCGCACCTTCGGGCTGGTCAGCAGGATATCGGTCACCTCGGCGCTGGCCGGCACGACGCTTACGGTGCCGGGGGGAAAGCCGGCTTCTTCGAGGATTTCGGCCAGCTTGAGGGCGATGAGGGGCGCTTTCTCGGTGGGCTTTACCACCACGGTGTTGCCCGCCGCCAGGGCCGGGGCCACCTTGTGGGCGACCAGGTTGAGGGGGAAGTTAAAGGGCGTGATCGCCCCGACAACCCCCACCGGCTGCCGGTAAAAGTACCCGACCCGCCCCTCCCCGGCCGGGACCGCATCCATCGGCACGTACTCGCCCCCAACCCGCCGGGCCTCCTCCGAGGCGATTCGAAAGGTGTAGCTTGCCCGGGCAACCTCGGCCCGGGCCGTCCGGATGGGCTTGGCCACCTCCAGGGCGATGGTTCGGGCCAGCTCTTCCTGCCGGGCGGCAATCTTCTGGCTTACCGCCAGCAGCATATCCGCCCGCCTGTAGGCCGGCATCCGCCGGTAGGATTTAAAGGCCTCGGCCGCCGCCTCGATGGCCCGCTCCATCTGCCGGGGGCTTGCCCGCCGGACCAGGGCCACCGTCTCGCCGTTGTACGGGTTCTTGTCCTCGATAAGGTCGGCTTCGCCCTCGACCCACTCCCCGGCGACGAAGATCTTGGTAACCTCTCCCATCGGTGTGCCTCCTGTTCCGCCGAAATTTGAGAACCGGGGTCGGGCTGTCGGAAAATTGAGATCGTGCGGCCGGTATCAGCCCGCCCTGAAATTCTACAACCCGGGCCGCCGGGCCGATGACCGTATTCGACCGGGTCAGGCACTCCTGCGCCCAGGTCGCCCAGCGGGCCAGGTTCGTTCGGGTCGCCGTCGACCGGGTCGGCCCCTACGCCCGGGGCCTCCCCATCGACCGGCCGGAGAAACCCCAGCTCGACCCCAGGTATCATTACGTTGGGGAGCCGGAGGCCACCCTGGCCTATATCATCACCCTGGATACGATTAATTTCGGCTCGGGATATTTTCCTTATCTTCAAAAGCGGCCCGGCCTCTCGGGCTATTTTACGATTGCGTCCGCCCTTAAGGACTACTTCGGGGCCCACGGACCCCCGGACGCCCACACCCTGGCCGAAATCAGTCCGGCCGACTGCCACCGCATCTTCGGCCAGGAGCCGGACGAGGGCCCCCGCACCGAGCTTATGGGCCTCTTCGCCGAGGCCCTTAACGACCTGGGCCGCCTCCTCCTTCGGCACTTCGGCGGGGATTTCGTCCGGCTGGTCACGGCCGCCGACCACTCGGCGGAGGAGCTTATTTACATCCTGGCCGAGATGCCCTTCTTCCGGGATGTGGCCCTTTATGACGGCCTCGAAGTTGCCTTTTATAAGCGGGCCCAGCTCACCTGCGCCGACCTCTGGCTGGCTTTCCAGGGTCAGGGTTACGGCTACTTTCGGGATATCGACCAGCTGACCATCTTTGCCGACAACCTAGTCCCCCACGTCTTGCGGGTGGATGGCATCCTTATTTACGACCCGGCCCTGGCCGGGCGCATCGACCGGGGCCAGCTTATCCCGCCGGGCTCGGCCGAAGAGGTGGAGATCCGGGCCTGCGCCGTGCATGCCGGCGAGCTTATCGTGGCCGAACTGCGCCGGGCCGGTCGGACGGTCACCGCCCGGGAGCTGGACTATTTGTTATGGAACCGGGGCCAGGAGCCGAAGTACAAGGCCCTGCCCCGGCACCGGACCCGGACGGTCTTTTACTGAGATGGTCCCGAACCGCGGCATCTACCGGGTCGGCCTTGCCCTCTACGCCGGCCTTACCCTGGTGGCCCTCGCCTTCGGCTACTGGCAGGTTATCGCCGCCCCGGAGCTCCTTAAGCGGCCGGAAAACACCCGGCCCCTGGGGCTGGTCCTCCGCAACCCCCGGGGGGCCATCCTGGACCGGAACGGGACGGTGCTGGCCCGGTCGGCGGCCGGGCCCGACGGGATTTACCGGCGGGAGTACCCGGTGCCCGAAGCCGCCCCGGTGGTGGGCTATTTTAACCCGAGCCTGGGCCGGGCCGGGGTTGAAGCGGCGGCCGACGAAGACCTTCAGCGGGTCCGCTGGCCCCAGTGGCCCTGGTCCCTTGAGGCCGGCGTGGCCGCCCGGGACGTCCGCCTCACCCTGGACGCCAACCTTCAGGCCCAGGTGTTCCGGCTTTTCGGGGGGCGGCCCGGGGCGGCGGTGGTTATGGCCCCCGACGGGGCGGTTCTGGCCCTGGTCTCCAGCCCCACCTTCGACCCGAACCGGCTGGGGGCCGGCCAGCCCGATGAGGCCGCCCTGGGCTACCTCCGGACCCTGCAGGCCGACGGCGGGGCGCCCCTCCTCAACCGGGCCACCCAGGGCCAGTACGCCCCCGGCTCCACTTTTAAGACGGTCACCCTGGCGGCGGCCCTGGAGCTGGGGGCCGTCAGGCCCGACGAGGTCTTCGAATACGAGCTTAATCCCCGGGATGCTTCCCATCCGGTCCCCTGGCACACCAACGGCCTGGTTAGTTGCGGGAATATCTACCCCCTGGCCTCGGGCGGCCGGGTGAGGCTGGATGTCGGCCGCGCCTACGCCTGGAGCTGCAACGTAACCCACGCCAACCTCGCCCTCCGGCTCGGGGCCCCGGCCCTCTTAGATTACGCCCGTCGCTTCGGCTTCGAGTCCCCCATTCCCTTCGAGCTTCCCACCGTTCCGAGCCGGCTCCAGCAGCGGCCCGACTTCTTTACCGGCCCCGAGGGCCGGTACGCCCTGGCCTCGACGGGCATGGGCCAGGGCGAACTGCTGGTTACGCCCCTCCAGATGGCCCTGGTGGCCGCGGCGGTGGCCGCCGACGGCAACGTTCCCCGGCCCCGCCTGCTGGCCGACCGGCCGGCCGAAACCTGGCGGCAGGCCATCCGGCCGGATGTAGCCCGCCGGCTCCGAGCGTATATGACCGCTTCGGTGGCCGAGGGCTGGGCCCGGCCGGCCGGGGTGGCGGGGGCAACGGTGGCTGGAAAGACGGGGACGGCCGAGGCCGCCCCGGGCCGGCCGGCCCACTCCTGGTTCATCGGCTTTGCCCCGGCCGAAAACCCCCGGGTGGTCCTGGCCCTGGTGGTCGAAGAGGGGGGCTCAAGCACCCAGGTTGCCGCCCCCCTGGCCTCCCAGGTCTTGCGGGCCGCCCTGGCGGCGCTGAGATGATGTCGGCGCCGGCGGACATAGAACTTGCCCTTTACCAGGCCGGGTTCCGGGCCGTGGCCGGGGTGGACGAGGCCGGCCGGGGGGCCCTGGCCGGGCCGGTGGTGGCGGCCGCGGTTATCCTGCCCGACCCCTGGGCCTGGCGGCCCGATTGCCCCATTATCGACAGCAAGCTTTTAACCCCGGAAGAGCGGGAGCGGGCCTTCGGGGCGGTCACCGCCTGCGCCCGCGCCTGGGGGGTGGGGCTGGCCGAAGTGGACGAAATCGAAAGTCTCGGCATCGGCCGGGCCAGCCGGCTGGCCATGGTCAGGGCCGTTGGGGAGCTTAAGGTCGCCCCGGACTGCCTCCTGGTGGACGGGCCCTGGTGCCTGGATATCGGCCTGCCCGAAATACCCCTTGTCCGGGGGGAACAGCGGTCGGTTTCGGTGGCGGCCGCCTCCATCGTTGCCAAGCTGACCCGCGACCGGCTCATGGCCTGCCTCGACCGGAAATACCCGGGCTACGGCTTTGCCCGCCACAAAGGCTACCCCACCGAGGAGCACCTGCGGCGGCTGGCCGAACTGGGACCCTCCCCCGTCCACCGGCGCCGGTTCCGGCCGGTGGCCGAGGTGCTGGCCGGAGATGTCCCGGACGGGTGAGGCCGGCCGCCGGGCCGAGCGGGCCGCCCGCGAATACCTGGTCGGCCGGGGCTATGCCGTCCGGGAGGTAAACTTTCGGACCCGCTTCGGGGAGGTGGATATCATCGCCGAGAAGGACGGCTGCGTCGTCTTCGTCGAGGTTCGGGCCCGGCGGGCCGGGGGGCTGGTGGGGCCGGCCGAATCGGTCACCGCCCGCAAGCTTCGGCGGCTGGTTCAGGCCGCCCTCGAGTACCGGGCAGACCGGCCGGAACTTCCCCCCCCAGGTCCGCTTTGACTTTATTGGGGTGGAGCTGGACGGGGCCGGCCGGCCCCGCCGGCTGGAACACATCGAAAACATCCTGGAGCTCCCGCCCGGCCTGATATAATCAAAGGGTTGCGAACCTTAACCGTGGGCCGGTTAGCCTATGCCCATCTACGAGTACCGCTGTAACCAGTGCCGGCGTAAATCGACCATATTCGTCCCGAGCGTATACACCGTTTTCGAGCCGGCCTGCTCCCACTGCGGCAGTAACGACGTCCGAAGGCTCATTTCCGGCTTCGCCTTCGTCCGCTCCGAAGAGGACCGCCTCGAACAGCTGGCCGACCTGAGCAACTTCGCCGACCTGGACGAGAACGACCCCCGCAGTGTGGCCCGCTGGGCCCGCCGCTTCAGCAGGCAACTCGGGGAGGACCTGGGGCCGGAGTTCGAGGAGATGGTGGACCGGCTGGAGGCCGGGGAGGTGCCCGAGGAGCTGGGGGGCGAATCGAACGGGGACGAGGCCGGCGAGGACGGGGACGGGCTTTAAAGATGCCCATCTACGAGTACCTGTGCCCCCACTGCGGCCGAAAGGTGAGCCTCTTTTACTTCTCGGTCCGGCAGGCCGAGGCCGAACCGGCCTGCCCCGGGTGCGGGGGCCGGGGCCTTAAGCGGCTCTTTTCCCGGTTCGCCGTCCACAAATCCGAGGCCGACCGGATGGCGGAGCTGGGTTCGGCCATCGACCACCCCACCGAGGAGTACTACAAGGACAGCCGCAACATCGGCCTCTGGGCCAAGAAGCGCCTTAAGGAGCTGGGCGTCGAGCCCCCGCCCGGGTTTGACGAGGTCGTGGAGAAGGCCCGCTCCGGGGAACTGCTCAAGGAGTACGAAACCCCGTGGTCGGAGCGGACCACCAACCCGTAACCCGCCCGAGCCTGGAGCTGGCCCGGCAAAAGGTCCGGGGTCTTTACCTCATAGTCGACCCCCAGGCTACCCGGGGCCGGGATGTGGTTGCCGTTGCCGAAGGGGCCGTCCGGGCCGGCGCCCGGGTCGTCCAGTATCGTGATAAATTAAAAACGAAAGGTGAAATGTTGCCCGAGGTCCGGCGGCTCCGGGACCTCTGCCGGGAGGCCGGGGTGCTCTTTATCGTCAACGACCACGCCGACCTGGCCCTGGTGGCCGGGGCCGATGGGGTCCACGTCGGCCAGAAGGACCTGCCCGTCGCCAATCTGCGCCGCATCCTGCCGCCGACGATGGTTATCGGGTGCTCCACCAACAACCTGGCCGAGGCCCGCAAGGCCCGGGACGACGGGGCCGACTACGTGGGGGTCGGGTCCATTTTCCCCACGGCCACCAAGGCGGATACCCGGCCCGCCGGCCTCGAGACCATCCGCCAGATTAAGGCGGCCGGCCTGGGCCTGCCCCTGGTGGCCATCGGGGGGATCACCCCCGAAAATGTGGCCGAGGTGGTTCGGGCCGGGGCCGACGCCTTTGCGGTGATAAGCGCCGTCTGCGCCGCCGACGACCCGGCCGCGGCGGCGGCCGAGCTTATCGCCCGGGCCGAAGCCGCCCGGAGGTGAAAAATGCTTAGGACGCCCGAATTTTACGAAACCATCGACCGAATCCGGGAACACCTGGACGCCAAGTATGCCGCCCGGGAGGAGGCCCTTAAGCTGGCCCGGGAGGTGGTGCGGGCGGCGGCCAACGCCGTCCGGGCCGCCCACCGGGGTGAGTTCGGGACGGCCGAAGCCCTCCTGGCCGAAGGACGCCAGAAGCTCCAGGCCGCCACCGACCTGCTGGCCGAGCACCCGGACGTGCTCTGGGCCGGCTTCATCGGGGACGCCGCCAAGGAGCTGGCCGAAGCTTACGTAACCTTAGCCGTCATCGCCGGCCGGCCCATCCCCGGGCCGGAGGAGCTCAATGTGGAGCCTTTAAGTTACCTTCAGGGCCTGGCCGAGGCGGTGGGGGAGCTAAGGCGCCACCTCCTGGACCTGATCCGGACCGGCCGGCTCGGCCGGGCCGAAGAGATCCTGGGGGCGATGGACGCCATCTACGAGGTGCTGGTCGCCCTCGACTACCCCGACGGCATGACCGGGGGCTTAAGGCGGCTTACCGACCAGGTGCGGGGCATCCTCGAGCGGAGCCGGGGCGACCTGACCCTGTCCATCCGGCAGTGGGAGCTGGCCAAATACCTGGGCACGCGGGATATAATAGCGCCGGAGGAGTAGGTTCGGTTAAAATATTCGTGAAATTTTTCCCAATGTAGGGGACCGGGGATGAGCCTGCCGATTCTGGGTCCCATCGGGGGGCTGGTTGGCCTGTTGTTTGCCGGCCTGACGGCTTACTGGGTCTTGAGGCGGGAGACCGGTCGGCCGGAGATGGTGCGCATCTCCCGGGCGATCCAGGTGGGGGCCACGGCTTTCCTTCTGCGGGAATATCGGGTCCTGGTGCCCTTTGCGGTGGTTGTGGCGGCCATCCTCGGCGTGGTAATCAACCCCCTTACCGCCCTCTGCTACCTGGTGGGGGTCTTCTGTTCGGCCCTGGCCGGCTTCATCGGGATGAACGTGGCCGTCCGGGCCAACGTCAGGACGGCGGCGGCCGCCATCCGCAGCCTTAACGACGCCCTGCGGGTCGCCTTCTCCAGCGGGACGGTTATGGGGATCACGGTGGTGAGCCTGGGCATTCTGGGGCTTTCGGCCCTCTTTCTGGCCGTCGGCGACCCGAACATCGTGGCCGGGTTCAGCTTCGGGGCCTCGTCTATCGCCCTCTTTGCCCGGGTCGGGGGCGGCATCTACACCAAGGCGGCCGACGTGGGGGCCGACCTGGTGGGCAAGGTGGAGGCGGGCATCCCCGAAGACGACCCCCGCAACCCGGCGGTCATCGCCGATAACGTCGGCGACAACGTCGGGGATGTGGCCGGGATGGGGGCCGACCTTTTCGAGTCGTACGTGGGGTCCATCGTGGCGGCCCTCGCCCTGGCGGCCATGACCCCCTGGGGGGAGGCCGCTTACAGCCTGCCCATCCTGCTGGCGGTGGCCGGCATCGTCGCCGCCATTATCGGCACCTTCTTCGTCCGGGTGGGGGAGACGCCGGAGATGGGCCGCCTCCTGAATGCCCTGCGGGCCGGGGTCTTTGCGGCCACCGTTCTGGTGGTCCTGGCCACCCTGGGCCTGACCCTCTGGCTGGGGGTCGGCCTCGGCCTCTTCTGGGCGACGGCGGCCGGGCTGCTGGGCGGGGTGGCCATCGGCCTGAGCACCGAGTTTTTCACCTCCTACTCTTACGGCCCGACCCGGCAGGTGGCCCAGGCGGCCCGGACGGGGCCGGCCACCGTCATTATCAGCGGGCTGGCCGTGGGGATGCTGAGCAACATCCTGCCGATGCTGATTATGGCCGCGGCCATCTACGTGGCCTACGTTTTCGGCGGCCTCTACGGGGTGGCCCTCGCCGGGGTGGGGATGCTTTCGACCCTGGGCATTACCCTGGCCACGGATGCTTACGGCCCGGTGGCCGATAATGCCGGGGGTATCGCCGAGATGACCCACCTGCCCCCGGAGGTGCGCCAGCGGACGGATGCCCTCGATTCCCTGGGCAACACCACGGCCGCCACCGGCAAGGGGTTTGCCATCGGCTCGGCCGTGCTCACCGCCCTGGCCCTGCTGGCGGCGTATTCCCAGGCCGTCCGGCTGGACATAATGAACCTGCTGGACGTGCGGGTGATGGTCGGGGCCCTCATCGGGGCAGGGATGCCCTATATCTTCTCGGCCCTGGTGATGTCGGCCGTGGGCCGGGCGGCCTTCGAGATCGTCAACGAGGTGCGCCGCCAGTTCAAGGAGATCCCGGGCCTGATGGCCGGGGAAGCCGCGCCCGACTACGCCCGGTGCGTGGACATCAGCACCCGGGCCGCCCTCCGGGAGATGGTCCTGCCGGGCCTGCTGGCGGTGGTGGTGCCGCCGGTGGTCGGGTTCACCCTGGGGGCCGGGGCCTTGGGGGGCCTGCTGCTTGGGGCGATTCTGAGCGGCTTTTTGCTGGCCGTTACCATGGCCAATTCCGGCGCGGCCTGGGACAACGCTAAAAAATATATTGAGGCTGGGTATCTGCTGGACGAACACGGCCAGCCGATTCGGAAATCAACACCGGTGCACGCGGCCGCGGTGGTAGGGGATACGGTGGGCGACCCCTTCAAGGACACCGCCGGGCCCTCCCTTAACATCCTGATAAAGCTTATGAGCATCGTCTCCCTGGTCCTGGCGCCGCTTTTTATTTAAAGCTAATCCTTGAGCTACCCTTCCGGGTAGCCGCAAAAGTGAGGTACGCCGGCATGGAGCTGGTCTGGGTAGTACCGTTTTCGGGCCTTTTAACCCTTTTCCTGGTGGCCTACCTCGCCTGGGACGTCCTCAGGCGGGATACGGGCACCCCGGACATGAAGGCCGTGGCCGACATGATCTACGAGGGGGCCGTGGCCTTTCTTAACCGCCAGTACCGGACGATTCTCCTCCTGGCGGTGGTTACGGCCATCATTGTCGGGGTCATCATCGGCTACTTCGACCGGAGCGTCGAGCTCGGGTGGCGCACCGCCCTTGCCTTCCTGGTCGGGGCCTTCTCTTCGGCCATATCCGGCTTCGTCGGCATGTACGTGGCGGTCCGGTCCAATATCCGGACGGCCAGCGCCGCCCTGCGCAACCTTAACGAGGCCATAAACGTGGCCCTGCGGGGCGGGGCGGTCTCGGGCTTTCTGGTGGTTGGTCTTAGCCTCATCGGGGTTGCGGTCATCTTTGCCCTTTACGGGGCGATGTTCGGGTCGGAGGGGATGCGCCAGGCCCCCTTCCTGATCGTGGGCTACGGCTTTGGGGCCAGCTTCGTGGCCCTCTTCGCCCAGCTGGGGGGCGGCATCTACACCAAGGCGGCCGACGTGGGGGCCGACCTGGTGGGTAAGGTGGAGGCGGGCATCCCCGAGGACGACCCCCGAAATGCGGCCGTCATCGCCGACCTGGTTGGGGACAACGTGGGCGACTGCGCCGGCCGTGGGGCCGACCTTTTCGAGTCGACGGCCGCCGAGAACATCGGGGCCATGATCCTGGGGGTTGCGGTGGCCCGGGCGACGGGCAACGACGCCTGGATCTTATTCCCCCTGGTGGTCCGGGCCTTCGGCCTGATCGCCTCGGCGGCGGGCCTCTTCTTCGTCCGGGGCCGGGAGGGTGAGGACCCGATGCGGGCGCTGGACCGGGGTTACTACGTGGCCCTGGTCCTTTCGGCCGTCTTCCTCTTCGTGACGACCCGGACCATGCTGGGCGACGCCTGGATGTGGTTCTTCTTCGCCGGCCTGACCGGCCTTTTGACCAGCATCGCCTTTGTTTACATCACCCAGTACTACACGTCGGGCACCTGGCGGCCGGTGAAGGAGATCGCCGAGGCCGCCCGCACCGGCCCGGCGACGACGATAATCGTGGGCACGGCCGTCGCCTTTGAGACGACGGCCAGCACCGCCCTAGTGGTGGGCGCGGCCCTGCTGGCGGCCCACTGGTTCGGCACCATGTCGGGCCTGCCCCACGGCGGCCTCTTCGGCACGGCGGTGGCCACCATGGGCATGCTGATGACGGCCGCCTACATCCTGGCCATGGACACCTTCGGGCCCATCACCGACAACGCCGCCGGCATCTGCGAGATGTCCCACGCCCCGGCCTCCGCCCGGCGCATCCTGGACGCCCTGGACGCGGTCGGCAACACCACCAAGGCCCTGACCAAGGGCTACGCCATCGGGTCGGCGGCCCTGGCAGCCTTCCTGCTGTTCAGCGCCTACCTGGACCGGCTGGCCGAGCTGGGGCGGCCCCTGCAGGCCGTGGACCTTTCTAAAGTTGAGGTCTTCGTCGGGGCCCTGCTGGGGTCGATGCTGGTCTATCTCTTTAGCTCCCTGGCCATCCGGGCGGTGGGCCACGCCGCCTCCGCCATCATCGAGGAGGTCCGGCGCCAGTTCAAGGCCGACCCGGGCATCCTGGCCGGAACCTCCCGGCCGAACTTTGCCCGGTGTGTGGACATAACCACCCGGGCGGCCCTGCGGGAGATGGTGGCCCCGGGCCTTCTGGCCGTGGGGATGCCGGTGGCCGTCGGGATTCTCCTTAAGGCCGAGGCGACGGCCGGCCTGCTGATGGTGGGGACCATCGCCGGCATTCTGCTGGCCACGGTGCTTAATAACGGCGGCGGTGCCTGGGACAACGCCAAAAAGTACATCGAGGCCGGGTACCTGCTGGATGAGAACGGCGAGCCCATCAAGAAGGGCACGCCGGTGCATGCGGCCGCGGTGGTAGGGGACACGGTGGGCGACCCGTTTAAGGACACCGCCGGGCCCTCCCTCCACGTGCTGGTCAAATTGCTGGCGACCGTCACCCTGGTGATGTCGCCCCTCTTCCTGTAAACCAAAGGGCGCAAAATAATCGTTGGGGCGGCCGGCCGGCCGCCCCAACGATTAAATTTCCCACCAGCCGTCCGTCAGACCCCGGGAACCTCCCCCCGAACTCACCATGGCCAGGCCGTCTTAAGGGTAAAGTTTGCCACCGGGAAGGCCCCGGGCCCAAGGACCCCGGGCGTCGGGGCCTTGACGGACCGCCGGCGTCCGGCTAAACTTGGGGGCGGTTTGGCTGGTTTGCGGCGGAAGGCGAAACGGCGGGCCCGGTGGGCCGCTTGGGCCCTCCTCCTGGGCCTGCTCTTAGGCCCGGTGGTTTTCGGGCCGGCCCCGGCCCGGGCCGACATCAGCCCCCTGCGCTTCACCGGCTCCGGCTTTGTGGACCCGACCGGCCGGTCGGTGTTCTTGGTGGGGGCCAATTACGCCGGCCCCGCCGACCGGGCCTGGGTTTACTGGGAGGACGGGCAGTTCGACCCGACCCTGGTGGCGGCCGACTTCGACCGGCTGGCGGCGGCCGGGGTGAAGGCCGTTCGGATTTTCATCCGGTCGGCCCTGGCCCGGGATATCCGGGCCGGCCGCTGGTCGAAGCTGGACACGGTGGTCAACCTGGCGGCCCGGAAGAATTTACACCTGCTTATAACTTTCAACGATTACCGGGAAGACGACCTGGCCCGGGAGGCCGCCCTCAACCAGGCCGTCGCCGCCCGCTACCGGGGAAATCCGGCCGTGCTGGGCTACGACTTAAAGAACGAGCCCCATTTCCACGACCTGGCCGTGGCCAGCTACCCCGGCGGCCCCCCGCCCCTCCAGACGGACGCCCTCATCCGGGCCTACGGGGAGCGCATCCCCCGGTCCGATATTCCCCGCTGGCGGCAGGAAGACGGCCGGGGCCTTGTGCCCGAGGGGTTCAGCGATACCCAGGCCTATTATTACGCCAATAACTACCGGCTCTTTCGGGAGTTCGCGGCCGATGCCGCCGCCTGGGTGGCCGCCCGGGACTACGCCGTTTCGGCGGCCGACTACATCCTCTCCCCGGATGCGGCCAAATGGCAGCCCCTGATTCAGGCCCTGGACCAGACCCTGGCCGCCTGGATAAACGCCCGCCTCGGGCCCGTAAAGCAGGCCGACCCGGAAAGGCCCGTAACCGTCGGCTACAGCGACCTGATTCTGGCCTCCCTTCCGGCCAACCGGGCCCTCGATTTCATATCCTGGCACCGCTTCCCCGGGGCCACGGCCGTCAGCTTTAACCGGATGTTCCAGGCCCTCGAGACCCTCTCCAAAATCTTTCCTGACCGGCCGGTTATCTTCGAAGAATTCGGGTTTGCCACCCACCAGCTCGACCCGGCCGAAGCCGCCCTCTACGAGTCGGCCGTTTTGCTCCGCTCCTTTGCCCAGGGCCGGCCCGGAGCCTTTAAGTGGCAGGCCAACGACCTGGCCGTCGGGGCCAATCCCACCGAAAACACCTACGGCCTTTTCAACCCCGACGGCACCCCGAAGCCCGGCGCCCTGGCCTTTAAGGCCGCCTCGGAATTCATCCGGGCCGTAAATCCCGCCGGCTTCCATTGGTTCGATACCCCCCAGGGGCCGGCCTTCCGGCTGGCGGCCGACAACGGCTGGGCCCTGGGCCGGGTTCTCAGCCTGCCGGAAGTCGGCATCTCGGCGGAAAGCCCGGTTTCGGCCGCCCAGTTATTCATCTGGCGGCCAGCCCCTGACCGGCTGGAGGTCCGGGCCAGCGCCCCGACCCGCCTCACCCTGAACCTGGCCGGGGGGAAGCTGATTCCCGGCTGGCAGCCCGGCTGGGGGGTGCTGGTTTCGGGTCCGGCAGGGTCCAACCGGGTAAACCCGGCCGGCGGCGTCGTTCAGGTCGACCTGGAGCCCGGCAAGGCCTATACCCTTCGGGCCCAATCCCCGGCCGCGGCCGCCGGAATGGTGGATGCCAAAATCGAGCTGGTTTTCCCCCACGACCAGGCCGGTCGGCCCCAGCCGGTGGATAAGGCCCCGCTGGTGAACGTTTTGGTCTATCTTTTCGAGGCCGACAGCCTTCAGCCGGTGGCGTGCAACCTGCCGGTGGAGGTCCGCCTGCGCCGGGCCTCGAACCTGGTGGATGCCGCCGGGAACGCCCTGAACGTGCCGGCCCGGTATCAGAGCCCGCCGGGTCAGCCGGTTCTCCGGCGGGTGGGGGACAAGGTCTTTCAGGCCTGGGTCTTCAACGACGTTCCCGTCGGGTTCTTCGAGGCTCCCGGCCTCGACCCGGCCCGAAGCAAGGACTTTTACCTGGCGGAGGTTAAGGGCGTCCCGTACCGGAGCAACGTCTGGGCCCACGGGGCCGACGCCCGGACCTACCTGCCGGCCCAGCGGCCGGTAACGGCCGGCCCCTTCGGCCAGGCCGAGCCCGTGGTCCAGGTGGTCTGGCCCCACACCGGGGGACAGCCGGCCCCCGTGGACCGGGCAACCCGGGTGAACGTCGGGGTGGACCTGGTCGACCCGCAGACGGGGGCCTCGGCCCCGGCCGGGTTCCCCAACCGGGTGCTCCTGCTGGGCAGCCTCAATACGGATATCCTTCGGCCCCTTAAGGCCGCCGACGGCATAATCCAGGTCCAGGAAGCGGGCGGCGCGCCCCACCCGCGCTGGGTCTTTAACGACGTGCCCGTCGAGGCCGCCCGGGACCCGGTGAATAAATACTATTTCGTTGCCGTCGTCGAGGGCAGCCCGGCGCCGGCGGCCGTCTGGGCCCACGGGGCCGACGCCCGGACTTACCTGCCCCAGCCGGACATTCCCTACGGCAGCGGCCCGGGCTGTGAATAAGTGGTGGGGTTTGTGGGGCCTGGTCCTGCTCAGCCTGGCCGCGGTGCCGGCCAGGCCCTCCTGGGGCCAGCCGGCCCTCCAGGCGGTTGATGCCGCCGACCGCTTCGGCTTTGCGTTTATAAACGGCATAACGGCCGACGGCCGGCCCTACGCCGTAAGCGACCTGCGCTACCAGCAGGCCCTGGATGCCGGGGCCCGCTGGACCCGCTGGCCCTTCTACTGGTATACCGTCGAGCGGCAGCCCGGCGTCTTCGACTATTCGGCCGTCGACCAGGTGGTCAACGCCGACCTGGCCCGGGGCCTTAAAATTAACGCCATCCTGATGGGCACCCCAACCTGGGCGGCAACATCAACCCCAACCGGAGCCCAGCAGGTTCCGGGCGGCCGCTACGGGGCCTTCGCCCTGGGCGGGGCCGAAACCAGCCCGCCCAAAAATTTAAACCTGCCCGTCTTTGCCGACGGCACCGATATCCCGGGCCCCGGCAAGGCGATAAACCCCGAAAACTACTGGGCCCGGTTCGTCTACAACACCGTAAAGCGCTACGCCCCCCGAATCCAGACCTGGGAGGTGTGGAACGAGCCGGACCTGGGACCGCCCGCCACCTTCCGGTTCTGGTCGGGAAGCCGGGCCGATTACGCCCGGTTGCTTAAAGTTGCCTACCTGGCGGCCAAGGCCGCCGACCCCGGGGCCCGGGTTCTTTTCGGCGGCCTGGCCTTCTGGACCGACCAGACCTTCTTCCCCGACGTGCTCCGGGTCATTCGGGCCGACCCCCAGGCCCCGGCCAGCAACTATTTCTTCGACGCCCTGCCGGTCCACCCCTACATCTCCCCCTACGCCCTGACCTACCTGGTGGACACCGTGCGAAACTACCTGGCCGGCTTTCAGATTCCCCCGAAGCCCATCTGGGTAAATGAAACCAATATCCCTGTCTGCGGGGACGATAAGGTGAGCCCCTACCTGCCCTGCCCCCAGAAGTGGCGGGGGAGCCCTTCGGAGCAGGCGTCCTTTGCCCTGGCCGTGGGGGCCCTAGGGGCGGCCTACGACCTCGAAAGGCTCTTAATCTTTCAGCTTTACGACGACTACGTCGGCTACCAGGAGTGGTATGGGGTGGTCCGGAACGACGCCTCCCCCCGGCCGGCCTACGCCGCCTACCGGACGGCCACCCGGTATTTTTCGAATTATGTGACGGTCCGGCGTCGGGAGGAGGGGCCGGCCGACCGGGTCACCCTGGGGGGCGTCCGGCTGGGGGACAGCTTATACCGGGTCAGCGTGGTCTGGAACCGCTCGGCCGGGCCGGTAACCTACTGGCTTGCGGCCGCCCCGGCGGCCCAGGCCGTCTCGGTCCTGGACAAATACGGCCAGCCGGCCCCGGGGCTTCAGTCTCTGGCCGGCGGCTACCGCATCGGCCTGCCCCCCGTAACCAACCCGGACCTGGGCATGGGCGAGCCTTATATCATCCTGGAGCGGGTCCCGCCCGACACCACCCCGCCGGTGGCGGCCGTAAGCCCGTGGGCCGGGCCGGTGCCCGAACGGTTCACCGTCCGCTGGACCGGTTCGGACAGCGGCTGGGGGGTGATGGGTTTCGACGTGCAGGTCCGGGAAAAGGGCAGCCCCAGCTGGGGCTGGTGGCTGGTGGACACCGGGGCAACGGCGGCGGAATTCCAGGGGCAGTGGGGCCGCGCCTACGAGTTCCGGGTCCGGGCCCGGGACTGGGCCGGCCTTACGGGGGAGTGGAGCCCGCCGGTGGCGGTCCAGGTGGGCTGTCCGATGGCGACCCCAACCTCCGCCCAGGCGGCGCCCTTAAATGGGGGCTTCCGGACCTTCTTCCCGGTAATCCGGAACGCCTCGCCCGGCTGTTAAGCCGCGGCCGTGGTTGGGCCGATCTTAGCCGGCGGCTGCCGCCGGCCGCAGGTGCTCGGCCAGAACCCGCTTAAGAAACGCCCGGGCCGACCGGACCGACACGGCCGCCCCCGTCTCGGCCCCGGTCATTACCGTGTTTATGCCGACCACCCGCCCGGCGGCGTCCACCAGGGGCCCGCCCGAATTCCCCGGCCGGAGCCGGAGGTTAACCAGAACCCATTCCCGGCCGGCCTCGTCGGTCGTTACCCCGGCCACCACCCCAAAGCTTGCGGCCGCCTCAACCCCCCAGGGGTGGCCCAGGGCCAGGACCAGGCTTCCGGGGGCCGGCTCCGAAGGGGCCAGTTCCAGGGCCGGCAGGCCGGCGGCCTCTACCAGGAGGGCCGCCAGGTCGCCGGTGCGGTCCCGGCCCAGAATTTTGGCCGCAAACTCCCGCCCGTCGGCCAGCCGCACCCAGATGGGCTCGGCCCGGACGACGTGGGCGTTGGTGAGAATAAGGCCCTGGGGATGGACGATAATCCCCGAGCCCACCCCGAAGACGCCCCGGACCCCGACCCGGACCAGACCGGCCCGGGCGGTGGCGGCCAGGTTTGCAAGTTCGTCGTTAAGCCGCGCTAAGAGCTTTGTCATCCCCGCCTCCGATTAAGGCCTTTCGGCCGGTATAACGGTGATTTCGGCCGGCTGCCCGCCCCGGAGAACCCGCAGGGTCAGGGGCCGGCCGATGCGGTCGGGGGTAAGCTGGGCCAGCAGCTCGTCGGGCAGGCTCACCGGCTGGTCCCCGACGGCGATGATGACATCGCCGACGGTGAGGCCGGCCCGGTCGGCCGGACTGCCCGTCTCCACCGAGACGACGATAAGGCCCATCGCCCGCCCAACCCGCTCCCGAACGGCGTCGGGCAGGCGCACCGGCTGGGAGGCGATCCCCAGGTAGGCCCGGCGGACCCGGCCGTGGGCCAGCAGGGCCTCCACCACCCGGCCGAGGGTGTTGCCGGGCACCGCCACGCTTACGCCCCGGGCCAGGGCGGAGGTGTTGAGGCCGACAACGGCGCCGTCAGCGGCCACCAGGGCCCCGCCCGAGAAGCCCGGGTACATGGCCACGTCGGTCTGCAGGTAGTTATCGAGCTGGCCGCCGGGCAGGGTCCGCCAGGGCCCGCCGACGGCGCTGACGATCCCCAAAGTGGCCTGGAGCTCCCGGCCGGGCCGGGCCACGGCCACGACGATGTGGCCCACCCTTAAGTTTTCGATGCCCCCAATCCGGGCCGGCTTGAGGCCCGAGGCTTCGGCCCGAAGGACGGCCAGGTCGGTGGAGGAGTCCCGCCCGACCAGCCTGGCCCCCACCGTCCGCCCGTCGGGCAGGCCGACCTCAATCCGGTCTTCCCGCTCGATGACGTGGTCGGCGGTGACGATAATCCCGTCGGCGGACCAGACGATGCCGCTGGCCCCGAAATGGGCCCGGGCGCCCACCCGAACCACACTTTCCCCGGCGGTCTGAACCAGGGCCGCCAGCTCCTCGGAGAGGGCTTTGATTCGGTCAAACACGGCTTAAAACCTCCTGGGCTTTCTACAAAGAGCTTAAGGCCGGGGCCGGGCCCGGGGCATCGGTAATTCGGGGAGGTGGCACCCCGGAAAAAAGGCTAGATGGCAATAAGCCCCAGGCGGGCGGCGGTGACCACCGCCTCCGTCCGGCTCCGGGCCCCGAGCTTGGACATGACGGTGTTGACGTGGAACTTTACGGTGTGCTCGCTGATGCCGAGCCGGCGGGCAATCTCCTTGTTGGAGAGGCCGTCGGCGACGAGGCTCAGAACCTCCAGCTCCCGGGGGGTGAGGGCCTCGGGGGGTTCGCCGGGGCCGGCCGGCCGCAAAACGCCGGCGGCCGGCAGAAGCTCCGGGTCCAGGACGATAAGTCCCCCCGCCGCGGCCAGCAGGCCCAGGACAAGGCGGTCGGCGGCGGCCGTGCGCCCGAGGACTCCCCGGGCCCCGGCCCGCAGTCCGGCCGCGGCCAGCTCCGGCCGCCCCACCAGAACCACCGCCGGCACCCCCGAGGCCGTCAGCCCCAGCAGGGGGTCCAGGTCCGGTTCGGGGGCCGAGCCCAGGTCCCAGAGGACCACCCGGGCCTGGGGGGCGAAAAGGGCCGCATCGTCCGGACCGGTCCGGCCGAGAACGGCCAGTTCGGGCCGGTCCTCGAGCCGGGCGGCCAGGCCGTCCCGAACCAGGGGGTCGGCGGCCACGATGAGGACGTCAACGGGCAGGTTCAGAGGGCCGTCCATAGGTCGTCTAAAATCCGTTATACTTCCCCGGGGAGCAGGGATGAAAATCGCCGCCGGACCGAAGCTCAGGCTCTGGCTGCTGGCCCTTTACACCGTGCCCGACGTCGCCTCCCTGCGGGAGGCCGACTTCGTGGCCCGGTGGCTCATTATGGGCCGGGCGGCCGTGCTGGTGATGACGGCCGTTTCGGCGGTCCTGGGTGGCCTTTTCGCCCAGCTTTCGGGGGGTCTTCGAACCCGTCCGTTTCCTGGTGGCCGCCTGCGGCCTGCTCCTGGCCCACTTTGCCAGCAACCTGGCCAATGATTATTTTGACTTTATTCAGGGCAAGGATACCCCCGAGTCGCCCCGGGTCCGGTACGGGCCCCACCCCCTGGCCCACCACGGGGCCTCCCCCACCGGCCTGCTCCTGGCCACCGCCTTCAGCCTGGCCGGGGCCGCCCTGGCCGGCCTTTATTTAACCCTGGCGGCCGGGCCGGGGGTGCTGGCCTTCGCCCTGCTGGGCTACACGGGCGGCCCCCTGCCCTTAAAATATGTGGGCCTGGGGGAGCTGGCCGTCCTCATCGTCTGGGGTCCCCTTATGGTCGGGGGCACCTATTACAGCCAGGCGGGTTTCGTCCCGGCCTGGGTCTTTTTCGGCTCCCTCCCCTACGCCCTGGGGGTCACCACCGTCCTGCTGGGCAAGCACCTCGACAAGGTCGATTTCGACCGGGGTGGGCAGGTCCGAACCCTGCCGGTAATCCTGGGGGAGGCCGGGGCCCGGCGGCTAACCCAGGGGCGCGTCGTCTTAATGTACGTTACGGCCGTCGGGGCGGCCCTCTGGCAGGGCTTCCCCGGGATGCTGGCCGTTCTGCTCAACCTGGGCGGGGCTTTTAAGACCTTAAAGTTCCTCGAGCAGCCGAGGCCGCCCGACCGGCCCCTCTGGTACGTGGGGGGCACCTTTCTACACAACCGCCGCTTCGGCCTCCTGCTCGTCGGCGGCCTCCTGGTCGAGGTCCTCGTCCGGCTGATTCTGGGCCGTTAGCCGACCCGGTAGGCCGCCAGGCGGCTGGCCAGGTGGTGGGGAACCCGCCCCACCAGCACGGTCCCCTTCGGGGTGTGGCGCTCGGTCCGGATGCTCCCCTGCCGCCGGACGAGCTCCACCACCCCGGCGGCCTCGTAAGGAATCTCCAGCTCGACGTCCACCATGGGCTGGGTCAGGGCCTCCTGGATGCGGCGGCGCAGTTCGTCCAGGCCCCGGCCGGTGGTCGCCGACGTAAGGACCACCCCGGCCGGGTCGAGGCCGAGGCGGCGGCAGAGCTCGGCCAGCCGCTCGGGGCCGGCCGGGCCCGGCAGCCGGTCCGCCTTGTTGAGGACCGTGAGCACCGGCTTATCGTCCAGGTTGAGGTCGGCCAGGGTCTCCAGCACCACCTCCACCTGCCGGTCGGCGTTTGGGTGGGAGACGTCCACCACGTGCAGAAGCAGGTCGGCCTCCGCCAGCTCTTCCAGGGTTGCCCGGAAGGCGGCCACTACCGTTGGGGGCAGCTTCTGGATGAAGCCGACGGTATCCGTAAGAAGCACCTCCTGCCGCCCGGGCAGGACCAGCCGGCGGGTGGTGGGGTCCAGGGTGGCGAAGAGTTTGTCCTCGGCCAGAACCCCGGCCCCGGTCAGGGCATTGAGGATGGTGGACTTGCCGGCGTTGGTGTAGCCCACCAGGGCCACCACCTGGGTGCCGCTGCGCTTGCGCCGGCGCCGGTAGAGGGCCCGGTGCTGGCGGACGGCCTCCAGCTCCCGGCGCAGTCGGGCGATCCGGTCCCGGATGAGGCGGCGGTCCGTCTCCAGCTGGCTCTCGCCCGGGCCCCGGGTGCCGATGCCGCCGCCCAGCCGCTCCAGGTGGGACCACTGGCCGGCCAGGCGGGGCAGCAGGTACTCGTGCTGGGCCAGCTCCACCTGAAGCTGGCCCTCCCGGCTCCGGGCCCGCCGGGCGAAGATGTCCAGGATGAGCACCGTGCGGTCGATTACCTTGGCCTGAATGGCGTTTTCCAGGTTGCGCTGCTGGCTGGGGCTGAGCTCGTCGTCGAAGATGACCAGATTCGCCCCGAGGGCCCGCCGCAGGTCGGCAACCTCCTGGGCCTTTCCCCGGCCGATGTAAAAGGCGGGGTTCGGTGCCTCCAGCCGCTGCCGGACGACCCCCACCACCTCCGCCCCGGCGGTCCGGGCAAGCTGGGTCAGCTCCGCCAGCGACTCATCCAGGGGCCAGCCGTTCTGCCGGCCGGTGAGCTCGACGCCGACTAAAATCGCCTTTTCGACCGCGGTCATCTCAGCCATTTTTTTTCCAGGCGACCAGCCGCCGCAGGGCCTCTTCGAGGCGGTCGTCCGGCGTGGTCAGGGATATTCGGAAATAGCCTTCGCCGTTCGACCCGAAGCCGACGCCGGGGGTGACCACCACCGCGGTGGCCTCGAGGAGCCGAAGGGCAAACTCCACGGAGGGCTGGCCGTCGGGGGTGCGGACCCAGAGGTAAAAGCCAGCCTTCGGCGGCCGGACCTCAAAGCCGGCCGCCCGGAGGGCCTCGACGGCCAGGTCCCGCCGGCGCCGGTAGACCCGGTTATTGGCCTTAACCCACTCGTCGGGGCCCCGCAGGGCAGTTACGGCCGCCCACTGGATCGCCTGGGGGATTCCCGAATCAAAGTTGGTCTTCACCTGGGTGAGGGCCCGGATGACCTCCGGGTTGCCCACGGCCATCCCAACCCGCCACCCGGTCATATTATACGTCTTTGAGAGGCTGTGAAACTCCACCCCCACCTCCCGGGCGCCCGCCGCCTGCAAAAAGGAGCCGGGCCGGTAGCCGTCGAAGGCGACCTCGGTGTAGGCGGCGTCGTGGCAGACGACGATATCGAACTGGCGGGCAAACTCGACGGCCTCCCGGAAAAAGGCCCCGTCGGCGGTGGCCCCGGTGGGGTTGTTCGGGTAGTTGAGCCAGAGGAGCTTCGCCCGCCGGGCCACCTCCGTCGGGACGGCCCCCAGGTCGGGCAGAAAGCCCCGCTCTTCTTTGAGGGGCAGGTAGAAAACCTCCCCCCCGGCGAAGACCGCCCCGGAGGTGTAAACGGGATAGCCCGGGTCGGGCACCAGAACCACGTCCCCCGGGTCGATAACGGCCAGGGGAATGTGGGCGATCCCTTCTTTGGAGCCGATGAGGGGCACCACCTCCGAGTTGGGGTCCAGGCTTACCCCGAAGCGGCGCCGGTACCAGTCGGCGATGGCGGCCCGGAGCTCGGGCAGGCCCTCGCTTTCGGGGTAGCGGTGGTTGACGGGGTCCCGGGCGGCCCGGATGAGGGCCTCGATAACCGGCTCCGGGGTGGGCAGGTCGGGGTCGCCGATGCCCAGGCTGACCACGTCCCGGCCCTCGGCCCGCAGCCGGCCCACCGTCCGGCTGATTTCGGCAAAAAGGTAAGGGGGCAGTAAGTCCAGACGGCGTGAGGTTTTCATCTTTGGGGCCTCCTGGCGGGGGTTCAATCCTCGAACCACTCGCCGACGAAGACTTCGGCGGCCGGGCCGGTCATCAGCACCTCGCCCTGGCCGTCCCATTCGATTTCGAGGCTTCCGCCGGGCAGCTCAACCCGAACCCGGTCGGGGGCGAGGCCCTTCAGGCGGGCGGCCACGGCCACGGCGCAGGCCCCGGTGCCGCAGGCCAGGGTGGGCCCGACCCCCCGCTCCCAGACCCGGACCCGGTAATGGTCCGGGGCGAGCCGGTTGACCGCCTCGAAGTTGGTCCGCCGGGGGAAGAGGGGGTGGTGCTCCACCTTCGGCCCGACCTCTTCTAAGGGAAAGGCTTCCACCGGTTCGTCCAGGAAGGCGACGGCGTGGGGGTTGCCCATGGAGACGAAGGTGAGGGCCAGCCGGCGGCCGTCCGCCGTAAGGGGGTAGTCGATGATGGGCCCGGGGCCCGGCAGGTCCACCGGGATTTCGGCCGGGTTAAGGCGGGGCCGGCCCATCCCGACCCGGACGGCCTCCACCACCCCGCCCCGCCGGATCAGCCGCAAGCGCTGGATTCCGGCCAGGGTCTCCACCTCCAGCTCGTCCTGGTCGGCCGGGATGTAGCTGTGGTCGGCCAGGTACTTGGCAAAACAGCGAATGCCGTTGCCGCACATCTCGGCCTCGGAGCCATCGGCGTTGATGATGCGCATTTTAAAGGGGGCCTTTTCGCCCGCCTCCAGCAGCAGGAGGCCGTCGGCCCCGATGCCGAAGTGGCGGTCGCAGAGCCTGGGGGCCAGCCGGTGCCAGTCGAGCCGGCGGTTCCGGGCGTCCAACAGGATAAAGTCGTTACCCAGGCCGTGGACCTTATAAAACCGCACGGTTGCCTTCTCCTCCGGGTCTCGCCTTTAGGATACCACGGCCCCGGCCCTACCCTCTACCGGCCAGGTGCCCCTCCACCAGGGCCGCCGCCTTCCCGACCAGGTCAGGGTCGTCGGCCTCCAGCCAGGTTATCCGGGGGTCGTTAAGCCGGAACCAGCCGTACTGGTGGCGGGCGTAGTTGCGGATTTCCCTTTTGGTGCGGGCGATGGCCTCTTCTAAGGAGATTTCCCCCTTTAGGCGTTTTATGAGCCAGCGGTAGCCGTGGCCGGTAAGGGCCGGAAGGTCTGGCGAGTAGCCCTTTTCCAGGAGCCGGCGGACCTCGTCCAACCACCCGGCGGCCACCATCTCCTCCACCCGGCGGTCGATGCGCCCGTAAAGCTTTTGGCGGTCCAACGTAAGGCCGATAATGAGGGGGTCCCAGGGGAGCGGGTTTTTGCGCCTGAGCTCGGAAAACTTCCGGCCGGTTCTGGTTATAACCTCGAGGGCCCGGATGACCCGCCGCAGGTTCCGGGGGTCAATTCCGGCCGCGGCCTCGGGGTCTAAAGCCTTAAGCTCGGCGTAGAGGGCTTCGGGGCCTTCCTGCTCGGCCCGCTCCCGGAGGCGGCGGCGAAGCTCCGGGTCCGGGGGGACCGGGGGGACCTGGTAGCCTTCGAGGAGGGCCCAGACGTAGTGGCCGGTGCCCCCCACCAGGATGGGGAGCCGCCCCCGGCAGGCGATATCTTCGACGGCCTGCCGGGCCAGCCGGGTATAGAGGGCGACGCTGAACTCCTCGTCGGGCCGGACGACGTCGAAGAGGTGGTGGGGGATTCGCCGCCGGACCTCGGCCGGGGGCTTGGCCGTCCCGATGTCCAGACAGCGGTAGACCTGGCGGCTGTCGGCGTTTACGATTTCGCCCCCGAACCGCTCGGCCAGGGCGACGGCCAGGTCGGACTTGCCGGTGGCCGTCGGCCCGACGATGACCACCGGCTTCGGCCGCCCGGCCATCAGTCGATGCGGGGGTCCAGCCGCCCGGCCGCCTTAAGGGCCCGGAAGATTTCGGCCGTCCGGCGGATGCCCTCGGCCAGGGACGTATAGGGGACCTGCCCGCCCAGGAACTCCCGGAGCCCCCCGTCGTCCAGCTCGGGGGGGAGGGGCAGGGGCGGGCCCTCAAAGCCGATAAGGCCCCGGCTTTCGGGCAAGACCTCCCCGAGCTCGGCCAGAAATTCCCCCACCGAGACCACGCTGCCCCGGATGTTAAAGACCGGGGCCCCGGCCGCCGCCCGGCGGGCGGCGGCGATGAAGATGCGGGCCACGTCTTCGGCGTACTGGAGGTCGAGCCGGCCGCCGAACCGGATTTTGAAGGAAACCCCCAGCACGGCGGCCTTGACGGCCTTGGTCGGGTCCGAGGTAAGGCCCTGGTCCCGGCCGACCCCGTAAACGGCCCAGGGCCGAAGGCCCACCGACGGGACGCCGTAATCCTCCCAGTAGAGGCGGGCCGTGCCCTCGTTGGCCTGCTTGTAGACCCCGTAGAGGGTTTCGGGCCGCTGGGGGGCGTCATCGGGGAGGGGGCCGGGCCCCGGGTAAAACTCCGGGGGGCCGAAGACGGCCACCGAGCTGGCGTAGACCAGCGACCGGATCCCCAGCCGCCGGGCCGCCTCGAAAATATTCACCGTCCCCACCACGTTTACCAGGGCGCCCCGGACCGGGTCCGCCCGGCAGAAGGGAATCTGGAGGGCGGCCAGGTGGATGACCCGGTTTACCCGGTGCTCCCCCAGGACCCGGAGCACCCCCTCAAAATCCGTAACGTCCAGCCTGACAAAGGTTGCGGCGGGCAAAGCCTCCGGGGGGACCAGCTCGGCCAGCCGGCGGGGTTCGGGGTCGATATCCGCCCCCACGACGGGGATGCCCGCTTCCCCCAGAAGCTTTACCACCCAGGAACCGATGCAGCCGGAACTGCCCGTAACCAAAAACCGCTCTTCGGTCATTTTTCCAACCAGGCGTCCAAAAGCTCGTAACTGCCGGGCCCCGAGTGGGGCCGGTAGCCCCGCACGTAAGGCTGCCAGAGGCCGAAATGGTTTAAAGAAATCAAGCCGATGAAATACTGCTGTTCGGCCAGGTAAGCCTGGATTTCGTCGATAAGCTGTTTGCGGGCGGCCTTGTTTAAAATCCGCCGCTGGCGGCGGATAAACTCGGCCAGCAACGGGTCGGGGGCCGAACCCGGCCCCGCGAACATCAAGGTGAGCTGTTCGTCGGGGTCGAGGAAGAAGCCGTAAGCCTCCAGGCTCAGCTCGGCGGACCCGTCCCCGACCGCCAGTTCCACCCCGACCCGGCCCAGCTGCTCCCGCAGGGCCTCGAACCAGGCGGGGGCCGCCCGGAGCTTAAGGCCGAGCCCCCGCAGGCCGGCCTCGGCCGCCAGCTCCCCGGCCAGCTCCGGGTCGGGCTGATAATACCGGGCGGCCGGTCCCAGGCGCTCGTCCATCAGGGCCCATTCCGACAGGGCCGGGCTCAGGGGGCCGACGGGGGCCCCATGCCCCCGCCCCAGCCGGCCCAGGAGGGCCTGGCGGTCGACGGCCAGGGCCAGCGCCTGCCGGGCCCGCCGGTCGGCCAGGGGTGGGAGGTCGGCCCGAACTTTTAGATAAAAAGCCTCGGCCCCCACAACCTCTTCGGCCTGGAGCTCGGGCCGGGCCTGCCGGACCGCCTCGAACCGGTCGGGGGAGGTGGGCACGCTCGGGGGGATGATGTCCAGGGCCCCGGCCCGGAAATACGCCAGCCGGGCGGTCTCGTCGGGGATGACGAGCCAGTGGACCTCGTCCACGTAGGGCCGGTTGGGCAGAAAATAGTCGGGGTTTTTCTTAAAGATAAGGCTTATCCCCGGGAACCGCTCGTAAAGGACGAAGGGACCGGTGCCGACGGGGAAATTCTTCAGGGCCGCCCGCCGGCCCACCAGCTCCCGGGGCAGGACCCAGCCGTAGGGTCCGGCCAGGTAGTGGATAAAGGGGGCGGTCACCTCCTTGAGGATAACCTTGACGGTGTACTTGTCGGGGACCTCGACCCGGTCGATGCGGCCGAAGTGAAGGCGGTGGCGGGGGTCGGGGCTGGCCATCAGCCACTCAAGGGTCGCCCTGACGTCGTCGGCCACCAGCTCCCGGCCGTTGACCGGGGGCTTGGGGTGGAACCTTACCCCCTTGCGCAGGTGGAAGGCGTAGGTGACCTCGTCCGTCTGCTCCCAGCTCTCCACCAGGTCGGGCTCGGGGATGAGCTGGTTGGGGTGGACCTCCCGCCCGGTCCGGAAGCGCACCAGGCGGGAGTAAACAAGGCCCATGAGGGGCAGGGCGGCCGGCGTCCCCCCGTGGGGGTCGAGGCTGGCCGGGTCCGTGTGGTAGCCCACCTTGAGGATACCCCCCGGCCGGGGGCTGAGGGCGGGCCCGGCCTCGGCGGGGGCGTTCCGGGCGCCCGAAACCTGGCACCCCGCCAGTCCCCCAACCCCGAGCAGGAGGCCCAGGGCTTCCCGCCGGCTCAGCCTCGGGCCCACCTCAGCCCCCCCGCCCGCCGGCAAGGGCGGCGGTTATCCGGACGACCTCGACGAAATCGGCGGCCCGCAGGCTTGCGCCCCCCACCAGGGCCCCGTCGACCTCTGGCTGGCCGACGAACTCCCCGATATTCTCGGGCGAGACGCTGCCGCCGTAAAGGATGCGGGTCCGGCCGGCGAAGTCGGGCCCGAATCTTCGGCCGAGGAGGGCCCGGATCTGCCCCACCACCTCGTTGGCCTGGGCCCCGGTGGCCGGGCGGCCGGTGCCGATGGCCCAGACCGGCTCGTAGGCTACCACCAGCTCCCGGTCGGCCGGCCACCCCTTAAGGCCGGCCTCGACCTGGCGGGTAACGACCTCCAGGGTCCGGCCGGCCTCGTTCTCGGCCAGGTTTTCGCCCACGCAGAAGATGGGCACCAGGCCGGCCTGGGCGGCGGCCCGTAGCTTCCGGGCCGCCGTCTCGTCGGTCTCCCCGAAATACCGGCGCCGTTCGCTGTGGCCGACGATGACGTAGCGGCAGAAGGGCCGGAGCATGGGGGCCGAAACCTCCCCGGTGTAGGCCCCTTTAGGCTCCCAGTGGAGGTCCTGGGCCCCGAGGGCGATGGGTGTATCCATCAGGAGCTGGTAAATGGGGTAGATGGACGTAAAGGGCGGGCAGAGGGCGACGTCCACGTCCCGGGAAAGCTCCACCAGCCGGTCGGCCATGGCGACGACCAGCCTCAGCCCCTCGGCAACGGTGGTGTGCATCTTCCAGTTGGCGGCGATAAGGGGCCGGCGCATCGGCTTTACGCCCCGAAGCGGGTGAGGCGGCCGGCGTGGGCCAGCATCAGGGGCATGAGGGCCGTGGCCGGGATAAGGCCCAGCCCGCCCCGCCGGCATTCGGCCTCCCCGAATTTTTCGGCCCGGTCGGGCCGGCACCAGCGGGACCAGAGGACCACCGGCACCGGGTGCCAGGAGTGGGAGCGGTAGGCCGCCGGGGTCGAATGGTCCCCGGTCACCACCACCACGTCCGGCCGGAGGTCCAGGAGCCTGGGAAGCAGACTGTCGGCCTCCTCGATGGCCGCAACCTTGGCGGCAAAATTGCCGTCCTCCCCGGCCGTATCCGTCCGCTTGAAGTGGACGAAGAAAAAGTCGAACTCGGCGAAGTGGTCGGCCACCGTCTGGAAGTTCTCGGCCAGGGTCTGGCCGGTGGGCAGGACCGTCATTCCCACCAGCCGGGCCAGACCCCGGTACATGGGGTAGGTGGCCACGGCCGCGGCCTTAAGCTTATAAACCTCCCCGAAGGTGGGGGGCTGGGGGTGCTTGGCAAAGCCCCGGAGGAGCACCATATTGGCCGGGTGCTCCCCGGCCAGGAGCTTGCGGGCCTCCTCCACCCAGCGGTTCACCAGGGCGGCGGTGGCCTCGGCCTCGGGCCGGGTCGGCCGAACCGGCAGGGGCGGAACCCCTTCCCGGGTCGGGTCGGTTTCGGTGAGTTCGGCCCGTAGGCCGGGGCCCCGCAGTACCAGGACGAACCGGTGCTCCCGGACCGGCTCGACGAAGACCCCGACCCCCGGCAACCGGATCTGCCGCAGCTTTTCGCAGAGGCGGGCGTTTACTTCGGTGGGGATGCGGCCGGCCCGCCGGTCGACGATGCGGCCCTCGGCGTCCACCGTGCAGAAGTTCCCCCGGGCCGCCACGTCGTCCGGCTGAAGGGGAAAGTCGATGCCCAGGGCCTCCAGGACGCCCCGGCCGATCTCCCAGCGCAGGGGGTCGTAGCCGAAGAGGGCCAGGTGCCCCGGACCCGACCCCGGGCTGATCCCGGGGCCCACCGGCTGGGAAAGGCCGCAGTTGCCCTGATAGGCCAGCCGGTCCAGGTTCGGGGTTTGGGCCGTCTCCAGCTCCGTCCGGCCCGTAACGGGGTGGGGAAGGCCCCCAAGGCCGTCCATGACGAAGAGGATGAGCTTGGAGCCGTTGGTAATCACCAGGTTGCGGATCACTTCCTGCACGGCGGAACCTCCGGTCAGGCGGACTCGTAGAGGACGGCGATGCCGGGCAGGGTCCGGCCCTCCAGAAACTCCAGGGTTGCGCCCCCGCCGGTGGAGACGTGGTCGAACCGGTCGGCGAGGCCGAATTTTTCAACCGCCGCCACCGTCTCCCCGCCCCCAATAACCCTTACGGCCCCGGTGAGGCCGGCCAGAAACTCGGCGATGGCCCGGGTGCCGGCCGCAAAGGGCTCCAGCTCAAAGACCCCCATCGGCCCGTTCCAGAGGACCGTTCGGGCCGGCCGCAGGGCCTCCTGAAACCGGCGGACGGTTTCCGGGCCGATATCCAGGATGCGCCAGCCCTCGGGCACGTCCCCAAAGACGACGGTCTGGGTTTGGGCGTCGGCCGCAACCCGGTCGGCGATGACCCCGTCGACGGGAATCAAGACCTTGCCCGTGGCCAGAAGCTCCCGGGCCGCCCCAACCTGCTCCTCTTCGTAGAGGGAAGACCCCACCTGATGGCCCTGGGCCTTAAGGAAGGTGTTGGCCATCCCGCCCCCGACCAGCAGTTGGTCCACCCGGGGAAGCAGGTTGCGCAGAACCGGGAGCTTATCGCTCACTTTGGCCCCGCCGATGACGGCCACGTAGGGCCGCTCCGGGGCCTCCAGCACCCTGGTCAGGTAGTAAATCTCCTTTTCCATCAGAAAGCCGGCGTAGGCCGGGAGAAACCGGGCCACCCCGACGGTGGAGGCGTGGGCCCGGTGGGCGGCGGCAAAGGCGTCGTTAACAAAAATATCCCCGAGGCGGGCTAGGGCCTCGGCGAAGGCCGGGTCGTTGGCCTCCTCCCCCGGGTGAAAGCGGACGTTTTCCAGAAGCAGGACCTCCCCGGGCCGAAGCCCGGCGACCATCCCCCCCACCTCCGGCCCGATGCAGTCGGGGGCCTTCTTAACCGGCCGGCCCAGCAGGGCCGAAAGGCGGCGGGCCACGGGGTCGAGCCGGAGCTTTTCGACCACCTTGCCCTCCGGGCGGCCCAGGTGGGACATCAGAATCACCCGGGCGCCCTGCTGGGTCAGATACTCGATGGTGGGCAGGGCGGCCCGGATGCGGGTATCGTCGGCCACCTCCCCGGTGCTGGGGTCAAGGGGGACGTTAAAATCCACCCGGACGAGGACCCGTTTGCCTGAAACCTGGGCTTGGCGGAGGATTCTGAGTTTCACCGGCGGCTTCCCCCCCCAAAAGGCGTTACCGACCGAATTATAACCGGTTTCTAAATTGACCGGATGTCCGGGCTTCGGTTATCCTTTTAACCGGAACCGCCCATGGCCGACCTTAAGTACAGGTCCCCCCGGGGAACTGCCGACATCCTGCCCGAGGAGCAGCCTTACTGGCGCTTCGTGCTGGAGACGGCCGGGGCGATGGCCGAGCTTTACGGCTACCGGCGCATCGATATCCCCCTTTTCGAGTACGCCGACCTTTACATCCGGGGGGTTGGGGAGGCGACGGATATCGTCCAGAAGGAGATGTATCTTTTCTCCGACCGGGGGGGCGACCGGATGGCCCTGCGGCCGGAGTTTACGGCCGGGATCTGCCGGGCCTACCTTCAGCACGGTATGGCCAGCCGGCCCCAGCCGGTGAAGCTCTGGACGGCCGGGCCCGTCTTCCGCTACGACCGGCCCCAGCGGGGCCGCTACCGCCAGTTCCACCAGTTTAACTACGAGGCCATTGGGGAGCTCGACCCCTGGCTGGATGCCGAGGTCATCGACCTGGCCTGGCGGTTTTACGGCCGGCTCGGCCTTAAGGGCCTTACTCTGGAGCTCAACAGCATCGGGGACGGCAAATGCCGGCCGGCCTACCGGGAAGCCCTCCGGGCCTACTATCAGCCCCTGGTGGGCCGCCTCTGCCCCGACTGTAAGGAGCGGCTGGGGCGCAACCCCCTCCGGCTCCTGGACTGCAAACAGCCCACCTGCTGGGCCCTGGCCGAGGCCGCCCCCCGCTCGGTGGACTACCTTTGTGACGAGTGCCGGGAGCACTTTGCGGGGGTTCAGGACTGGCTCGGCCGCTACGGGGTGCCTTATCGGCTCAACCACCGGCTGGTCCGGGGCCTGGATTACTACACGAAGACGGTCTTCGAGGTTCAGCCGCCCCGGGAGGGGTCCCAGACGGCCCTGGGGGGTGGGGGCCGCTACGACGGCCTCATCGAGGAGCTGGGGGGGAAGCCCACGCCCGGGATCGGCTTTGCCACCGGCATCGAACGGGTGATCCTGGAGCTTAAAGCGCAGGGGATAACCCCCCCGGACCGGAAGGTCCCCCTGGTCTTCGTCGCCTACACCGGGGAGGCCACCCGGCTGGCCACCGTGGAGGTGGTGGGCCGGGTCCGGGCCGCCGGCCTCATCGGGGTGCACGCCTTCGGAAACCGGAGCCTTAAGGCCCAGCTTCGGCTGGCCGACGGCCTGGGCGCCGACTACGCCATCATCTTGGGGGAGGAAGAATACCGGCAGGGCCAGGTGGTCTTTCGGGACCTGGCCACCGGCCGGCAGGAGACCCTCAGCCTTGAAGCGGCCTTAAACCGGATAAAGTCTTAGCCTGAGGCAAATCCGTGGAACCCGTCGGTTATACCTACAGCCCGAACTCGCATTTAGACATCGACTGGGTTGACGACCGGCTGGCCGTTGGGGCGGCCCTCAGCCCGAACCAGCTGGGGCTCATTAAAGCCCAGGGCATCGGGGCCGTCGTGGACCTGCGGGCGGAGGCGGCCGACGACCCGGACCTGCTGGGCAAATACGGCATCGGGTTTTTGCACCTGGGCGTCCCCGACGGGGAGGCGCCGTCGCCGGCCCAGCTGGAAAGGGGGATCGCCTGGGTCCGGGAGCAGTGGGCCCGGGGCCGGAAGGTGCTGGTTCACTGCCAGGGGGGCCTGGGTCGGAGCCCCTGCTTCGCCACGGCCCTCCTGATGGCCGAGGGCCTCAGCCTGGCCGAGGCCTTCGGGAAGGTAAAAGCCGCCCGGAAGGCGGCCGCCCTCACCGCCGGGCAGTGGGAGGCCCTGCGCCGCTTTGCCCTAAAGGTGGGCGTCGAGGGAGCCGCGCCCGACAGGTCGACCTGAGGGCGGCTGGGGGGCGGCGCGGTAGGGGACCGGGATATAGGTAACCGAGGGCCGGGCCTGCTGGGCCTGGGGGAAGAGGCGCATCAGCTGGTAGACCTCGGGGGGCATGTCGGTGGAGATGGGCAGGCCCAGCTCCCGGGCCTGCTCCACCGTTATCGGGTAGTCGTGGGTCCAGGTTCCGCCGGTAAGCAGGGCCGCCACCCGTTCAGCCTGGGCCGGCTCCATCCGCTCCGACAGCAGCTCCCGAACCACCGCCGCGACCTGACTCATGGCCTTTCGGCCCACGTCGGCCAAAATCAGGGTCTGGTCGTCGATATCCTTGGGCTGTTTGAGCTCCAGGACCTTTAAAATCGAGGCCGCCGGAAACTGCCCCACCTGGGGGTCCAGGGGGCCGAGGACGGCGTTGGGGTCCATCACGATCTCGTCGGCGGCCAGGGCAATCAGGGTGCCGCCGGACATCGCGTAGTGGGGCACAAAAACCGTAACCTTTCCGGGCCGCTTCTTCAGGGCGAAGGCGATCTGCTCGGCGGCCAGGACCAGGCCACCCGGCGTGTGCAGGATGAGGTCGATGGGGAGCTCGGGGTCGGTGAGCTTGATGGCCCTCAGCACGTTTTCCGAGTCGTCGATGTCTATGTAGCGAAAAATGGGAAAGCCCAGGATGCTCATCGTCTCCTGCCGGTGGATCAGGGCGATGACCCGGCTCTTGCGCTTGCGCTCGATTTCGTGGATGAGCCGGACCCGGGCCGCCTCGAGCATCCGCTGGCGGACCAGCGGCTGAAGGGTCACCAGGATGAAAAAGAGCCAGAAAAGGTCAAAGATGGTCATCGGTTATAAACTCCGCCTACCAGGGCCAGTACTCGTCTAAATAATAATAGCTTCGACGCCTGGCAAAGAATTTTACCAGGCCCAGGCCGGCGACGAATCCCCCCACGTGGGCCCACCAGGCCACCCCGCCCAGGGTTCCCAGTTCGTCGGGGGCAAGCAGGCTGAAAAGCCCGTTAAACAGCTGAGATATAAACCAGAAGCCGATGTAAAAGACGGCCGGAATCTCCGTAAGAAACCCGAAAAAGAAGACCGGAACGATGCCGATGACGGTGGCCGTGGGGAAGAGGACCAGGTAGGCGGCGAGCACCCCGGAGATCGCCCCGCTGGCCCCCACGGTGGGAATGGGGGAGTCCGGGTTTAAAAAGACGTGGGTGAGGCCGGCCGCAACCCCGCACAGCAGGTAAAAGACCAGGTATCTTAGGTGGCCCATCCGGTCCTCGACGTTGTCGCCGAAGATGTAAAGGGCCAACATGTTGCTTATCAGGTGGAACCAGCCGCCGTGCAGAAACATCGACGTGAAGAGGGTCAGCCACTGGAAAGGGTCGTCGGGGGACCTTAAAAACCGGTCCGGCACCAGCCCCCAGGTGTCGACAAATTCCAGCAGGCGGCGGCCCAGGGAAGCCTCGTAAAGAAAGACGGCCGAGTTAACGACGATAAGGCCCGTGTTGACTAGGGGAAACTGGGTCGCCCGAACCGTATCTTTAATGGGTATCATTCAGTAAAGACGCCGCTACGCCTTAAGGCCGCAAGAAACCGCCGGGTTTTAACTTTTCAGGCCGTCTGAATCCTGATCGTCCGCCGGGCCGAAGGTTGGGCTTTCGGCAGCCTGATGGTTAGGATGCCGTGCTCCAATTTGGCCTCCGCCCGGCTCTCGTCCACCGGGGCCGGCAGCCGAACGGACCTCTCAAACCGCCCCCACCGGAGCTCCCGGTAGTAATAACGGGCGCCCTCCTCTTTTTTCTCCTCCCGGGTCTCGCCCCGGATGGTGAGGAGGCCGTCGTCGATGGAGACTTCCAGGTCCTCGGGCTTGAGGCCCGGAACCGCCGCCCTGACGACAATTTCGTTATCGGTCTCGGAAAGGTCGATGGGCGGCCCGAAGACCTCCAGGGTCGTGGGCAACCGGCCGAACCGGGTCCAGGTCTCCTCGAGGATGCGGTTAACCAGGTCCCGCAGGGTTGCAAGTTCTCGGGCAGGCTCCCACCGTTCGAGGGCCATTCCTCCCAACCTCCAGCTAAAAATTTTGGACACGCACGGTTAAGTTAGCAGATTTCCGGCTCGCCGGTCAAACAACCCCGGCGTTCAGGGCTTTTCCGTGCGGGGCGCGGCCGCCTATTGGACCGGGTATTATCTGCCGAAAGCCCCGCGTGCTAACATTAGGAAGAAAACCGGGTTCCCCGAGGAGGGTGCGATGCGCGAGGTTGCCAGGGTTGGGGCCGCCCAGGTGGCGCCCGTCTTTTTCGATGTGGAGGCAACCTTGGAAAAGACGATAAAGGCCGTCGCCGAGGCCGGCCGGCTCGGCCTCGACCTGCTCGTCTTCCCCGAAACTTACTTTACGGCCTACCCTTACTGGCGGGGAAGCGTCAGCGTCCGGCAGTCGACGGAGCTGGCCGTCCGGCTGATGGAGTCGGCCGTCCGCTGGAACGGCCCGGAGATGGAGGCCGTCGCCCGGGCGGCCCGGGAGGCCGGGACCAACGTGGTCATCGGCATCAACGAAAAGGACGACCGGACCGGAAGCGAGACCGTTTACAACACCCTGGTTTTTATCTCCCGGGACGGCCGAATACTGGGCCGGCACCGGAAGCTGATGCCCACCCACTCGGAGCGGGTCTACTGGGGGATGGGGGACGCCCGGGACCTTAAGGTTTTTGAGTTCGATTTTGCCCGGGTCGGGGGGCTCATCTGCTACGAGCACCACATGAGCCTGCTCCGGGCGGCCCTGGGGTTTATGGGCGAGGAGGTGCACGTGGGAGTGTGGCCGGGCTGGTGGTCGATGGACGGCCACCTGGGGGCCAAATACGGCGACCCCACCAACCTGCGTTCCGAAATCGACGCGGCCATCCGGGAATATGCCGTCGAAAACCAGGTTTTTGTGGTGAGCGCCAGCTGGTACCTGCCCCCGGAGGCCGTCCCGGCCGACCTGAAAGAGCTTATGCGTTACAACCTGGCTGTGGGCGGAAGCTGTATCGTTAACCCCTCGGGCCTTTACCTGCGGGAGCCCGTCTTCGGCCAGGAAACCATCGTCTGGGCCGAAATCTGCCGGCGGGACCGGCTGCTGGCCAAGGCCTACTTCGACAGCGCCGGCCACTACTCCCGGTTCGACGTCGTAAGCCTTCAGCTCAGGGCCTTCGGCTGGGAGCCTTTCGGGCCGACGCCCATTAGCGGCCGGCCTGAGACGGAGCCGGCCGCCGGGGAGGCCCAGCCCTCCGCCCAACCGGACCGCCGGCCTCACTAGGGTTTGCGCCGGCTTAGCTTTTTGCTTGAACTCGGCCGGCGTTTCGGGTAACATTTTGCGACCAGGCCTGTTAAGTGGGCCTGGGCCGGCGCGGGTCGGCCGCCTGGAGATCGGACAGCAGCCGGGCAATTTTCAGCCTATCAGCGGGCACGCTAAACCCAAAGCGGGGAGGGAAAGGCCTTGTTTCCGCGGGAGCTGGACCCCGCCATCGTGAAATACATGTTTGTCGAGGTGCTTGCCCAGAGCACCCGATGTTTTGCCGAGGACGGGGCCGTCCGGCTGGAGACCCCTTTTATGCTTCCGGACGGCCATCTCGTGCGGGTTTATATGCGCCTCGGGCCGGAGCAGGAAGTGGTCGTTTCGGACGGGGGCTATACCAGCCGAACGGTTACGATCTTCTCCCGCTTCGAGGAGGAGGCCAGGGCCCGTTACGAAAAGCTTCGGCAGATCGCCCGGGACCTGGGCCTGGAGTACGCCGACGGGGAGCTCCGCTTCGTTGCCCCCAGCCTGGAGCAAGCCGTCCGGCGGGTCCCGACCCTGGCCCACGCCGTGGTGGCCGGCCTGGGGATGCTCACCTGGTAGACCCGGAGCCCGCCGCCGGAGGTTGTCGGGGCCGGGACAAACTGCTATAATCGGTTCTGGTAGCGGTCTGGAGGGTTCGCATAGCGGCTAGTGCGCCCGCCTGCTAAGCGGGTGGGGGAGTTTTCCCCTCGCGGGTTCGAGTCCCGCACCCTCCGCCACCGGCCCGTCCGGCCCGTTGGGACGGGCCTTTTAACTGAAGGGTGGTTGTGGGAATAATGCGCACGTTTTATATCTGGACCATCGGCTGTCAGATGAACCAGGCCGACTCGGACCGCCTGGCCACGGCCCTGGAGTTCCTCGGCTACCGCCAGGTCGGGTCGCCGAAGGACGCCGAGGTCGTGGTCGTCAACTCCTGCGTCGTCCGCCAGCAGGCCGAGGACCGGGTCGTCTCGAAGCTTTGGGAGCTTAAGCCCCTCAAGCGTCGGGACCCGCAGAAGGTCATCACCCTGATGGGCTGCATGGTCGGCCCGAAAAACAAAGAGGAGCTTAAAGCCCGCTTTCCCCACGTCGACCTCTTTCTCCGCCCCCAGGAATACGAACCCCTCCTGGACCTCCTTAAAGAAAGGGGCTGCGTAGAACGGGTAATCAACCCCTTCGACCTGGTCCCCAAGGCCCTCGGCCCGACGGCCTACGTTCCCGTCATCCACGGGTGCAACAAGGTCTGCACCTTCTGCATCATCCCCTACCGGCGGGGCCGGGAGCGGAGCCGGCCCATCGAGGAGATTCGCCGGGAGGTTCAGGGGCTGGTCTGGCGGGGGGTCAAAGAAGTCACCCTCCTGGGTCAGAACGTCGATTCCTACGGCCACGACCTGCCGGGCAAGCCCGACCTGGCCGACCTCTTCTACGCCCTGAGCGAGATTGAGGGCTTAAAGCGCATCCGGTTCCTGACGTCCCACCCGTCGGATATGACCGACCGGATCATCGAGGCGGTGGCCTCTCTAGACAAGGTCTGCGAGCATTTCAACGTGCCCGTTCAGGCCGGGGACGACGAGGTGCTGCGCCGGATGCGCCGGGGCTACACCGTGGACGACTACCGGCGGCTCATCGCCAGGATTCGGGAGAAGGTTCCGGGCTGCAGCCTGGCCACCGACATAATCGTCGGCTTCTCGGGGGAGACCGAGGAGCAGTTCCAGCGCACCCTGGACCTCTTGGCCGAGGTCAGGTTCGACGTGGTCCACGTGGCCCGCTACTCGCCCCGGCCCGGGACCTTCGGGGCCAAGTTCCTCCCCGACGACGTGCCCCCCGAGGAGAAAAAGCGGCGGCACCGGGCCGTCGAGGAGCTTCAGGAGAAGATTGCGGCCGAGATCAACGCTCGGCTCCTGGGCCAGACGGTGGAGGTCCTGGTGGAGGGCCGGCAGAAGGACCGGTGGTTCGGCCGGACCCGGACCAACAAGCTGGTCTTCTTCCCGGCCGAGGGCAACCTGCTGGGCGAGCTGGTCCACGTCCGCATCGAGAAGACGGGCCCCTGGGCCCTGCAGGGGTCCCTGGCCGTCCCCGCCGCCGTCGCCTGAGGTTAAGTTTCGACTTCTAAGATCATCTCGATTTCGACGGGGATGCTGTTGGGCAGTTCGGCCATCCCCACGGCCGAGCGGGCGTGCCGGCCGTTCTCCCCGAAGAGGGCCACCAGCAGGTCCGAGGCGCCGTTGGCCACCTCCGGCTGGCGGTTGAAGCCCTCGGCGCTGTTGACCATCACCAGCAGTTTGACCACCCGCTTAACCTTATCCAGGCTGCCCAGAACACCCTTTACCGAGGCCAGGCAGTTCAGGCAGGTGAGGCGGGCGGCGTCGTAGCCCTGCTCCAGGGTGAGCTCCCGGCCCACCTTGCCCCGGTAGGCCTGACCCTCGGGGGTAAAGGGGCCGTGGCCGGAAACGAAGAGCAGATTCCCCACCTGCACGGCGGGCACGTAGTTGGCCACCGGCTTGCGGGGGCCCGGAAGTTCAAGACCGAGTTCGGCGAGCCTGGCTTCGACCCTGTCCAAGGTTCACCCTCCTTCCGGCACAATTTTTGGCCGATGCCGTAGTAAGTTATCATAGACCCGCAACCTTCCAGGAGGACGTCGATGCTGAGGCCGCTTAAAGAAAAAACTCCCAGGGTCCACCCGACCGCCTTTATCAGCGAGGCCGCCTACGTCGTTGGGGACGTGGAGGTGGGGGAGGGTTCCAGCATCTGGCCCGGAACGGTGGTTCGGGGCGACAGCGGCCGGATAAAAATCGGCCGCTTTGTAAACATCCAGGACAACTGCACCGTCCACTCGGACGCCGACGCCGAGTACGGCGACTACGTGACCCTGGGCCACGGGGTCGTCTGCCACGCCCGGAAGGTGGGCAGTTACGTCCTGATCGGCAACGGGGCCGTGGTCAACGACGGGGTCGAAATCGGGGAGTATTCCCTGATTGCGGCCGGGGCGGTCGTCCGGGAAAATACGGTTATTCCCCCCAGGTCCTTCGTGGCCGGGGTCCCGGCCGAGATTAAGGGGGAGGTCGCCGAGCGCCACATCGACCTGATCCGCCGGACGGCCGAAACCTATATCCGCAAGGCCCAGCTTTACCGGGAGGCCGGCCTCGGCCGGGACTGATTCAGACCGGGTGGGCGGTCACGGCCGGCTCCCCCAGCAGTTCGGCCAGCCGCCGCCTGAGGGCGGGACAGTACCGGGTGGTCACCGGCACCCGGACAAAGACCACCCCGTGGCCGTTGGCCACGGCGAAGGTCACCTCGTCCGGCCCCTGGAACTCCTTCAGGGCCGCCATTACCTGCCGGGCTTTCTCCAGGTCGGCGGCGTCGTCCGGGCCGCGGTTAAAGGTGATAATGAGCCGGTAAGTGGTGCCGTTGCCTGCGCCGTTGGTGCCCATCGAATGCTCCGTTTCGGGGGATTTAGCCCCCTCGGCCGCGGGCGAAGGGGCCTCCGGGGCCGGGTCTTCGGCCGAATAAGGCTGGGCCGCCTCGCAGACCAGGGTCAGCCGGTCGGCCCGCTGGCGGACCCGCCCGTGGACGAGCAGGATGTTGTTCTCCCGCCAGAGCTCCCGGGTGCGGTCGTACACCTCCGGCCAGACGGTGACCTCCAGGCTGCCGTCTAAGTCCTCGATGACGGCCGTAACAAAGGTGCGGCCCTCCCGGTTAAGGCCCGTTCGCACCGACTTGACCAGGCCGGCCACGGTGATTCGCTGGCCCACCATTTCGGCGTCCACCTGGCCGCAGAAGGTGGTGACCTGCTCCCGAAGCCTGGCCACGGCCGCCACCAGCGGGTGCTCGGAGAAATAGACCCCCAAAAGCTCCTTCTCCCAGGCCAGCTTTTCGGCCGGCTGGGCATCGGGGCCCTTAAGGTCGATTTTGCGGACGGGAACCTCCACCAGGTCGCCGAACATGTCGGGGATAAGCCCCCGGCCGACCTCCCGCTGGCGGTGGAGGCTCTGGCCCAGGCTCACGATTTCGTCCAGGGCCGAAAGGAGGGCGCCCCTGGGTCCGAACTCGTCGCAGGCCCCCGCCTTTATCAGGCTCTCCAGCACCCGCCGGTTGAGGGCCCGGGGGTCGACCCGGCCGACGAAATCCTCAACCCCCTTAAAGGGGCCGCCGGCGGCCCGGGCGGCAACGACGGCTTCGGCCGCCGCCCGGCCCACGTTTTTAATCGCCCCCAGGCCGTAGCGGATGCTCCCGGCCTCAATGGTAAACTCCACGTCGCTTCGGTTTACGCTCGGCCCCAGAACCTTAATCCCCATCCGCTGGCAGCAGGCTACCGAGCTGGCAATCTTCTCGTGGGAGTCCATCTGGGCCGAAAGCAGGGCGGCCATGTACTCGGCCGGGTAGTTGGCCTTAAGGTAGGCCGTCCGGTAGGCGAGCCGGGCGTAGGAGAAGGCGTGGGCCTTGTTAAAGGCGTAGCCGGCAAAGGGCTCAATTAGCTGGAAGATCTGGGCCGCGACCTCCTCGGGGATTCCCTTCGCCCGGGCTCCGGCCAGGAAGGCCTCCCGCTGCTGGCGCATGATTTCGGGGACCTTTTTGCCCATCGCCTTGCGGAAGATATCCGCCTGGCCCAGGGTGTAGCCGGCGATGGCCTGAACGATGAATAAAACCTGGTCCTGGTAGACGATGACCCCGTAGGTGTCCTTTAAGATGGGCTCCAGGGCCGGGTGGAGGTAAGTCACCCTGGTGCGGCCTTCCCGGGCGGCCAGGTATTCGGGGATATGCTCCATGGGGCCGGGCCGGTAAAGGGCGATCATGGCCGCCAGGTCGGCCACGGAGCGGGGCTTCATCTCCTTAAGATAGCGGGTCATGCCGCCACCTTCCAGCTGGAACACCCCCACCGTCTCCCCGGCCGCCAGCATCTCGAAGGTCTTCGGGTCGTCCTCGGGGATTTTGTTAAGGTCGATGACCTCCCCCCGGGTCCTGGCCACCAGCTTGACCGTCTTGTCGATGATGGTCAGGTTCGTAAGGCCCAGAAAGTCCATCTTGAGGAGGCCGATGCGGGCGATGGAGTTCATATCGTACTGGGTTACCAGCGTCTGGGGGGATGCCCCGTCCCCTTCGGCCTCCTCCCCGGCCCGGCGCCGGTGGTTGCCCCGGGCCGGCGGCTGGAGGGGAACGTGGTGGATGAGGGGGTCTTTGGAGATGACGACCCCGGCGGCGTGGGTGCTGGCGTGGCGGGCCAGGCCTTCCAGCTTCTGGGCCGTGTCTAAAAGCTCCCTGACCTTGGGGTCGGTCCGGTAAAGCTCGGCCAGCTCCTGGTTTTCCTGAAGGGCCCGGGCGATGGTCATATTAAGCACCTGGGGGATGAGCTTGGCCACCCGGTCCACCTCGGCGTAGGAGAACCCGAGGGCCCGGCCCACGTCCCGGACGGCCGCCTTGGCCCCGAGGGTCCCGAAGGTGATGATCTGGGCCACGTGGTCGTAGCCGTATTTTCGGACCACGTACTCGATCATCTCGTCCCGGCGGTCGTCGGCAAAGTCCATATCGACGTCGGGCATCTCTTTGCGCTCGGGGTTCAAAAACCGCTCGGCCACGAGCTTGTTGGCCACCGGGTCGACCTCGGTCACCCCGAGGGAGTAAAGGACGAGGCTGGCGGCGGCGCTGCCCCGGACCCCGAAGAGGATCCCCCGCTCCCGGGCAAACCGGGCCAGGTCCCAGACCACCAGGATGTAGTTGGCAAAGCCGGTCTGGCGGATGACGTCCAGCTCGGATTCGAGCCGGCGCCACAGCTCCTCGGAGGGCTCCCCGTAGCGGCGCCGGAGGCCCTCCCGGGCCATCCGGGCCAGGTAATCAAAGGGGGTCAGGCCGGGGGGCGTCTCGACTTCGGGCAGGTGGAGCCGGTCGAACTCCAGCTTAAGCCGGCACTTCTCGGCCACCCGGCGGGTGTTCTCGACCGCCTCGGGCAGATGGGCGAAAAGCTCGGCCATCTCGGCCGGACTCTTTAAATAAAACGAGTCCCCTTCCAGCCGGAGCCGCTTCTCGTCGTGGATGGTGGTGTTGGTGCCGATACAGAGCAGAATGTCGTGGATGGGGGCGTCTTCGCGATTTAAATAGTGGACGTCGTTGGTGGCAACGACGGGTATGCCCAGCTCTTTGCCCAGCTGGACCACCTGATTAAAGACGGCCCGGTGGTCGGGGTTGCCGTGCTCCTGGATTTCCAGGTAAAAGTCGTCCCCGAAGACCTCCCGGTACCAGCGGGCGGCGGCCGCCGCCTCCTCCCGCCGGCCCTCGGCCAGAAGCCGCGGAATCTCCCCGTTGTTGCAGGCCGAAAGGACGATGAGGCCCTCGGACCGCTCCACCAGCCAGCGCCGGTCCAGCCTGGGCTTGTAATAAAAACCTTCGACGTGGGCCCGGGTTACCAGGGCCAGCAGGTTGCGGTAGCCCGTTTCGTTCTTGGCCAGCAGAACGATGTGGTAAGGCTGCTTGTCGTCGGGGCCGCGGCTTTCAACCCCCCTGGGCGCCAGGTAAGCCTCAACCCCGATGATGGGGTTGAGGCCGGCCTCGACGGCCGCGGTGTAAAACTCAACGGCCCCGTAAAGCACCCCGTGGTCGGTGAGGGCGAGGCTCTCCATCCCCAGCTCCCGGGCCCGGGCGACCAGCGCCCCCACCCGGCAGAGGCCGTCAAGAAGGCTGTACTCGCTGTGAACGTGCAGATGGGTAAACGTCATTTCAATCGGCCAACCGTCTGCCCTTCTCGGGGAGATTATACGGGCCCGAAGGCCGCAGGCAAACAAGCCTCGATTTTGACTTTGCTAAAAGTCCGGCCGAACCGGGGCAAGGAACACAAGATATTGGGGCCTTATGGTACGCCGGCCCCAAAATGGCCGCGGCCGGACTAAATAGTCCGGCCGCGGGTCCGTTTAGTTGTCGAAACTTTAGGGGAAACTTTTAGTCGGGCTTTTCCAGCTCGAAGGCCTTGTGGAGGGCCCGGACGGCTTCGAAGACCCGGTCTTCGGCGATGATGCAGGTGATGCGGATTTCCGAGGTGGTGATCATCTCGATGTTGATGTTGTGGTTGGCCAGGGTCCGGAACATCCGGGCTGCGTAGCCGGGGGCGTTCTGCATCCCGGCCCCGACGATGCTCACCTTGGCCAGGTTGGTGGCGCTCACGCAGCCGCGGGCCCCGATGGCCCGGGCCACGGGCTGAACGAGGCTGAAGGCCTTTTCCAGGTCGTTGCGGGAGACGGTGAAAGAAAGGTCGGTCAGGCCGTCGACGCTGGCGTTCTGGACGATGACGTCCACGCTGATGCCGGCCTCGGCCAGGGGCTCGAAGATGGCGGCGGCGATTCCCGGCCGGTCCGGGACCCCGAGAATGGTCACCTTGGCCACGTCGGTGTCGTGGGCGATGCCGCGCACCTTGTTGCGCTTCTCCATGTCAACCTCCCCGTGGATGAGGGTGCCGGGGCTGTCGGTAAAGCTGGAGGCCACCAGAATGGGGATGTCGTAAATGGCCCCGATTTCGACGGCCCGGGTGTGCATCACCCGGGCGCCCTGGAAGGCCAGCTCCAGCATCTCCTCGTAGGATATATCCTGGAGCTTACGGGCTTCGGGCACGACCCGGGGGTCGGCCGTGTAGACCCCCTCGACGTCGGTGTAGATTTCGCACCGCTCGGCCCCGAGGCTGGCGGCCAGGGCCACGGCCGTGGTGTCCGACCCGCCCCGGCCCAGGGTGGTGATATCCAGCTCGTCGGTAAAGCCCTGGAAGCCGGCGACGATGGGTATTCGGCCGGCCGAAAGCTCCTGGATGATCCGGTGGGGGTTTACCGCCAGGATTCGGGCCCGTCCGAACCGCCGCTCGGTCTTGATGCCGGCCTGGAAGCCGGTCAGGGCCACCGCCTCGTAGCCGAGGTCCCGCAGGGCCATGGCCAGCAGGGTGCAGGAGACGATCTCCCCGGTGTGCAGCAGCAGGTCCAGCTCCCGCTCCGGGGGGCGCCTGGTAACCTGGTAGGCCAGGGCGATGAGCTCGTCGGTGGTGTCCCCCATGGCCGAGGCGACCACCACCACGTCGTTGCCGGCGTCCCGGGCGGCGGCGATTCGGCGGGCCACGGCTTTAATCCGTTCGGCGTTGGCCAGGGAAGAACCCCCGTATTTTTGGACGACCAATCTCCCCATTGCGGTCACTCGGGCGGAAAAGTTGTCAATTTTACCGGACGGAAGTATAACAGCGGGGATTCCCCGGCCGCAACCGGCCGGGCCTCGGGATTTTGACACCCCGCCCCGCCGTGCCCGATACTTCTATTCGAGCGGCAATGGGCAAGTTCTTCGTCACCACCCCGATCTATTACGTCAACGACGTGCCCCACATCGGCCACGCCTACACCACCGTCGCGGCCGATGTCCTTGCCCGCTTCCACCGCTGGCTTGGGGATGACGTCTTCTTCCTGACGGGCACCGACGAACACGGGGTTAACATCTACCAGGTCGCCTCGGCCCATGGGGTCGACCCCAAGGAGTGGGTGGACCGGGTCGCCGCCGAGTTTAAGCGGGCCTGGGCGGAGCTGCTGATAAGCCACGACTACTTTATCCGCACCACCGACCCCCGCCACGAGGCCGGGGTTCGGGCCTTTCTGGAGAAGCTCTACGCCAGCGGCGAGATTTATAAAGGCCGCTACGAGGGCAAATACTGCGTCAACTGCGAGCGCTTTTACTCCGAAGATGAGCTGGCCGACGGCCTCTGCCCCATCCACCTGCGGCCGCCGGTCTGGTACGCCGAAGATAACTACTTCTTCAAGCTGTCTAAATACGCCGACCGGCTGATTGCGGCCATCGAGAACCCCGAGGACCCGAACCACTACGAGGTGGAGCCCCCGGCCCGGCGCAACGAGGTTTTGGGAAAGATTCGGGCCGGCCTGCTGGATATAAGCATCTCCCGGGCGATCCCCTGGGGTGTTCCTTTGCCCTTCGACCCGGACCAGACGGTTTACGTCTGGGTCGATGCCCTCCTCAATTACATAACGGCCATCGGCTTTCACGACGACCCCGAAACCTTCGGCCGCTACTGGCCGGCGGACCTGCACCTGATGGCCAAGGACATCGTCTGGTTCCACGCCGTCATCTGGCCGGCCCTGCTTATGGCGGTGGGCCTCAGGCCGCCCCGGCGGGTCTTCGCCCACGGGTTTTTCACCGTCAACGGCCAGAAGATGAGCAAATCTCTGGGAAACGTCATCCGTCCCCAGGAGCTGGCCGCCCGGTTCGGGGTGGATGCGACCCGCTGGCTGCTGGTAAGCCAGTTTCCCTTCGGCCAGGATGGGGATATCTCCGAAAGCCTGATGGCCCAGCGCTACAACGCCGAGCTGGCCAACGACCTGGGGAACCTGGTCAACCGGACCCTGGCCATGATTAACCGCTACTGCGAAGGGGTTGTGCCCGAGCCGGGGCCGGAGGAGGGCCCCGACGCCGAGCTGAAGGCGGCCGCGGCCGAGGCCGGGCAGGCCCTGCAGGCGGCCCTGTTGGGGCTGGATTTTTCGGGGGCGGTGGGGGCGATTAACGGCCTGGTGGCCCGGACCAACCGCTACATCGAGGAGACGGCGCCCTGGAACCTGGCCCGGACCGACCGGGGCCGGTTAGCCACCGTCCTTTACAACCAGGCCGAGGTGCTGCGGGTCCTGGCCCACCTGGTCTCCCCCTTTATGCCCCAGGCGGCCCAGACCATCTGCCGGTATATCGGGGTTGAGCTGGACCTTTCCCGGCCGCCGGCCGAGGTGGTCCGCTGGGGCCAGCTTCCGGCCCGGGTGCGGGTGGAGGCGGTCCCGAAACCCCTCTTTCCCCGGCTAGGCTGACCAAACCACCCAGGCGAAGGAGGGCAGAGTGGCAACGCTTGAGGTTGGGCAGACGGCGCCGGATTTCACCCTGCCGACCCTGGACGGAAAGACCCTCCGGCTAAAGGACCTTCTTAAGGGTGGCCCGGCGGTCCTGGTCTTCTGGAAGGCCGGGTGCCGCGCCTGCGACCTGGCCTTTCCATACCTGGGGCGGCTGGCCGAACTGGTGCCCGAGGTGCCCGTAATCGCCGTCGGGCAGGAGACGGCCGAGTCGGCCCGGGCCTACGTGGAGCGGCTGAGCATCCGGCTCCCGGTGGCCCTGGACGGGCCGGATTATGCCGTATCCCGGCTTTACGACCCGGCCTTTACCCCGACCATCTTTTTGGTCGGCCCGGACGGCACAATCATCTTTAAATCCGAAGGCTTTTCTAAGGCCGACCTGAACGCCCTGGCGGCCCGGGTCGGGGAGCTCGTCGGCCGGCCGGTGCCCGAGGTGGCCCCCGCCGAGGACGGGGTTCCGGCCTTCCGTCCGGGCTGAATTTCCAGGCATCGGACCCAGGTGAGGGTCCGGGGAGATTAAGTTTGGCCCCGAAGGATAAACCTTCCCGCCAGGCTAAAGTGACTACCCGCACCGGGGACGACGGGTATACCGGCCTGCTCGGGCCGGCGCGGGTGCCCAAATACCACCCCCAGCCCGAAACCTACGGGACGGTGGACGAGGCCACCTCGGCCCTGGGCCTGGCCCGGGCCCTGAGCCGGGACCCCCGGGCCCGGGAGGTCACCCGCCGGGTCCAGGAGGACCTCTACGTTATGATGGCCGAGCTGGCCGCCACCCCCGAAACCCGGGAGCGGCTTCCCCGGCGGATAACGGCCGAGGACGTGATCCGGCTTGAGGGCTGGATCGAGGAGCTAAAGGGCCGGGTGGAGATCGGGCCGAAGTTTGTCATCCCGGGGGACTCGGTCTCCGGGGCCGCCTTCGACCTGGCCCGGACGATTATCCGCCGGGCCGAGCGGCTGGTAGCCCGGCTTCTCCACGAGGGGACGGTGACCAACCCGGAGATTTTAAAATATTTAAACCGGGCCTCGGACCTGGCCTTCATCATCGCCCGGCTGGAGGATGCCGTTGCCGGCGGGTAGGGCTTCCCGAAAGGTTATTCCGGCCGGAACGGTGGCCGAGAATGTGGCGGCCGTGCGGGCCCGGATTGAGGCGGCGGCCCGCCGGGCCGGCCGCCCGCCGGAGGGGGTGCGCATCGTTGCCGTAACTAAAGGTTTTCCGCCCGAAAAAATCGCCGAGGCGGTGGCGGCCGGGGTCGCCGACATGGGGGAGAACCGGCTGCAGGAGGCGTTGCCTAAAATCGAGTGGCTTAAGGGGCGGGGGATTAAGGTCACCTGGCATTTTGTCGGCCACCTGCAGACCAATAAGGTAAAGGGGGTTCTGGCCCATTTTGACCTGATTCATTCGGTCGATTCGGTCCGGCTTGCCCGGGAGATTTCCCGGCAGGCGGCCCGGCCGGTGCCGGTCCTACTGCAGGTCAACGTGGCGGCCGAGGCGACCAAAGGCGGCTTTATTTTAGAGCCGGTTCTGCCCGACCGGGAGCTTTTCTGGGCGGCCTGGGAGGTTATCCGGGGCCTGCCCAACCTGGAGATTCGGGGCCTTATGACCATCGCCCCCCAGGCGGACGACCCGGAGGAGGTGCGGCCGGTCTTCCGCAGGCTCCGGGAGCTGGCCGAAAGGCTCGGCCTGCCGGAGCTTTCGATGGGCATGACCGAAGATTACGAGGTGGCCGTGGAAGAGGGGGCGACCATGGTCCGGCTGGGCCGGGCGATTTTCGGGGAGCGGCCGGCGGGATGAAGCTGGGGATCATTGGGGGCGGGGTGATGGGGGAGGCCTTCGTCGTCGGCCTCACCGGCCGGCAGATTGCGGCCCCGTCGGAGGTCACCGTAAGCGACATCCGGGAAGACCGGCTTTGTGAGCTGGCCGGCCGGTACGGGGTTGGGGTTACGGCCGACAACGTCGAGTGCGTGCGGGGCCGGGATGTGGTGATCCTGGCCGTAAAACCCCAGTCGCTGCCCGAGGTCTACGCCGACCTGCGGGGCCGGCTGGACCCGGGCCAGCTGGTCATCTCCATCGTGGCCGGCGCCCGACTGGCCCAGCTCAGCCTGGGCCTCGACCACGGGCCCATCGTCCGGGTGATGCCCAATCTGCCGGCCCAGATCGGGGAGGGCGTCAGCGTCTGGACGGCCGCCCCCGAGGTTTCGGCCGAGCAGCGGGAGGTTGCCCGCCGGATTCTGGGGGCCCTCGGGCGGGAGGTTTGGGTCCCGGACGAGGCCTACATCGATATGGCCACGGCCGTAAGCGGCAGCGGCCCGGCCTATATCTTTCTTTTCATGGAGGCGATGGTGGACGGGGCCGTCCACATCGGCCTGCCCCGGGAGGTCGCCCGGGAGCTGGTCATCCAGTCCTTCGTCGGGGCGGCCCTTTTTGCCCGCCAGAGCGGCCGGCACCTGGCCGAGCTTAAAAATATGGTGACGTCGCCCGGGGGAACTACCACTGAGGGCCTCTTAATGATGGAAGATGCGGCCATCCGGGCGGCCATCATCCGGGGGATCGCCGCCGCCTACGAAAAATCCCGAAATCTGGGACGGTAGATGTCTTTCGAGCCGTTGCTGATAACCTTCGTTGCTTACCTGTTTCAGTTTCTGAGTGCGGCCATCTTCATCCGGGCCCTGCTTTCCTGGTTTCCCATCAGCCGGGACAATCCCCTGGTGGTCTTTTTAGACCGGGTTACCGAGCCCATTCTGGCGCCCCTCCGGCGGGTGATCCCGCCCATCGGCGGGGTGATGGATATAACCCCCATCGTGGCGATCCTGCTCTTGCAGTTTTTATCCCAGATCCTTTTCGAGGCCCTCCGCTAACCCTTTCGATAGACCCGGACCACCCGGGGGGTGAGCCGGGTAAGAAGCTCGTAGGGGATGGTTTCGGCCAGGTCGGCCAGCTCCTCCAGCCGAATCTCTTCATCGCCCTGGCGGCCCACCAGCACCGCCTCATCCCCCACCGCCACTTCCGGTAGGCCGCTTACGTCGGCGGTGAGCAGGTCCATGGAAACCCGGCCCACCACCGGACAGCGCCGGCCCCGAACGAGGACGGAGCCCCGGTTGGAAAGGCGGCGGGGGTAGCCGTCGCCGTACCCGCAGGCCACCAGGGCCACCCGGGCCGGCCGGGACGCCACCCAGGTCCGGCCGTAGCCTACGCCTTCGCCGGGACCGACCTCGTGCACCCGGACGACCCGGCTTTTAAGGGTGAGGGCGGGCCGGAGGGGAAGGCCCCGGCCGACATATCTCGAGGGGTAATAGCCGTAGATTCCGAGGCCGACCCGCACCAGGTCGAGCCGGAGCTCCGGCAGGTCTAAGGCCGCGGCCGTATTGGCCGCGTGCCGGAGGGGGACCGGCGGAAGGCCGGCCAGAACCTCCCGGAAGAGGGCAAGCTGGCGGTAGGCGAAGCTTTTATCGGCCTCGTCGGCCGTTGCCAGGTGGGTCCAGAGGCCTTCGACCCGGAGTTGCGGGTATCGACTCAGACACCGGATGAAAGGGCCGGCTTCGGCCGGGGCGATGCCGTAGCGGTGAAGGCCGGTGTCGACCTTCACGTGGACGGCCACCGGCTCCGTGCCGGCCGCCCGGGCGAGGGCATCGGCCAGGTCGGGGTCGCAGACGGTCGGGGTAAGCCGGGCCCGGACGACCTGGGGGGCAAGGGAGGGCAGGGTGGGGCCGAGGATGAGGATGGGGGCGTCGATTCCCTGCGCCCGGAGGGCGAGGCCCTCCTCGGGCCGGGCGACGCACAGGCCGGCCGCCCCGTTTTCCAGGGCGGTTCGGGCCACCGGCCCCGCCCCGAGGCCGTAGCCGTCGGCTTTCACCACCGCAAAGAGGCGGGCAGGGGTTACCAGGCGGGCGATGCGGCGGGTGTTGGCGGCGACGGCGTCGAGGTCAACTTCGGCCCAGACCAGGCGGTGATTCAGGGGACCAGGGTCCACTCCACCGGGAGCTGGTAGCGCAGCACCCGCCGGACCGAGCCGTCCTCGGCCCGGACCCGAACCCGGCCGACCCGGCGGATCTCGGCGTAAGTATTCTGAATCTGGACGATCCGTCGGGCGTTCAGGTTGAAGAGGACGACCCCAGCCCGGGCCGGCCTCAGGCTTGCCTCCCGGGTTACCTCGTCGACGACCCGGAAGACGGGTTGCTCCCGGGGGGAGGTGCGGGCCAGGGCCTCGTGGATCTGGCGGTAGTTTCCGGGGGTATTATGTTCGTCGAAGACGGCCAGGCCGGCCTCGACGTATTCCCGAAGCCAGGGGTAGTATTCGCCGGCGAAGGCGAGGAACTGGCGGAGGGTGCGGGGGTTTCGGGAGCAGGCCGCCACCAAGGCGGGGAGGGCATCGCAGGGTGCGACGAAACTTACGGTGCCGTCGGAGTCCACTACGGTGAAGCGCATGACGTCGTTCATGGCCGGCCGATTTCAGTCTACCAGCCGTTGGGAACCGGTGTCAAAGGCTTTCCCGGCGGCCGACCCGCAGGGGTGGGGCCGTGTGCTCTCACAACCGGGCGAGGTTGGGCATAAAAATCCCGGGGGGCAAACTGTTTGTGGCGCGCCCGGAGGGATTCGAACCCCCGACCCTCTGGTCCGAAGCCAGATGCTCTAGTCCGCTGAGCTACGGGCGCAAGGGAGCGGGGTGGGTGATGGGATTCGAACCCACAACCTCCTGAGCCACAGTCAGGCGCTCTGCCGTTGAGCTACACCCACCGTCGGCCCACCGGGGCGCAGACCAGGGCCCCTAAAGAATTATACCCGCCCCAAATCCGGCCGCAACCCCACCCCGGCCAGCATCGGCGTGGGCCGTGGGCTCATACATTCGGCCCTGGCTGCCGATAAAGGATAATGCCATAATATATATCGGCTTGCGGAGCGAAGGTGCGGCTTAGGGTCTATCTGCTTTCTCTGGCGGCCCTCGGCCTCTTTATCCTGACGGCCACGGGCCCCACCGGCCGGGCCGAAACCCGGCCCCCGGCCCGGCCTCCGGCCGCGCCTTTCGGGGTCCCGGCCGTCCAGACCGGCTTTCGGGTCTTCTTGCCGGGCATCGCTTACGTCCAGCCCCCGGCCTGCGACCCCATCCCCGGCCAGCAGTATGAAGCCATACCCATTGTGGGAACACCCACCACCAGCCCGCCGGCCGAACAGCATCCGGACATCAACGCCCTGGCCGTCCGGGGCTACGTGCCCGCCAACGCCCCGAAAACCCTGGTCGATTACGGCGGTCACACCGACCCGGCCGCCCCCCAGCTTTACACCCTATTTTTAGACAACCGGGTGCCCCAGTTTTCCGGCGTTTACCAGGTTTACGACTGGAACTGGCAGACGAATACCCGGGGCGGCCTCATCGCCACCTGGCCGGTAACCCTCCTCGGCATGGGCACCGCCCGGGGCGAGGTGCTGCGGTTGCCCTGGCGCAATGCCCCCGACATCTATCAGGGGGTTTACTGGGCCCTGGTCCTTTACGCCTCGACGGAGCGGATAACTTTTGTCTACACCCGCCTAGATACGGTGGCCCAGGGCTATACCATCCACGTGGAGGGACTCTGCGTCGAGCCGGGGCTTCTAAGCCTCTATCAGCAGCAAAATGCGGCCGGCCGGTGGGCTCTCCCGGCCCTCAAAGGGCAGCAGCCTTTCGGGCGGGCCAACGGGCCCGAAATAAAAATAGCCATCCGGGATACGGGCGCCTTCATGGACCCCCGGTCCCGCAAGGACTGGTGGCAGGGCGGGTAAGGGCCGGCAGAGCCATAGTAAAATCGGCTAAAATTGCCCAGACGACCTCACCGAGGAGGCACCCATGGCCGACGACACGCCCGAACTGGCCCGCCTTTTTGAGGCCGCCCAGAAGTACTGCAATTGGGGGAAGTGGGGACCCGACGACGAGGCCGGAACCCTTAATTACATAACCCCCGAGGATATCGTGGCCGCCGCCCGGCTGATTCGCAAGGGCCGGGTCTTCTCCCTGGCCATCCCCTTCGGCCCCAGCGGCCCCCAGCGGAGCGGCCTGCGCCGGTTCAACCCGATGCACTTCATGCTCCGGGACGGCTCCGACGTGGTGGTCGGGGCGATTCCGGGCATGCCCCCGGGCATCGGCGGGGCCGACGATGTGGTGCTGCTGGCCACCCACGGCGCAACCCACTGGGACGCCCTGGCCCACATCATCTTTAACAACAAGATGTGGAACGGCTACGACGCCACCCTCGTAAGCAGTCTCGGGGCCGCCAAGAACAGCATTATGAGCTACCGAAACCGGGTCGTCGGGCGGGGGGTTCTGCTGGATGTGCCCAGGGCGAAGGGCCTTAAGTACCTGGAGCCGGGCTACGGAATAGCCCCGGCCGAGCTGGCCGAGACCGCCCGGGCCGAGGGGGTGGCGGTGGGCCGGGGGGATATCCTCCTGGTCCGGACCGGCCACATCGCCCTCTGCCGGGAGCGGGGCGACTGGGGCGATTACGCCGGCGGGGACGCGCCGGGGCTCACCTTTGACACCCTGGGCTGGCTGTACGAAAGGCAGGTGGCGGCGGTGGCCAGCGACACCTGGGGTGTCGAGGTTCGGCCGAACGAAATCAAATCCGTCAACCAGCCCTGGCACCGGGTGGCCATCCCCCAGGTCGGGCTGGCCGTCGGGGAGATCTTCGACCTGGAAGAGCTGGCCGAAGACTGCGCCGCCGACGGGGTCTATGAGTTCTTCGTGGTGGCAGTCCCCTTGCCCCTGGAAAACGCCGTGGGCGGCCCGGTAAACCCGGTCGCCATCAAGTAAAAGCCTGCCGCGGCCGGCGCGGTCCGCCCACGCCGGCCCGGACCGGGAATGGGGCGGAGTTATGGCCGCGGTTAAAAACCGGCGTGGAGGAGCCCTCCCCGGGCTTAAGGGTCCGGCCGGGCCGCCTCGTCTCCTGGCCCGACTTGGAAGCCTGCCGGCGACCGGGGCCCGGCGGGTTATCCTCGGCCTAGACCGGCTTCTGCGGCGCATCTACGGCATCCGGGAGTTCTCGTCCGACCCCGAGTGCATCCTCCGAATTGCCGTCGAGGCCAGCCCCGAGACGGTCCGCCTTGCCGACGGCACCCTGGTCGTAAGGGGCGCGCCCGTTATCGGCCTCCACTTCTGGAACGAGCACATTCCGCCCATCGGCCCGGCCGGGGCCGACCTGGCCTGGGGCCTGAAGTTTTACCGCCGGCTCCGCAAATCCCTCCACGCCCTGGCCGAATACGTAGCAGACAACGACGACTTAAATAACGCGGTTGCCCTCCGGGCCGAAGTCTCCTTTCCGGCCCAGCCGGGCCTCGGCCGCTACGCCCGGCTTCTGGAGGCCCTCGGGTTTGAGTTTAAACCCCTGCCGCCGGGCGGGATTTTAGGGCGGGTCGGCCGGCTTTTTCAGCACCTGTACGCCTGGGCCCTCATTTGGGCTTTTAATCCGCCGAGTCTGCGCCGGAAGAACCTGCTGGCGGCCGAGCGGGGTTGCCTCTGGGTATCCAGGGCCGAATTCCTCCGGCGTCACCTGCCCCGATGAAGTCCCCGACGGCCCCTTGGCTTAAGGCCGGCCTCTTCGGCGTCGTCCTGGCCGGCCTGGCCTACCACCTGCTCGCCCTCTATGAGGCTAGAAATTTTGTCCGGGAGTGCCGGAAGGCCCGGCCCGACGGATTCACCCCGCCGGCCACGGTCCTCAAACCGGTGGCCGCCTGGGACGGGCGCATCTACGCCAACCTTTTAAGCTTCTGCCGGCAAGATTACCCCGGTTTCCGGCTGGTTGTGGGCCTTAAAGGCCCGAGCTCAGACCTTAACCCGTCCCCGGACTTCGGCCCCTGCGCCCCGGGGTGCCGGGTGAAAATGGTGGCCTGCGCCGCGGGCCTGGCCGTAAACCCGAAGGTTAACCAGCTAATCCAGCTGGAGGGGGAAATCGAGGGGGAGCTGGTGGTCGTGAGCGACGACGATATCCGGGTTGGGCCCGACTATCTGGCCCGGACGGTTCGGCCCTTTCAGGACCCTCAGGTTGGGGCGGTCACCTGCCTTTACGTCTGCCGCCGGGCGCCCACCTGGGCCGCCGCCGTCGAGGCCCTGGCCGTAAACGTCGACTTTGCCCCCGCCGTCCTGGTGGCCCGCCGCCTTTTCGGGGTCAGATACGCCCTCGGGGCAAGCATCGCCGTCCGCCGGAGCCTGCTGGCCGACCTGGGCGGCTTCCGGGCCCTGGCCGAATACCTGGCCGACGACTACCAGCTCGGCCGGCGGGTGCTGGCCCGGGGCTTCCGCCTCGCCCTGGCACCCTACCTGGTCGAAAACACCCTGCCGGCCATGGACCCGGCCTTTCTCTTCCGTCATCAGGTGCGCTGGGCCCGAACCAACCGGGTCTGCCAGCCGGTGGGCTGGTTTTTCAGCGTCATAACCCACCTGCTGGTCTGGTCCCTGGCCTGGGGGTTAAGCCGCGGCTTTGACGGCCCAGGGCAGAAGGCGCTGGCCGCGATTTTGGCCTTCCGGCTGGTCGAAGCGTATCTGATCAACGGGCAGTTGGGGGGACTGCGGCCCTTCTGGAAATACGCCTGGCTCATTCCCTTTAAAGACCTTTTCAGCTTCGGCGTCTGGGCCTTAAGCTTTACCGGACGGCGGGTCCACTGGGCCGGCCGGGATTACCTGGTATCCCCCGACGGCCGGATGCGCCCGGCCGCAAGCTCGCCGTAGGTGGTGAGGATAATTCCCCGCTCGGCGATAAGCCTTCGGATTTTCGGGCTTACCAGGGCCTCGAATTCGGCCCGCCCCTGGGGGGTATCAAACCGGGGGTGGGCGTAGAGCTCAAAGCGGCCGGGGGGCAGCGCTTTAAGAAGCCTCAACAGGTAGCTTTCGTTCAGGCGGCCCGTCTGGAAGAGGCCCAGCACCCCGTCAAGGACCACAAAACCCCGGGCCTGGAGCCGGGGGCGGTAAAGGCGGCCGAAAAGGCCGAATACCAGGGCGTAAAGGAGCTTCCGTCCGGGCCGGGACCGGTCGACCCGCAGGGAAAACCAGGGTTCGGCCGGAAGCCGAACCTGCCGGACACCCAGGGCTTCGGCCACCTCCAGCACGGCGGCAAATACCGTCGGGTGGACGTGGAAGTGCAGGTGGCTGTTCAGGTGGTCAAGGGTCAGGCCGGTCCTGATAAAGCGCTCGGCCTGGGCGTAGACCTCGGCCCGGAGCTGGTCCCGGGCCGCCCGCCGCAACCACCAGCGGACCCCGGCCTTTACCGGGTCCCTGGGAAAGGAGCCGGAGGCCTCCACCAGCTCGGGAATCCGCCCGGGCGGAAGGCAAGGCCGGCCGCCGATGAGCACCAGGTGGAGCCCGACCTTCAGGGTGGGGTGACTTCGGGCCAGTTCGACGGCCTCGGCAAAGGCGGCGCCCGTCACCATCAGGCTGGCGCTGGTTATGATGCCTTCCCGGTGGGCGGCCACAACCGCGGCGTTGACTTCGGCCGATTCCCCGAAGTCATCGGCGTTCACGACGAGCCGGCGGTCTGCCGCCCGCACGGCCTGCGAGTGCCCCGGCATGGCCTTTCGGAATCCCCTTCCGGGAAGTTGTATAATACTTCTGGTTTTGTGTGGTCTATCTCAGGCATCGGCCCGCCGCTTTACGGCGCCCCCGGCACCGGCCCCCGTGTCCCCCGAGTTTAACGGCATCGTTAAAACCTTCCTGGCCCTGACCGAGGCCGTCGGCCTGGAGGTCCGGGACCGGGAGCAGGCCGAGGATTTCTTCTCGGCCATCTTCACCACCGCCGGGACCGGGGATGCGGTGGAGTTCTGGGCCGAGGTGGACCTCGAGGCGGGGACGGACGGCCGACAGCTCACCGTCGAGGCCCGCTTTCCCCTCCCAACCCCCACGGGCAGCATCCACCCCCTGGAGCTGGCCGAAGCCTACCAGGTTATCGACGGCTGGCTGCGGCGCCAGTCCTTTCAGGCCCGGCCGGAGGTCCGCTTCGCCGGCGGACTTACCCGCCAGGCCGAGCTTATCCTCGACGAGTTTTACCTGCGCAGGCGCTGGCAGCTGGTCGGCCTGGCCGACGGGGTCTGGGGCCTCTGGGCCTGGGATCTGGACGGGCCCGCGGGGGGCTGGCGGGAAGTGGGCCGGTGGACCGGGCCGGAAGGGGCCCTGGAAGCGGTGGCCCGGGAGGTGGCCAATACCTTGAACCGTCTCACCGGGGAGGGCCAGCTCCTGGCCGCCATCTTCTAGGCTAACTGCGAGTGGATAAAGCTGTGGTTTATTCGCCAACACCTTAGAACTTATGTACGATATTTTTAGGCGATGGTTACCGCACCGGTTCGAAGGGGGTCTGGATTTATGCCGAAGTTTATTTTCGTGACCGGCGGTGTCGCAAGCTCGGTGGGCAAGGGGGTTACGGCCGCGTCCATCGGCCGCCTCTTGAAGAGCCGGGGGATTGCCGTTTCGGCCCAAAAGCTCGACCCGTATATCAACGTCGACCCCGGCACCATGTCCCCCTATCAGCACGGGGAGGTCTTCGTTACCGACGACGGGGCCGAAACCGACTTAGACTTAGGCCATTACGAGCGTTTCCTGGACGTAAACCTAAACCGCGGCTCCAACGTGACCACCGGGCAGGTCTATTCGGCCGTTATCGCCAAGGAGCGGCGGGGCGACTTCCTGGGGGGAACTATTCAGGTGATCCCCCACATCACCAACGAGATCAAAGAGCGCATTATGCGGGTGCCCCGCCAGACCGGGGCCGAGGTGGTCATCGTCGAGGTGGGCGGAACGGTGGGGGATATCGAGGGCCTGCCCTTCCTCGAGGCCATCCGCCAGATGCGCAAGGACGTGGGCCGGGACAACGTCCTCTACATCCACGTCACCCTGCTCCCCTACATCGCCTCGACCAAGGAGCTCAAAACCAAGCCCACCCAGCACAGCGTCAAGGAACTGCGCTCCATCGGCATCCAGCCGGACGTGATCGTCTGCCGCAGTGACTACCCGGTCCCGGAAAGCGTTCGGGAAAAGATCGCCCTCTTCTGCGACGTGGAGCTTGAGGCGGTGGTGCCCCTGCTGACGGTGGAGACCCCTTACGAGGTGCCCCTCATCCTGGAGGAGTGGGGCCTGGGGGAGTTCATCATCGAGCGCCTGGGCCTAAAACCCCTCCGCAACGACTTAGACGAGTGGCGGCGGCTGGTGGAGAAGATTAAGGCCCCCAAGCCGGCGGTCGCCATTGCGCTGGTGGGCAAGTATATCGAGCTTCAGGATGCGTATATAAGCGTGCGGGAGGCCCTCACCCACGCCGCCCTGGCCCACGACCGCCACGTGGAGATTCTCTGGCTCGACGCCGAGGAGGTGGCCCTCGGCAACGGCATCCCCGCCCTCGGCCGGGCCCAGGGCATCGTCGTGCCCGGGGGATTCGGCTACCGGGGAATCGAGGGCAAAATCGCCGCCGCCCGCTACGCCCGGGAGCACCAGGTGCCCTACCTGGGCCTGTGCCTGGGGATGCAGGCGATGGTCATCGAGTTTGCCCGGTATCTTTTAAGGACGGACGAGCCCAACTCCACCGAGTTCGACCCGGAGACCCAGTACCCAGTCATCGACCTCCTGCCGGAACAGCGGGAGGTGGACCGCAAGGGCGGGACGATGCGCCTCGGGGTCTACCCCTGCCACCTGGTGCCGGGCACCCGGGCCTGGGAGGCCTACGGGGAGCCCATCGTCTACGAGCGGCACCGGCACCGGTACGAGTTCAACAACGACTACCGGGAGCTTTTGACCTCCGGGGGGATGGTGTTAAGCGGCTTCTCCCTGGACGGCCGGCTGGTGGAGGTGGCCGAGCTCAGGGACCACCCCTGGATGCTGGGGACCCAGTTCCACCCCGAGTTTAAATCCCGGCCCAACCGCCCCCACCCCCTCTTTAAGGCCTTCATTGGGGCCGCCAAGGACGTCCTGCGGGAGGGGGACCAGCAGCCCCTGCCCCTGGCCGTGGCCGAATCCCCGTAAGCTAGGGGTCGGGGTTCGGCGGGGTCGGGACCGGGGCGGCCAGCCGTTCCAGCAGGGCGGCCGCCGCCGAGATGGGGTCGAGCTCGCCGGCCTCAACCCGCCGGACCAGCCCCTCGAATTCGGCCGCGGCCGCCGGGTCCCGGCCGAGCCGCCGAAGAAGCAGGCTTTCCGCTTCCCGCCAGATAGCCTTGCGCAGGGCGGCCCGCCGGCGCTCGGTCTCCCGGCCGGTCCGGCTCAGAAAGGCCCGGTGGGCTTCGACGGCCGATAGGAGCTCCCCGATGCCGGTGCCGTCGGCGGCGACGGTTTTAATGACTGGGGGAGTCCACTCACCCCCGTCGGGCCGGGCCGTCCCGAGCCTGAGGACGGACCGGAGCTGGGCCGCCAGCTGGTCGGCCCCTTCCCGGTCGGCCTTGTTGACGACGATGATGTCGGCAATCTCCACCAGGCCGGCCTTAAGGGCCTGGATTTCGTCCCCCTGGCCCGGCATCAGCACCAGGACGGTGGTCCCGGCGATGGCCGCCACCTCCACCTCGTCCTGCCCGGCCCCCACCGTCTCCAGCAGGATAATCCCGTAGCCGAGGGCGTCAAGGACCGTCACCAGCCGGCCGGCCGCCCGGGCAACCCCGCCCACCGCCCCCCGGGTTGCTAGGCTCCGAATGTAAACCCCGGGGTCCGAGGCCAACTCCTGCATCCGGATCCGGTCCCCGAGAAGGGCCCCGCCGGTGAGGGGGCTGGTCGGGTCGACGGCCAGCACCCCAACCTTCAGGCCCTGCTCCCGGTAGGCCCGGGCCAGGCGGCCGATGAGGGTGCTCTTGCCGACCCCCGGCGGGCCGGTAATCCCCACCACCCAGGCCCGGCCGGCCTCCTTAAAGAGCCGGCGCCAGGCCGCCAGGCCCACCTCGGTCTCGTCTTCCACGTGCCGCAGGAGCCGGGCCGCGGCCCGGCCGTCGCCGGCCCGGGCCGCCTCGACCAGGGCCAGGGCCTGGGCTTCCGGGCTCAAGGCTCCAGGACCACCTCGCCGCTTTTGCCCCCCCGCTTCCGGGCAAGCCGGATCCCCTCGATCCGGATGGCCGGGTCGATGCCCTTGCACATGTCGTAGACGGTGAGGGCCGCCACCGCCACCGCCGTGAGGGCCTCCATTTCGGCCCCGGTTCGGCCGTTCACCCGCACCGTGGCCTCCACCTCCAGGGCGCTTAACTCGTCGTTAAAGTTAAACCGCATCTCGACGGCGTTGATAAGCAGGGGGTGGCAGAGGGGGATAAGGTCCGGCGTCCGCTTGGCGGCCATGACCCCGGCCACCTGGGCCACGGCCAGCACATCCCCCTTGGCCACCTGGCCCCGGCGGACCAGCTCCAGGGTCTCCGGCCGCATCACCACCCGGCCCCGGGCCACGGCCTCCCGCTCGGTCTCGGGCTTGGCCCCGATGTCCACCATCCGGGCCCGCCCGTAAGGGTCAAGGTGGGAGAAAACCTCAGCCGCCAATCTGGATCATCCTGCGTAGGTTGGGGATGATGCCCTCGTTTACCAGGTGCCTTTCGGGCTTGGTCTCGACGGCCGCCCGCAAAAGGGCCTCCAGGCCGGCCTCATCGATGCCCCGCCTTAGCGGCCCTAAAAGGTCGATTTCGTGGTCGGTAAGCAGACAGAGCCTAAGTTTTCCGTCGGCCGTAAGCCTGACCTTGTTGCAGCGGGCGCAGAAGTGCTCTTCGGTTATGGGGCTTATAAACCCGATGGTCGCCTTGGCACCCCGAATCTTAAAGCTTCTGGCCGGGCCGTAGCCTTTGACCCCTTCGTCGGCCGGCTCTAAGGGCCCAAAGGCCTCTTCAAGCCTTTGTTTGACCAGGCTGA
>Ga0197143_1000035_pt1 | contig 145794 bp, 134 predicted proteins | sample GBS70_MetaG_FD_148603 | JGI IMG/M metagenome (GOLD analysis project Ga0197143, IMG submission 148603) | Sediment microbial communities from Great Boiling Springs, Gerlach, Nevada, United States - GBS 70_MetaG | ecosystem: Environmental > Aquatic > Thermal springs > Hot (42-90C) > Sediment... | reverse complement strand
CGGCGTGGTACGGCTCGGAGCTTGTGATCGCCCCGAGGTATTTTCCATCCACGCGGCGGTGTTCCGGGTGTGGGAGTGTGGGCCCGCGTTTGAGTCTTTCTTGCCGGGTTTTTCGTTGTCGTTCGTGCGGTCTTGTCTTGGACCGCGACGAGAACGCGGCGAGGAACCTGGCATGGTACGGCCAGTTCGGTCGGAACCAACGGGCCTGTGGAGAGTCCTCTGTCGGCGGAACGGGCACAAGTGCTCGGCCTCCGAGACATGGCTCGATGAAGCAGGAAGCAGACGCCACGTATCCCCCTTGGGATACGTGGGTGAGTTTTGCAGAACGGTTCGCCGCCATCGGAGCCATGGTCTTTTTCATCGGCCTCGGACACGTGCTGAGCGCGATGCTCGTCGCTTCTCCGCCCTTGAACCTCCGATGGCACATCCCCTCGCCCTCGGAGATAAACATACCGCTCCCGCCCCGCGAGCAGGTCCCGGGACTCACGCGCGATCTCGCGGAGCCTCCAACGATCCCCCTGGAAGATGCTCGCTCGTCCCCCCCGTCCTCCTAAAGCCATCGCCCCGGCAAGCGAGGACGTTGACTTCACTTGGGGAAGCTGGTAGAACAATCACGCCACCTTCGTCTAAAGAGGAAAGGGACGATGGGCGAGGTCATCACTCAGGGAGGGCGTTATGAAGGGATGGATGCGCTTTCTTCTCGTATCGCTCCTGACCGTGAATGATGTGGCCGATGTGGACCCGAGTGAATTCAGCTTTGGCCCTTACGAGGCTGTGCGGCAACAGGTGTGGAACTATTGCCAGAGCTATGCGGCCCAGGGACTTGATGCGTACATGAGCTGTGCCACACAGGTCAATCAGTATCTCTGTCCGCCCCCGGCGCCCGATAGCCTCCTGTGCACCATAGCGGCGACGACACCGTACCCCTTCCCGGGGCGAGACGTGCTCACGGCACAGGAGTATCGAGTGGAGGTCGCAGGAGGAATCGAGCGGGAGCTGGACCTCCAGACCAAGCAGGTCCGACGCCAGCAGCGTATTCCCTCGGGGCTGTTCTATACGCTGACCCGTCAGAGCACTGGGCTTTACCGAGGGACGACCTATAACCGCGAAGGGCAGCCAGCGTCTCGGTATTGGGTCAATGCGCGGTGCGAGCTCACAGATGCCCAAGGGTCTCCTTTAATGGATGGACAATTGTGTCCTTCTTTCACGGAGGATAAGCCGTATCTGGTGATTCTCACACCTCGTTCCTCCAGTCCCTTTGGCGTGCCGGGAGCCCTGACTTTCAAACGGGGACGACTCTTGGATGACTTCGATCAGGATGGAGTGATCGAGCTGGGATACCTGAGAATCGGAGGAACGAGCGGGCGTGACTTCGCGTCGGGGACGGTGACGGTCTTCGCCTACGATCCTCAGACGAAGGTTTTGAAGTTCTTCTACTACCGTGAGGAACGCGAGAGCCAGGACAACCCTTACCTCTCCTACATCTATGAGCAGTGGCTCTTCTTTCGGGTTCAGGCCCGTTCATTTTAAGCAAGCGGCATCCTCTGTGATCTTCGGACTGCGGAAGGGTTCCGAAGCAGTCTCGCCATACTAAGGAAGGAGAAGGAGGTTGAGATGCTGAGGAGGAAAGGTCTGTGGGCAGTGGGAGTGTTCCTCTGTCTTCTCATCTGTGCGATCGGGCCGGTCTCGATCGCCTTAGAGCGGATGGATCGGTCTGTGGGAGCGGGATACTCCACCCGATCTTCAGAGCACGTGGGGGCCTTGGGTGGCAAGAGTGGGGTCGGACTCGATCGAGAGGGAGTCCATGGGGAACGCCTCGATGTGCACTTTGAGAAGTCGGCCGAAGGGGATGGCTTTGTTCTTGTTGAAGGACCTGAGGGAGGCTGGACCTGTCGAGAAGCGACTCCGGACGAAGTCGAGTGGATGCAGCGACGCGATCCCACGCTGCCGCTTCATGTGATCACGCCTCTTGATCTCCATCAGCAGCAGACGGGCTTGCGCATCATCCTGCGCGCGACGCCACAGTTGGAGCAATTTCCCCAGGCGAAGGCCGCCTTCCTCCGCGCCGCGCAAACGTGGGAGCGACTTATTCGTAATCCGATCACGATTGTGTTGGACGTGGACTTCGGGCCTACGCGGTTCGGCCAACCATATCCTCCGGGGGTGATCGGTTCGACGGGGACTCAACCCCTCGTAGCACGTAGTGGGTATCCTGATGTTCGATCCCAACTGCTGAGTGGAGCCTCTTCTCAGGAAAGGGGAGTTTATAATGCCCTGCCTCAGGAACAGGTGCCCACGGATCTTGGACCGACAGCCGCGGTCGCGGCTCCCTCAGCCGTTTTCCGTGCTCTTGGACTCATCTCCCCGGTCGCGGATCCCGATGGGGAGCGGGGCCGCTTCGGTGATCCTCCCTCCATAGGGTTTAACTCTAACCTCCCCTTCGACTTCAACCCTGACGATGGCATTGATCCGGATAAACTTGACTTCGATGCTGTAGCCGTGCATGAGATCGGGCATGCGCTGGGATTCACGTCGGAAGTGGGCTTTCGTGAGCTGGATTCCTCAGCGCCAGTGGCCGTGAGCGTTCTGGACCTGTTCCGATTTCGTCCTGGTGTGACGATGGCGACATTCTCAACAGCGCGTCGGATTCTCTCTTCCGGAGGGGAGCAGGTCTTTTTTGCCGGCCCTCCGGAGTTACCCCTCTCCACGGGACGACCGGATGGCTCCGGTGGAGATGGTCGGCAAGCGAGCCACTGGAAGGACGATGCCCTCACGGGTCAGTACATTGGGATTATGGATCCCACAGGTGAACGCGGGCGGAGGGATACCCTCACCGAGAATGACCTGAAGGCTTTCGATTTCCTCGGGTATCAGGTGGAGGCGCAAGCTCAGCCTCCTAGTGGGGATATTGTGGACTTGACATCGGGCGTGCCGCAGTCAGGCTCGATTCCAGCCCCGCAAGGTGGTGGGGGGATACTAGGGCCGACGCAATACCGGATTCAGGTTCCAAGCGGAGCGACCCAATTGCGCGTCGAGCTGCGGGGGAATCAGGATGTGGATCTCTATGTCCGGTTCGGGCAGAGGATCGAAATTCAGGGAGGACGAGCCGTCGCCGATTACGTGTCGGAGTCGCCTACGGGGGAGGAGACCATCACGGTGACGCCGACCAGTTCGCCGCCGCTGCGAGCGGGGAGTTACTTCATCGCCGTTGCCAACTTCGGGCCGGGGGCAGCGACCTTCACGGTGACGGCAACCGTAAGTGGCGCGCCATCGGCTCAACCTGACATAGATGTTCAGCCGACTGCGCTCGACTTCGGCACTGTCACGGTCGGTTCGACGGCCGATCGCACGCTGACGGTGCGGAACGTGGGGAGTGCGCCCTTGACGGTCACCGGCATGACTCTGGACAATCCGCGCTTTACGGTTATTTCGCCTTCGACGCCCTTCACGGTGAATGCCGGAGGACAGCAAACGGTGACCGTGCGCTTTGCTCCCACGTCAACCGGGCCGCAGAGCGGGACGTTGCGCATTCAGAGCGATGATCCGGATGAAGCAACAGTTTCTGTGAGTGTGACCGGACAAGGCGTGGCGCAGCCTCCCCCATCGGGGCGGACGCTCAGCGTGCCGAATGCGTCGGGGGAACCTGGACGCACGGTCAGCATCGCCGTCGCTCTCTCGGACGGAAGCGGAATTTCGGCCCTCTCCTTCACCCTGAGCTTCGATCCCGCGATTCTCTCGGTCTCTGGTCCATCGGCCGTCTCACGAGGGACGCTGGTGCCGGACAACTTTTCCCTCAGCGCGAACACGGCGACAGCGGGACGGGTAGGTATTGTGATCTCGCCTCCGATCCAGACGCCGCTGCCGACGTTTCGCAGCGGGAGCGGTTCGGTCGTCACAATCACCTTCCAGGTCGCTTCAGGAGCCAGGGTGGGGGCGACGAGCCCGCTCACATTGTCGAATATCTCGGCGTCGGATGCCAATGCGGGCTCTGTCTCCATCACCCCGCAGAATGGGACGTTCACCGTCGGCACTCCCCGCACGCTGACCGTCTCGGATGCTCAAGGAGCACCTGGATCTGTTGTGACCATCCCAGTCACGCTTTCGGATGGGACGAACATCTCCGCCTTGCAGTTCACGCTCAGCTTCAATCCGGCGATCTTGACGCCTGCGGCCAATCCCGTGGCGCTTGGATCTCTGGTGCCGAGCGGATTCACCGTGAGCGCGAACACGGCGACGGCGGGACAGGTCACTGTGGTGATCTCGCCTCCGGTTCAAACGCCGCTGCCGACGTTCACTTCGGGAAGTGGTTCGGTGGCTGTGCTCACGTTCCAGGTCGCCAGTGGGGCGAGTCCGGGAGCGACGAGCCCGCTCACGTTGTCCAACATCTCGGCATCGGATCGAAATGCGAACGCCGTCGCGATCACGGCGCAGAATGGGACGTTCACCGTCCTCGCCGTGCGGCGAGGGGACATCAATCAGGATGGTGTGATCAACGTTCAGGACCTCATCCTGCTCATCCGGCATTTGACGGGGGAGAGTCCGCTCTCGGGAGCGGCACTGCAGGCGGCCGATGTCAACGGCGATGGGCAGGTGAACGTGCAAGACGTGGTGCGCCTCATTCAGCATTTGACGGGCGAGCGCCCGCTGAATATCAGCTTGCCCCCGGAGGAGATGAAGGCGCACGCTGTTCGTCCGACGCGCTGGGTGGCTATCGGCGGGTCGTTTTGGTCGGAAGGGACGCTGCAGGTGCCTCTTTTGATCAGCGAGGCTGCTGACGTGGCGGCGGCAGAGCTGGTTCTTGAGTATGAGGCGACGAAGCTGCAGCTGGCGGGTGATCCGGAGATGTGGGTGAACGCCGATGGACTTCCGCCTGGATTCCGCTGGTACGCGCACGAGAGTGCGCCAGGTCGGCTTCGGCTGGTGCTTGTGCCTCCGGTACGCTCGCCCATCCCGACGTTGCCCGCAGGGATGCGCGTGCTCGTCCACGTGCGGTTCGTCCCCCTGCTGGGCATTCGTCCGGAAGAGCTGGAGACGCTGCCTGTGCGCGTCAGCCGCCTCCTGCTCGCGGATCGCGAAGGGCGCGCTCTTCCAGCCAAGGAGATCACCCACGTGGACGCATCTGGAGAGCACGAGGAACGAGAATTTCTACTACGTCAACGACATCGTCATCAGCCCGAATGATTCGCGACGGATCTATGCCGCGACGCGCACGGGCGTCTGGCGTTCAAGGGATGGAGGGCGGAGCTGGACGCGCGTCCTGACGCACCCAGGCGATGATGGCTGTTTGGACCTCGCCATTCGGACGGATCGGTTGACGGATTACCTCTTCGCCTCCTGTGGGAACTTCTCGCGCGCGGCGATCTATCGAAACGTGCAGGCAGAAGGCAGCGGATCGTGGACGGTGGTCCTCAGCGAGCCCGACATGGGACGCACATCGCTCGCCCTCGCCCCCTCGGACCAGAATGTCGTTTACGCGCTCGCTGCCAGTCTCCGCGACGGCCCTTATCGCTACGGGCTCCATGCCGTCTATCGGTCCACGCGGAGTGGCGATCCCGGAAGCTGGGTCGCGCGTGTGCGCTCCGGCGATGGAGACAAGTTGAATACGGTCTTGCTCTCGAATCCCGTCTTTGCCCTCTCTAGCGAATGCGGTTACGGAGACAGCGAATGGTACAATCAGGGATGGTACGACAACGTCATCGCTGTTGATCCCCGCGATCCCTATCGCGTATGGGCGGGCGGGATTGATCTCTTCCGCTCCGATGATGGGGGGCAGACCTGGGGCCTGGCGTCCTACTGGTGGGCGGAGACGAGTAATCCGCAGTACGTTCACGCTGATCACCATGTCATCGTCTTCCATCCGCAGTACGATGGGGTGACGAATCGGACTATGTTCGTGGGAACGGATGGCGGAATCTTCCGCACTGAGGATGCGCGAGCGCCGGTCGCCCGAGGACCCAGAGCTGCGTGCAGTCCGAGCAGTGGCTTTCGCTGGCGGTCGCTCAACAACAACTATGGTGTCACGCAGTTTTATCACGGCCTGCCGTTTCCGGACGGCCGGGCGTATTTCGGAGGAACGCAGGACAATGGGACGCTGCTCGGCAGCGAGTGGCAGGGACCAAACGGATGGATGGAGATCTGGGGTGGAGATGGCGGGTATGTGGCCGTGGATCCGGAGAATCCCCAGGTGCTCTATGTGACGAACCAGAATGGATGGGTCTGGAAATCCCAAAACGGGGGAATCTCCTTCAACTCGGCGATGCGCGGACTTAATGACGATGGGTTCGAGTTCATCGCTCCCTTGGTGATGGATCCCAATAATCCGCGACGGTTGTGGACGGGAGGATGGTATCTGTGGCGCACGGACGATGGAGCGGAGACGTGGCGGCGGGCGAGTCGCCTGATGCCAGGAGACGGCTCGGTCACCGCCATCGCCGTCGCCCCAGGGAATTCGAACATCGTGGTCGCTGGTATGAGCGATGGCTATATCCTCCGCACCACCGCGGCACTTCGGGCGACTGCGACGACGATGTGGGCGTTCACTCGCCCCCGCAAGGGTTTTGTCTCTTCGGTGGCCTTCGATCCCACAAATCCGCGCATCGTGTATGCGACCTATTCGACCTTCGGAGGCGCGCACGTCTGGAAGAGCACCGATGGCGGGGGGACCTGGCGCAGCATTGATGGGCAAGGAGCCGGACGCGTGCCCGATCTTCCCGTTCATGTTCTCGTCGTGGATCCGACTGATCCGCAGCGACTCTACATCGGGACGGACCTCGGCGTCTTCGTCTCCGGGAATGGCGGAGCGTCGTGGGCAGTCGAGAACACGGGATTCGCCAACGTCGTGACCGAAGCCCTCGCCGTAAGGCGAGTGGGAGCACGGCCCTATCTCTTCGCTTTCACCCACGGACGCGGAGCGTGGCGCATCTGGCTGCAGTGATCGCCCTGTGTAGGTCATGTGCCGAAAGCACGATCGGCCCTCGACGATACCTCGTGCGGGCAAGCCCCCTGGAGGTCATCCCCGACCATAGAGAGCCCGCACGTGCGGACGTTCAGAATGAGTCTCGGGTGAGCGCACGCGAACCCTGGAGCACGAGCGGATGTCCGGAATTCGCCCAGCGTGAATGAATCCGAATTGAGATGGCCCGATCATAGTGAAGCCCGCGTGAGCGGGCGACCGAGCGTAGCCTAGGGTGAGCGAAGCGAACCCTAGGACGTTGATATGCCCCCCAACCGCGTGCGAGCCCGCGCAAGCGGGCGACCGAGCGTAGCCTAGGGTGAGCGCAGCGAACCCTAGGATAGGGTTTGCACACGACCGGCCAAGCCCCCGAAGGGGGCGGCCCTCTCGGTTGGCACGCGAGCGTGAGCGAACATGGTTGAGATGACCCGATCGCAGCAAAGCCCGCGCACGCGGGCGTCCGATGTTAGCCTAGGGTGAGCGAAGCGAACCCTAGGACACGGTGGACCACAAAAACCCACCCAAGCCCCCGAAGGGGGCGGCCCTCTCGGTCGAGGAGATGCCAAACGCGCTCATACCCCGAGGGATGAATCCCCCACACCCGACATCACGAGGCCGAGGGGATTCGGGCCCATCCGGTGGGCCGCCCGCTCGCGCGGGCTTGGGGAAATTTTTTCGAACCCGGTTTCCTAGGGCTCGCTCCCGCTCGCCCTAAGCTAATATCGAGTCGCCCCCTTCGGGGGCTCAACCAGCGGAAGGGGGGGTGGTTCTCTTCACAAGGGCTTGCTCGGCTCGCCTGAGGCTAGCATCGAGCCGCCCCCTTTGCGGGCTCGACCCGGCGGAATGAACTTATACCGAGGGCGCGCTCGGGCTTATTTGTGGCTCGTCGTCACAACCAGCTTGAAGATATATCTGTTGTGGCGTACACTCATCAAGTGAAATTCGGAGGGGCGCCCATGGGGATTGACGAATCTTTGCTTGAAAAGATCCGCGCCCTGCCTCCAGAGAAGCAACAGGAGGTCTTGGACTTCGTGGAATTCCTCCACAGGAAGATAGCTCGACCTCGACGAAGCTTCAAGGGGATATGGGCGGACCTTCAGGTAGATATTACCGAAGACGATCTCGTTCAGATCCGCCGCGAGCTGTGGGGGAACTTTCCTCGAGAGCCGTGATGAGTTCGGTCCTCGCTGATACCCACACCATTATTTGGTATCTGGCAGCTTCCCCCAGACTCTCTCCCACGGCGCTTGCCCATTTGGAGGAAACGGTTCAGGCCGGCGATCTCATTGGCATAGCCTCGATCTCCATCGTCGAGATAATTTATCTGGTTGAGAAGGGGCGGCTCCCCGAAGTTGCCTTGCACCGGTTGAATCACGCGCTTGCTGATCCGGCGACGAGCTTCGTCGTCATCCCTCTGGACGCCCCCATTGCCCATCGGGTTAGGCAGATCCCGCGCGAGGTACTCCCCGATATGCCGGATCGGATTATCGCAGCGACAGCGCTTCAGCTCAATCTCCCGTTGGTCACGCGCGATCGCCGAATTCAGGTCCTGGGCATCCGAACCATTTGGTGACGCGTTCCCTTGTGAGTGATGGGTCAAACGCCGAGAGGGATCGCGCGATGTTCACCCTGCGCGAAGTCACGCGCAGGGATGCCTGGATGTCCGCCCAGAGCGCATACAGGCGTGCGGGAAGGTGGTGAAGCGAATACCCCTCGACTGCAATTTGAGCCCGCGCACGCGGGCGTCCAGAATGAGCCTCGGGGGAGCGCAAGCAAGCCCTATTGAGATGATCTACCCAACCGCAACGAATCCCGCGTGAGCGGGCGTACTGTGTTAGCCTAGGGTAAGTGCGAGCGAACCCGGTTGAGATGACCCGTTCAACCGTAGCGAAGCCCGCGCAAGCGGGCGACCGAGCGTAGCCTAGGGTGAGCGCAGCGAACCCTATTGAGATGATCTGCCCAACCGTAGCGAAGCCCGCGTACGCGGGCGACCGATGTTAGCCTAGGGTGAGTGCAGCGAACCCTAGGACACGGTGGACCACAAAAACCCACCCAAGCCCCCGAAGGGGGCGGCCCTCTCGGTTGGCACGCGAGCGTGAGCGAACATGGTTGAGATGACCCGATCGCAGCAAAGCCCGCGCACGCGGGCGACCGGAATTAGCCTCAGGTGAGCACGCGCAAACCCTAGGACGTTGAGATTCCCACCGAAATGAAGCCCGCGTATGCGGGCGTCCGAACGTAGCCTAGGGTGAGCGCAGCGAACCCTAGGACACGGTGGACCACAAAAACCCACCCAAGCCCCCGAAGGGGGCGGCCCTGCCGGTGAGACGTCCAAGGTGATTTTCACGCGCTCGATATTGGGGAGGAACAAACGGCGTTCATGCAACAGATGGGCCGCCCGCGTACGCGGTTCCTAGGGCTCGCTCCCGCTCGCCCTAGGCTACAATCGAGCCGCCCGCTTCGCGGGCTCAACTGGCGGAATGGGGTTTGGATTTATTTGCAAGGGCTCGCTCCCGCTCGCCCTAGGCTACAATCGAGCCGCCCGCTTCGCGGGCTCGACGGGCGGAATAGGGTTTGGATTTATTTGCAAGGGCTCGCTCGGCTCGCCCTAGGCTAGTATCGAATCGCCCGCGTGCGCGGGCTCAACCTATCAGAGAGTCAGGGGGGATGTGTCCCTTGGCCGAGTGGAGCCGCAGGACCTGGTCTGGTAAGGCCTGACGGAGATTTTTTTCCAGGGGAAGAAAACTTTTTCCTTGACACTCTGAAAGACATCGTGTAATATACCAGCCGGATTGCTTCTCAACCTCATTGAAGGAGGATGGTTATGAGAAAGATGATGGCGGGGATGGGGCTTGTGGCTCTGCCCCTGGTGTCGCTCGGAGCGAGCGTCCTTCCGAACCTCATCTTAGTGATCGCGCTGCTTCTGGGAGGCGGAAACCTCGTGGCAGGTCCAACGACGATCTTCACAGCCCTGCTGGGGATAGCTGGTGTCATTGGTGTTATCGGTGCTATTGGGCCTCTCTTAGGAGCGTGAGCTCGGGATCCCGGAAGGGGCTCGGAAGGTATATGTGGATTCAACTGCATGAAAATCTCTCAGAGAAAGGAGGAGGATTATGAAGAAGCTTTCGACGATGCTTTTGGCTGTTCTGTCTGTCCTGGGCTTTTCGGTGGCGGCTGTGCTGCCGAACGCTTTGGCCGTCGGCTTCCTGGTCGAAGGACTGGGGGTGACAGTCGTCACGAAGCTCATTTCGGCGCTTATCCTCCTGGGGTTCGCATTCTTGGCCCTTAATCCTCTCATTGCGTGAAGAGGCGGTGAGAGGATAAGGGCCGTGTGTGGGGATTTTTCAAGATTCTGACGACCGAAATCTTGAAGAAAGGAGGCGGATTATGAAGAAGTTTCTCGCTTTGGGATACATGGTGGCGCTTCCCTTGCTGTCAGGAGCGAAGATTCTTCCAAGCATCGTGGCGCTCCTGCTGTTCTCGACTACACCTTCTGGAGTTCTCGACACCTTTGGGCTACTTGCTCTTGGTATTAACTCTACCCTATTTGGCTACTTCGTCTCCGGGTGGTTCCAGGCAGGGACAGCGGCTAACTTTATCATGGGGCTGTGAGCAGTTCGCTCCGGAGGCAGATGAGAGGTGTCAGCAGATCGGGAGCAGCGTGAGAGTGCTGCTCCCAGATCTCAGTTCATGAAGGAGGGAGAATTATGACCCTTTTGATATGGCTTCTCACTATCTGGATAGCCCTTGTCGCTTTGGTTGGTGTCCCGTAAGGACGAGCGAGGAGAGTGAGAGGGGGTAAGGGCAGGACGTAATGTCTGTGGACATCGGCGGAGCCGGTGGAGGAAGGGTGTTGTGAGACATTTGTTCCGAATTTGACCCTTACCCCCTTTCTCTAAGGGTTGAGAACTACTCACGAGGCTGTGGACAAAAAAATAGATGAATCGGTTATCCTATTCACATAAAGCTGAGCGAATGGGCGAGAAAGCAAGGCATTTCGTACAAGACGGTCTGGCGGTGGGTTCCTCTTTTCCGCCGCGTTTTTCGCTGCGCGGCGTGTGGGTTGGAACTGGACCGGGACCTCAACGCGGCCTTGAATCTCAGATCTTATGGGTTAGCCCACCTCACGGGCTCTACCGGGAGTTCCCCGGGAAGTGACGCCTGTGGACATCGGCAAGAGCCGGTGGATGAAGCAGGAAGCAACCAGGACACGTGCCATGGGACATGTGTCCATGAGGTGCAGAACGGAAGAAGCGCACGGATCCGAGGCTGAGAGCTGTTCGCTAGGCTGAGGACAAAAACATCCCCCTCAGCTATTTTCCTGCTTTATATTCCCCCCTCGGATGAATGGAATTTGCCGTCGAACTCACCGTCTATTCCACCAGAATGCGAGCCCGCGTGAGCGGGCGACCGAACGTAGCCTAGGGTGAGCGAAGCGAACCCTGTTGATGTAACCCCCCAACCGCATGCGAGCCCGCGTATGCGGGCGTCCGATGTTAGCCTAGGGTGAGTGCAGCGAACCCTAGGACACGGTGGACCACAAAAACCCACCCAAGCCCCCGAAGGGGGCGGCCCTCTCGGTTGGCACGCGAGCGTGAGCGAACATGGTTGAGATGACCCGATCGCAGCAAAGCCCGCGCACGCGGGCGACCGGAATTAGCCTCAGGTGAGCACGCGCAAACCCTAGGACGTTGAGATTCCCACCGAAATGAAGCCCGCGTATGCGGGCGTCCGAACGTAGCCTAGGGTGAGCGAAGCGAACCCTAGGACATGGTGGGCCGCAAAAACCCACCCAAGCCCCCGAAGGGGGCGGCCCTGCCGGTTGGCACGCGAGCGTGAGCGAACATGGTTGAGATGACCCGATCGCAGCAAAGCCCGCGCATGCGGGCGACCGAACGTAGCCTAGGGTGAGCGAAGCGAACCCTAGGACATGGTGGACCACAAAAACCTACCCAAGCCCCCGAAGGGGGCGGCCCTCTCGGTCGGGGAGCGTCAGACGCGCTCACCCCACGAGGGATGGCCACACCCAACATCACGAGGGGATTCGGGCACACCCGATGGGCCGCCCGCTCGCGCGGGCTTGGGAAATTTTTTTCGGACCCGGTTTCCTAGGGCTCGCTGCGCTCGCCCTAGGCTACGATCGAGCCGCCCGCTTCGCGGGCTCAACCGGCGGAATGGAGTTTGGATTTATTTGCAAGGGCTCGCTCCCGCTCGCCCGAGGCGAGCATCGGGTCGCCCGCTTCGCGGGCTCAACGGGCGGAATGGGGGAATTTACCGAACGGGGGGCTCGCTCTGCTGTGCCTCATTCGCCTGAGGCTTATTTCGAGCCGCCTGCTTCGCAGGCTCAACTGAACAAGTACATGATCCACCCAAGCGCCAGGGCGATGCCCAGGAAGGCGAAGAAGGCTTTCACGGCGTAGAGGAATTGCTCGCGGGGATCGTCCTTGGTCACGATGGCGAAGACCGTGGAGACGCAGAGGGCGAAGAGCGTCATGGCCAGAAGGTGCATGGCTACTTCTTCCTTCCGATAGCGATATCGAAGGCATCCAGGACGGCGAGGTAGTTCAGAAGGCCCGCGACAAGCAAGAAGGCATTCCCGTACTCATAGGTCGTCAGTTCGGGGTGCGCCTCTAGTCCCGCTCTTGTCAGGATGCAGAGGGCATAGATGCCGCCGAGGCCGAGGTTAGCGATGAGAGGGAAGACGGAGAGAGGCTCTTCGGGATTGAACGTATAGAGCCGACCGCCGAAGAGAAAGAGGCCGGCGGCGAACATCCCCATAATGGCCAAAAAGAGAAGAAGCGCGCGACCCCATCGGCCGAGGAGGGCGTGTCCAGCTCCGGGGACCACATAGGCAGCGGCGCACACAAGCACGACCCTGAGCGTGAGCTGAAGGGGCCAGGCCTGTCGTTCGACCTTCGGGAGAGGGGGGGATGGTGGTGCGCCCACTCCTTCCGCTGCGAGCGGAGGATCGGGCTCCAAAAGGGTGAGAGTCGGATCTCCGCCGCGTCCTTCGGACGGCTCCACACGCGGTGTCGGATCCGATAGCGCGTTCTGCTGTGAACGTGATGTCTCCTCCATCACCTGTTCCGTCCGGTGAACGTTCTGAAGGCCCTCTGCGTTCCGCTCCTCGTCAGCTCGATGTGAGCGCGGCGAGAGCATGTGAGGGAGACATTTTACGCGCGCGTTTCCGAGCGTGTCAAGCACGGCTGCATCTGAAGCGAGCCGATGAGCGAGCGGATTGTCGCGATCCCCTGTTGCTCCAGGAATCGCTCCAGGCCCTCCAGGATCTTGATCGAGGCGAGGGGATCGAAGTAATTCGCCGTCCCGATTTGCACAGCTGTGGCTCCGGCAATGAGGAACTCGAGGGCATCTTCGACGGTCGCGATCCCGCCGATGCCGATGACAGGGATACGGACGGCCGTGGCGATCTGATAGACCATGCGCAGGGCGATCGGTTTGAGAGCAGGGCCAGAGAGGCCGCCCATTCCCGCGGCCAGGCGAGGACGGCGCGTGTAGATGTCTACCGAGAGGCCGAGGATCGTGTTGATGGCGGAGAGGGCGTCGGCGCCAGCAGCTTCTACAGCGCGAGCCACGCGCACGATATCGCCTGCATTCGGCGAGAGCTTGACGATGATCGGGCGACGAGCGATTCGACGGCAGGCTTCGGTCAGGCGCGCCGCTTGGTCGGGATCGGTGCCGAACTCCATGCCGCCAGCCGTCACGTTCGGGCAGGAGATGTTCAGCTCGTAGGCGGCGATGCCGTCGGCCTCCTCGAGCAGGCGAATGACCTGAAGGTACTCCTCGAAGGAGGAGCCGAAGACATTGACGATGATGTGCGTTTGGAACTGGCGCAGCCGGGGAAGCTTCTCGGCGATGAAGGCGCGGACGCCGATGTTCTGCAAGCCGATGGCGTTGAGCATGCCGCCGTGGGTCTCAACGATGCGGGGTGGAGGGTTGCCCTCCATAGGTTCGAGCGAGAGTCCTTTTGTGCAGATGCCGCCCAAGCGATTCAGATCGAGCCATTCGGCGAATTCCAGGCCGTAGCCGAAGGTGCCGCTGGCGGTGAGGATTGGGTTTTTAAAGCGCAAGCCGGCGATTTCAACCGAGAGATCACAGCTCATCCCAGAGGACCTCCTCAGCGCGAAAGATAGGGCCTTCGACGCAGACGCGGCGGTAATGCGGGATGCGATCCGAGCGTGAGCGCGTGGGGACGACGCAGCCCAAGCAGACGCCGAATCCGCACGCCATGCGGGCTTCGAGGGCGACGAAGGCGGGCAGTTGGGCAGCGGCAGCGATCTCCGCGACACGGCGGAGCATAGGTAGAGGGCCGCAGGCATAGAGAACGGCGCGGCGCGGGCGCGCGCGGTCCAAATAGGCCTGGAGCGCTTCGGTCACGAGGCCTTGGATGCCTCCGGAGCCGTCTTCAGTAGCGAGCGTAATCGCTTCGCGTCCGAGCACGCGCGCGAAATCTTCGAGAGCGGGGAGATCCACCGGGGCACCCCATGCGATCTTGAGATCGCGTGGGGACCCCGCGTGCGGCTTCACCGTTGGCTCGCCGTGGAAGAGTCGGACCGAGCGTCCCTCGTGCGCGAGAGCTTCGGCTAGAAGGTAGAGGGCCGGAAGGCCGATTCCGCCGGAGACGAGAAGGGCCTCAGCATGGGGGTCCGTCTCCGGGGGGAAGCCGTTTCCCAGCGGGCCGAGCATCTCGAGTTCATCTCCCGGACGTTGGCGGCTGAGCCGTTGCGTTCCGCGTCCGAGGACTTTGTAGAGGAATTCGAGATCCATGCCCTCGGCGTGTCGCTCCGCGCGATAGATGACCAAGGCGCGGCGCCAGATCGGCTCCCATTGATCGCGAGTGCGCACCATGACGAATTGACCGGGGCGAAGTGCGATGTTCTCCGAGATGCGGACGCGCAAGCGCCAGTATGCGGGCGCCTCCTGCGCGTTGCTGAGTACGCGAGCGCTGTGATCCTTCGTCATTGAGGCTTCTTCGAACCGACGGTTGAGGAGGCGTCCGAGGCCGCGTACTGCTCGCGATAAGCGGGGGCGATCCAGATATAGGCGTCTTGGCGCAGGGTCTCGATGTACTCGCGGACGGCGGTTTCGGCCCGCTGCTGAGCCAGGCGCAGTTGGATCTGGCGTTTCAGCTCGGCATCGAGCGGGCGCACGCGCGGCTCTTGCCGCTCGAGCACTTTGAGGAGTTGGAATCCCTCGGGCAGCTCAATGGGGGCGGAGACATCGCCCGGCTTCAGCCCCTCAATGGCCTTCGCCTGCGCATCGCCCAAGGTGCGTCGCGGGCCGAGCAGGAAGGTGCCGATCTCGCCTTTTTGCCGCGCGGAAGGGCGGGTGGAATACTGGGCGGCCAGCTCCCCAAAGTCCGCGCCAGACTGCAGCTTCTCCTGAATCTCGCGCACAAGGGCAAGCGCCTGTTCGCGCGAGCGCCCCTGGGTGCTCACAAAGATCTCGCTCAAGCGAACGGTCTCCGGCTCGGTGAACTCCTCCAGGTGTTGCCGATAGTACTGCTCAATGTCGGAATCGAAGATGTTCTGGAAGATGCGGCTGTAGACCTCGCGGGCGAGAACGGCTTCGCGGAGGAAGCGCACGCGCAACGTCTGTCGGACCTGGTCCGGATCGAGGCCGGCTTCAGCCAAGCGCTTCTCCACCTCGGCCGGAGGGATGCCTTGTTGCTTCCCCCAATTGATGAGGAATTCGTTGATTTGCGCCTCGACGGTGATGCCGAGTTCGGTAGCGCGTTGCACGAGAAGCTGCGTCTCGATGAGCTGTCCAAGCAATGTCTTCGATGCTTCCTGATACGCGCGCTCCAACTGCTCCCCGGTGAGACCTTGCTGGGCCAGCTCCTCGCGCAGCTCCGCTTGTGCACGACGCAGAGCCGAGAGCGTGATGATATCGGAGTTGATCCGAGCGACAATCTCGTCCACCAGCACAGGTTCGTCTTGAGGTCGTACGAGCGAGGGGATGATAAGCCCCAGGAACAGTCCGAGGAGGTACGCTGTTCCGTGTCGTCGCATTATCGTCACGTCCATTCACCGCCCTCTGCGTCTGGCCGATGCCAAGGGAATTCTACGCCCCGTTCTGAAGGAGGAGCAAGTCATCGCGGAGCTGCCGAAGCAGCGCGCGCTCATCCACGGGGTCCCCACGCGATCCCGGGATCGCGTGGGGTGCCCTCGGAGCCGTGAGGGTGTAGCGCAGTGTGCCCTCGGGGGTGAACTCTGCCGTGGGATGGGCAGCGAGGAAGGCGCGGCGTCGGTCCGGAGTCACGCGCTCCGGCTCGGCGAAGCGAATGACCAGATGCGACCCCTCGCGTTCGATCGCGCGCACGCGCACTCGCAGGGCGGCGTTGCGGATCGAGCCGAAGAGCAAAAGGTGTTCGACTTCCGGAGGGGGCGGACCGTAGCGATCCACCAACTCCTCGCGCAGCTCGGCGAGCCGTTGTTCCGTGCGCGCCGAGGCCAGGCGCTTATAGACGGACAGGCGTTGGCCCATGTCGGGAATGTAGGACTCGGGGATGCGAATGGGAATGCGGAGAGTGATCTGCGGGACGAGCTCCTCTTCGATCGGCTCGCCGCGCAGCTCGCGGATGGTGCGCTCCAGCAGTTGGCAGTAGAGTTCGAAGCCAAGGGCGTTGATGTGTCCGGACTGCTCTGGTCCGAGCAGATTTCCGGCACCGCGCAATTCCAGATCGAGCGCCGCCAAGCGGAATCCGGCGCCCAAGTCGGAGAATTCCTTGAGGGCTGCCAGTCGCTGTCGCGCCGTCGCGCTCAGCGAGGACTCGGGCGACGTGAGCAGATAGGCGTAAGCGAGACGGTTGGACCGACCGACCCGCCCGCGCAGTTGATAGAGATCGGACAGGCCGAAACGCTCGGCGTGATTGATGAGGATCGTGTTCGCCTGCGGGATGTCAATGCCGTTTTCGATGATCGTCGTCGTGACCAGAACGTCCAGCTCCTGGCGGACGAAGCGCACGACCGTGCGTTCCAGCTCGCGCTCGGAGAGACGGCTGTGCGCAACGCCGACGCGCGCCTGAGGAACGAGCTGACGAATCAGGTGCGCGATCTCATGAATCGTCTCGATCTCGTTGTGGACGAAGAAGACCTGTCCGCCGCGCTGGAGTTCGCGTTCGATGGCCTGGCGGATGAGGGCGGGGGAGAAGGGGGCGAGGAGCGTCTGGACGGCGAGCCGATCGGGTGGAGGCGTTTGAATCAGGGAGAGGTCGCGCAATCCGGTGAGGGCCATGTAGAGGGTGCGCGGGATAGGCGTGGCCGTGAGGGTGAGAACATCCACGCGGCGCCGCAGGTGCTTGAGCCGCTCTTTATGCCAGACGCCGAACCGTTGCTCCTCGTCAATGATGACCAAGCCCAGGTCGTGAAAGCGCACGTCTCGGCTGAGCAGCCGATGCGTGCCGATGACGATGTCCACCGTGCCTTCTTCTAAGCCGCGCAGTGTGCGCGCGATCTCCGCGCGCGAGCTGAAGCGGGAGAGCGAGGCGATGACGACGGGGAAGGGGGCGAAGCGACGCGTGAAGGTGCGATAATGCTGCTCGACGAGGACTGTAGTCGGAGCGAGCACGGCCACCTGCTTGCCGTCCATCACGGCTTTGAAGGCGGCGCGCATGGCGACCTCTGTCTTCCCAAAGCCCACGTCGCCGCAGAGGAGTCGGTCCATGGGGAGCGGGCGCTCCATATCGCGCTTGATCTCCTCAAGGGCGCGCGCCTGATCAGGTGTCAGCTCGTACTCGAAGCCTGCTTCGAACTCGACCTGCCAGGGCGTATCGGGGCTGAAGGCATGGCCGGAGACGAGCTTCCGTTCGGCATAGAGTTTGAGCAGCTCCTCGGCCAGATTTCGCAAAGCCTTTGCCGCGCGCGCTTTCGTGCGCAGCCAGCTCGTTCCCCCCAACCGATCCAAGCGCGGCGGATGTCCGTCCGCGCCCACGTATTTTTGGACGAGGTCCATGCGGTCCACCGGCACGTAGAGCCGCGCCTCATCGGCGTAACAGATGAGGAGGAAATCGTGCGGCACGCCGTCGGGTGCCGTCAGATGAACGAGCCCTTCGAAGCGTCCGATCCCGTGATCCACGTGAACGACGTAATCGCCCGGCTTGAGGTCTTTGAAATCCGGCAGAAAGGCAGCGCGCGCTCTCTCTCGGTGTGACATCACGGCAGGGGATTCGGGCTCATCTCGAAGCACATCGTGGTGGCTGAAGATGGAGAGTTCGAGGGCGGGGATGTGAAAGCCGTGCCGCAGGGACCCGATGAGGATGAGGACGGGCCATCGGTGGGTGGGCTTCCCGCTGCTCTCCTGAAGTGCGGGAGAGGACCGGACCTGTTCACTCGCTGTCGGAGCCGGATCGTGCATCATCGGGGAGAGCAGATCCACAGGGACATCGCGGTCGGAAAGAAGTTTGAGGAAGTGCTCGGCGAGGGGTTTGGATCGGGCGACGAGTATTGTGAGCGCTCCCGGTGAAGGGGTAAGAAGCGAGAGCCAGTCGGCCGTAGGGTGTGGCCTCTGGCTCACGGCTCGAAACTCGATCTCGTCGGGACAGGCATCGGCTCCTTCGGCGAGGACAAGGGAGCGTCCCAGCGGATGCAGCTCGATGCGGTGATGCTTGCTCAAGCGCTCGTTCAATTCCGACGGCGTGAGGGCATACTGTTCCGGGGGGAGGACGATGCGCCCGTTCTCTCGCGCCCGGTCATAGCGGGCCTGCATCTCCGACCAGGACGATTCGATGTGGGAGAAGAACGTCGCCGCATCGTCCACGAGGAAAAGGGCTGAGGGAAGGAGATCGAAGAGCGTGCCCACAAGAGGGCGAGTCAGCGGGGTGAGAAATTCCCATCCCTGCGGAGGATCGCCCGTCTGCGCGGCCACCTGCACGCGCTTACGATCGTGCGCGAATCGAGAATCCGTCCATTCGCGGGCGAGGCGCTCGCTCCACTGTCCCAGCTCCTCGCGCGAGAACACGAACTCGCGAAGTGGGATCAGGCGTGTGCGATCCAGCGCCTGTGTCGAACGTTGCGACGCGGGATCGAAAGCGCGAAGTGAGACGATCTCGTCTCCGGAGAATTCCAGGCGTACAGGTGCGGGTTCCGAGGGGGAGTACGCGTCCAGAATTCCGCCGCGCCAACTGAACTGGCCGGGTTCTCGCACCGGATCCTCGCGCACGTACCCCACGGCCTGAAGGGCGGAGGCGAGCGCTTCCGGAGCGATCTCCATTCCGAGGGTGAGACGAAGGTCCAAGCGCGCGAGATCCGACGGCGCGAGCGTTCGCAGCGGGAGCGCCTTTGCCTCCACGAGAACGAGGGTGGCTTCCCCTCGGGCCAGCGTCGTGAGGGCGAACGCGCGTCGTTGCAGCACGGCCGGATGAGGGGAGAGCCCATCGAAGGGCGAGACATCGAAGGCGGGGACGATGGCGAGCGTCTCCCTGCCGTGGCCGAGCAGGGCGAGGAAAAGGCGGACTTCTTCGCCGAAGGCCTCGAGATCTTCGTCGGCGCTGACGAAGACGAGGGGGCGAGCTTTCTCTCCCCGCGCGCGAAGACGCTCTGCGAGCGCGACAAGTAGCAATGCCTTCGCCCCAGCGGCATGCACGCCGGAGACGGTGAGCACCGGCTCTCCCCGTTCAAGACCGCGTTCGAGAGCGCGGAGCGCGGGATCGGCTCTCAGTCGTCGCAGAAGCTCGTCTCGAACGCTGGCCGTGTGACGGTCCATAGGGGGATCAGGGCGAAGCGGATGTGGAGCCGAGGGCGCGGATGCGGTGGATGAGGCGCGTTGTGGAATATCCCTCATGGTAGGGCAGCGAGAGGACGCGCCCGCCAGCAGCTTCGACCTCTTCGCGGCCGACGATCTCCTCCGGATGCCAATCGCCGCCTTTGACGAGGACGTCGGGAAGGAGATCGGCGATGAGCGCGCGTGGGGTGAGATCATCGAAGACGGTGACGTAGTCCACAGCGGCGAGCGCGGCGAGCATCTCGGCACGCTCCTGCTCGGTGAAGATGGGGCGATCAGGCCCTTTCAGAGCGCGAACGGAGGCATCGCTATTGATGGCGACGATGAGGACATCGCCGAGCGCCTTGGCCTGCTGCAGGAATCGAACGTGGCCGAGATGCAGGAGATCAAAACAACCGTTGGTGAAGACGACGCGCTTTTGTTCGCGCCGCAGGCGCTCGCGCTCGCGTCGCAAAGTTTGCGGATCGAGGATCTCTCCCATGAGGATTCGTCCCGCGCGCGGTCAGGAAGCACTCGGTGGCCGAAGGATCTCCACACCATCCAGATAAGGTTGAAGAGCGCGGGGGATGAGCACCGAGCCGTCCTTCTGTTGATGATTCTCCAGCAGAGCGAGCCAGGTCCGTCCCACGGCCACGCCCGAGCCGTTCAACGTGTGAACGAATTCCGGGCGCGCTCCGGGATGGCGTCGGAAGCGAATGTTCGCCCGTCGGGCTTGAAAGGCTTCGCAGTTGGAGCAGGAAGAGATCTCGCGGTAGCGGCCCTGGCTGGGAATCCAGACTTCGATGTCGTAGGTTTTCGCCGAAGCGAATCCGAGATCACCCGTCGAGAGAGCGACGACGCGATAGGGCAGCTCCAGCTTCTGCAGGATGCGTTCGGCATCGCGGGTGAGCTTCTCCAGCTCGTCGTAGGAGGATTCGGGCGTGGTGATCTTGACCAGCTCGACCTTATCGAACTGGTGTTGACGGATGAGGCCTCGGACATCGCGTCCGTAGCTGCCGGCCTCGCTGCGGAAGCAGGGGGTATAGGCCGTCAGGGAGATAGGGAGGGCATCGCCCTCGAGGATCTCATCCCGATAGAGATTGACCAGAGGGACTTCGGCTGTCGGCACAAGCCACAATCCGTCCTCGAACAGCTCGCGCACGTGCGCGCGGAGATTCTCCGGTTCGGCGGCTACGGTCACTTCGGGGAGGCGTTCGACGAGCGAGCGATCCACAGCCCAGAAGAGGTCGCCGGCGAATTTCGGAAGCTGTCCAGTCCCGATGAGCGCTTCCCTCTTGACCAGAAGCGGGAGCCAGACCTCCCGATACCCATGCTCGCGAGTGTGCACATCGAGCATGAAGTTGATCAGGGCGCGCTCCAGTCGAGCGCCGAGATCGGTGAGCACGGCGAAGCGGGCTCCGGCGATCTTGGCCGCGCGTTCCAGGTCGAGGATGCCCAAGCGCGTGGCCAGCTCCACGTGATCCTTCGGTTCGAAGTCGAACGTGCGCGGAGTGCCCCAGCGGCGGATTTCGACATTGGCCGTCTCGTCGGGGCCGATGGGGACCGAATCGTGCGGGAGGTTAGGAAGAGCGAGCAACCGCGCGTGCAGCTCTGCATCGAGTCGCGCGATCTCCGCCTCCAGGTGCTTGATCTCTTCGCCCACGTCGCGCATGCGGAGGCGCAAGGCTTCCGCATGTTCCCGCTGTCCGCTGCGCATCAGGCGGCCGATCTCCTCGCTCGTGCGGTTGCGTTCGGCGCGCAGCGCATCCGCGCGGGCGATCTTCTGGCGTCGCTCGGCATCCAGGCGCTCGAAATCTTCCAGCGCGATGGTCACTCCGCGTCGCGCGAGTTTCTCTTTCACCAGCGCCAAGTTTTCCCGGACGAAGCGAATGTCGAGCATTGCGCCTTCCCCCGCACCGTGTTACAAATTAGCATAGCTCGACGACAGCGGCAAACGACGAAGCGATGACCGCTTGCTCTGACATCAGTGGGGCGCGTCTTCGTCGCGCTCGCGTCGAAGGAGGAGAGGGGGGATGTCGAAGCTGAAGACGATGCGGATTCGGAAAGCGGTCTTTCCAGCGGCCGGATTAGGGACGCGGTTTCTGCCCGCGACCAAAGCGCAGCCCAAGGAGATGCTGCCGCTTGTGGATAAGCCCCTCATTCAATACGCCGTCGAGGAAGCGATCCAAAGTGGGATCGAGCAGATGATCATCGTGACGGGGCGGGGCAAGAACGCCATCGAGGATCATTTCGACATCGCTTTCGAGTTGGAATACGCGCTCGAAGAGCGAGGGAAGCATGATCAAGCGGAGGAGATTCGGTGGATCGCCGAGATGACGCGCTTCGCCTATGTGCGGCAGAAGAAAGCGCTGGGATTGGGGCATGCCATTCTGGTCGCGCGCGATCTGGTGGACGATGAGCCGTTTGCCGTGCTCTTGGGCGATGACGTGATTGATGCGCCGACGCCGTGCCTGAAGCAACTGATGGCGGTCTTCGAGCGGTATCAAGCGCCGGTGATCGCGCTCATGCGGATCGAGGGACCGGAGATTTCTCGCTTCGGTGTCGTGCGAGGGGAGCAGGTGGAGCCGCGCCTCTATCGGCTGCGGGATATGGTCGAGAAGCCTCGGCCGGAAGAGGCGCCGTCGAATCTCACCATCGTCGGGCGCTACATCCTGACACCGGACATCTTCGAGGAGTTGGCCGTCACTCCGCCGGATGCGGGTGGAGAGATCCAACTCACCGATGCATTGCGCGCGTTGTTGCGGCGTCGGCCGATCTATGGGTATGAATTCGAGGGCAGGCGCTACGATGCCGGGGATAAGTTGGGATTTTTGATCGCCACCGTGGAACTGGCGCTCAAGCGAGAGGACATCGGGGAGGCCTTTCGCGCGTACCTGAAGGAGTTGAAGCTGTGATGTTTCGATTTCCGCTGCGTCGAATTCCGGAGTGGGCTCAGGAAGTGGAAGAGGCACGCGCGGCGTATGAGGCGCTCGCGCCGCTGTCGGTGGAACGGATGGGCGAGCTGGCCGGATGGCTGCTTCTGGAGCACGTCGTGCATGAGATGCGCTTGGACGGGTATCGGCTGGAGCGGGAACGGCTTCGGCAGCTTCTGCTGGAGGGGGGAGAGGCGCAGACCTTCGAGGAGCATCTGGCTCAAGGTTTCGCGGCAGCCGTTCGACGATTGAGTGCGTATGTCACTGATGGTCTCAATGAAGGGCGACCGGTCGAGTTGACGTGGGAGCTGCTTCTGGAGCTTCGGCGGCTCAGCTCGGGATGCGCCGAGGGCGAGAGTGAGCTGTTGCGTCGCGGGCGCGCGAATCCTCTCTATCCGGAGCACGAGCCGTGCTCGCCGGAAGAATTGCCGCATCTGCTGCGTTTAGCCCTGGAGTGGTTCACGGCCGAGAGCTTCGCCGAATTGAATCCTATTGAGCAAGCGGCGCTGGTCCACATTCGGCTCATGGACCTGCAGCCGTTTGAGCGGACGTATGGGCGGGTGGTGCGTCTGGCGTCCACTCTCTACACGCTGCGCGCGGGGCTGCCACCCATTCTCATCCCGGCGGAGGCAACGGCGGCGTATTATGAAGCGCTGCTCTCCGGACTGCGAATGGCGACGCAACCTCTTGTCGAGCTCTTCGCGCGACTGGTCGCCGGGACGCTGCGGACGCTGCGCGAGCTCGCTCTGGAGAGCGCTTGAGCGATGGAGGCGGGCCGAGTCCACGAATGCGAAGGACGGATCGTCGAGTTCCTCGACGAGGAGCAGCCACGGCTCGGGCTTGTCCTCAAAGCCGGGAGGGAGCGGATTCGTCTTTTGGACGAGCGGGGGCGGGAGGAATCGGTCCCCGCAACGCGAATTTATCTGGTGCATGCGCTGGGGCCGACCGAGCCGCACGAGTTCCCTCATCATGTCCGAGTCCTGCGCGCGCAGATCGAGGCGCGCCGTCAGGAGGTCGATCTCGAACTGTTGTGGGAGAGCGTGCGGGAGCAGGAGCGAGAATACGCGCTCTCGGAGCTGGCCGCGCATTACTTCGGAGCGGCGTCGGAGATCGAGCAAGCGGCCGTGATGCGCGCGCTCGTGGAAGATCGGCTCTATTTTCGACGGCGAGGCCTCTGCTTCCTCCCGCGCTCGGCGGAGCACGTGGAGCAGCTGCGTCATCAGCAGACGCAGCAGCGCGAGCGCGCCGCGTTCAAGGAGCGCGTGATTCGGTGGCTGCGGGCTGTGCTGGATGCTGAGGGGTCCGTGACGGTTTCCGAAGAATGGACGGGCGTTCTGGAGCGCGTGGAGGATTTCCTCCGGCGCCGGCAGATGAGCGATGTCGCGCACTGGCTCTCGGAAGTGGATCAGGAGCGAACGGCGCGCGAGATCGCCTATGAGGTGTTGATGAAGACGGGGCGATTGGAGGCGACGGCCGACCCCTTCCTCATCCTCGCGGGTTTGGAACCTGCCTTTCCCGCGCGCGTTTGCGAAGCCGCCGAGCGGCTTATCCCCTTCGCCGGAGCACCCGATCGCGAGGATTTCGTCGGCGCGTGGACCATCTCGATTGACGATGAGGAGACCGAGGAGATTGACGATGCCCTCAGCCTGGAGCCGGGAGCGGAAGGGTGGCGGGTGGGGATCCACATTGCCGATGTGGCGCACTACGTGCGCAAAGGAGATGTGCTCGACACGGAAGCCTTCCGTCGTGGGGCGACGGCCTACGTGCCGACAGAACGCGTGCTGATGTTCCCGGAACGGCTCGCCTACGACTTGGCGAGCCTGCGGCAAGGGGACGTGCGTCCGACGCTCAGTCTCACGCTCGATGTGGACGAGGACGGACGCATACGGGGGGCGCGGCTTGTCCCCGGCATGATTCGCGTCCTGCAACGGCTCAGTTATGACGAAGCGGATCGGTTGATCGCTGAGGACGAGGGTGAGATGGGGGAACGGCTGCGACGACTCCTGCGCTGGGCGCGCCGCTGGGCAGAAGCGCGCTTCCAGCGCGGGGCCGTTTGGTTGCGCCGGCCCGAAGTGAAAGTGCGCGTGCGCGAGGGACGCATCCACGTGAAGCGCCTCGATCCGGGGACGCCCAGCCGATTCTTAGTGAGCGAGTTGATGGTCATGATGAATCACATGGTGGCCGAGCAGGCTGCGCGTCAAGGGATTCCGATCATCTTTCGCGTTCAGGATCCACCGCTTCAGCCTCTGGATGATGACGTCCGCGCGCGCGTGCGCCAGGCGTATGACCCGCTTCTTTTGGAGCACGTCGTCCGGGGACTTCAGCGCTCTCGGCTCTCGCTCTCGCCCCAGCCCCATGCGGGACTGGGCGTGAGCGCCTACACGCAGTTGACCTCGCCCATTCGACGGTTCGCCGATCTGGTCGTGCAGCGGCAGGTCCGAGCGGCGCTGTTGGGCGAGCCGTATCCGTATGAGCGAGAGGAGCTGCTGGACGTCCTTGTGGCGGCCGAGACTGTCGAGCGCGAGATGCGCGCTCTGGAGCAGCAGGCGCAACGATATTGGCTGCTCGAGTACCTTCGGCATCTGCCGGAGGAGACCGAGTGGGAAGCCCTCGTGATCAAGCGCGTCCGCGGGGGATATGAGGTCGAGCTTGTGGAATTGCTGCTGCGGGCGCTACTGCGCGCGACAGCGGATCTGGCGCCGGGGACGCGCCTGAGGGTGACGTGCGAGTTGTGCGATCCGAAATCCGGCGTGCTGCGGGTGCGAGTCGCCTGAGGCGGACTTCGCGCATCGGAGACTTTCTCAAGGAGGAACGACGATGATCACCGTACCGAAACTGACACTGCAGGATGCCAAGATCATTCTAGAAGGTGCTGAGCGCAAAGCGCAGGAGATCGGCGTGCCGATGGACATCGCCGTGGTGGATGATGGGGGGAATCTGCTGGCCTTCTATCGAATGGATGGCGCCAAGATCACGAGCATTGATATCGCCATCAACAAGGCCTTCACGGCAGCCGGTGCGCGCAAGGCGACGCACGAGTATGCGGAGATCGCGCAGCCAGGAGGCCCGGCCTTCGGCATCCACGTCAGCAATCAGGGTCGGTTTATGGTCTTCGGGGGCGGCCTGCCGATCTTCGTGGAGGGACACATTGTTGGAGGCGTCGGGTGCAGTTCGGGGACGCCGGAGCAAGATCGAATAGTCGCACAAGCCGGTATTGATGCGTTTCTGGCTTCTCTCAAGCGAGAGTGATGGCGCGTCTTGAGAGCGCGGGGGGTGAGGCTGCCGTGCGGCCCTGCGTGCGAGCGGCTTTCTCACGTGCGCTCGTGAGGGGGAAGTGCTTGCCCTCGACTTCGCGCCTTTGATATATTCCGAAAACGATGTCTGAGGAGATCGCCGAGCGCATCGCAGAGGTGCGCGAGCGGATCCGCCGCGCGGCCGAACGCGCCGATCGCTCACCGGAAGAGATCACGCTGGTGGCGGTGACCAAGGGGGTAGATCCCGAACGCATTCGCGCGGCGATCGCGGCTGGGCTCACGCACTTTGGCGAGAATCGCGTTCAGGAAGCGGAGCGAAAGATCGCTGAAGTCACTGAGCCGGTCACGTGGCATCTGGTCGGGCATCTGCAGTCGAATAAGGCGCGCAGGGCCATCCAGCTTTTTCATCTGATCCATTCGCTCGATAGTGCGCGGCTTGCCGAGCGGCTCGATCGCCTCGCGGGCGAGTGCGGGCGAACGATTCCCGTTCTGTTGCAGGTGGATCTGGCGGGAGAGCCGACGAAATTTGGCATCCCTGTGGAACACCTCGTGGATGTGGCTCGAGCCTGTCGCTCCTTTCGCCATCTGGAGATTCGGGGGCTCATGGCCATTCCTCCCTATTTCGAAGATCCTGAGCAGGTCCGCCCCTATTTTCGCCGATTGGCCGAATGCTTGAGGGAGCTGAATGCGCGGGAGCTTTTTGATGCGCCCTTGCGGGAGCTCTCTATGGGGATGAGCCACGATTTCGACATCGCAATCGAAGAGGGTGCGACTCTGATCCGCGTCGGGCGTGCGATCTTTGGAGAGCGCCGACCATGAACGTCGTGGGATATCTCTTCGAGGTGATGCGGGAGCTGCTTTGGGTAGCTTTCCTCCTCACCGTCGGCCTGGTCGTCGCGCGGATGGTCGTGGATGGATTGCGCCTCAATCCTTTCAGTTGGCTCCCGTATGTGATCCGGCGCTGGAGCGAGCCGTTGTTGATGCCCTTGCGTCGGAATCCCCTGGCTTTCGCCTCGCGGTATGATCTGGCGCCCATTTTGTTCATCATTGTGGCGATCCTTGTTCTCGCCTTCGGCCTGCATTTCCTGAGAGATGCGCATCGGGCTGTGCTCGGATTCGGTATGGCCGTGCGCTTCTTCGCGCAGGGCGATCTGGGTCTCGGCACTCGGTATGTGCTCGGGCACATGCTCCTGCTCGCGCTTTCGCTGGCAATGGTCTGCATCATCTTCGGCGTCGTCTTCTCCTGGATCGGTCTCTATCGAGGGCGGATCGTGCGGTTCATTTGGTGGGGGTTTGAGCGGATGACCGCTCCGCTGCGGCGCGTTGTGCCGTCGCTGGGTCTTTTCGATCTGACTCCACTTGTGGCGTACTTCATTCTGCTGATGTTGTCCTGGCTTGTTGAGGTCGTGTTCCTCCGGTAGCGTCCATGTCGCTTGTGCCGGTCCGCGTTCGAACCTATTCGGGATATCGAGGGGAGCAACGCCCGACGGCTTTTGAGCATGAAGGGCGCTCCTTCTCGGTGGACGAGATCCTGGACGAGGCGGTGGAGCTCCGGGCGGGGCGCGTGTGGCGCCGGTTTCGGATTCGCGCCGATGGACGCCTCTTCACCTTGAGGCGCGAGGAGCACGAGGGCGTATGGTTTTTGGAGAGCGAGGAGTGAAAGTGCGTGAGGGATCGTCCTCGTCTCATCCTCTGCTTGCGAAACGGCAGTGACTTTCGTAGTATGACTGGGCATGTGATCGGATGCGCGTGCGAGATGGTGCGGGCGGAATGGCGGAGCGGACCGATAAGCCGATCGTCGCGGCTTCGACGTATGTGAATTCGGCGCCGTTGTGCTACAGTTTCCTTCACGGCTCCCTTCGTGAAGCCGTTCTTTTTCTCCCCCATGCGGCTCCTTCGACCTGCAGCGAGCTGTTGCGGGATGGTCAGGTGGATGCCGCGTTGATTCCGGTCATCGAATATCAGCAGATTGAAGGGACTGTGGTCGTTCCGGGGATCGCCGTCGTCTCTCATCGAGAGGTGCAGAGCGTCTTTCTTGCCTCGCGCGAGCCGATCGAGCGAGTGCATCGGGTTGCGCTGGACCTCTCCTCGCGAACGGGAGCTGCGCTGACTCGCATCTTCTTTGAGCACTTCTTGGGTCGTCGCGTGCAATATATCCCATGGCCGCCAGACATTGATGCCATGCTCGCGGTCGCCGATGCCGCTTTGTTGATCGGTGATCCAGCGCTTGTGGTGCGCTATCATCGTCGGGACCTTCGCATCTACGACTATGCCCGACTGTGGCGGGAGTATACGGGGAAGCCACTGGTCTTCGCCTTCTGGGCGATTCGGGAGGATCGGCAGGAGCGAGCCGCGACTGTGGATTTCTGGATGGCTCGAGAAGAGGGGTGGCGATATCGAGACCGTATTATCGAGCGCTATGCCGAAGTGCTGCACCTGCCGCCGGAGTTTCTCCGTCGGTACCTGACGGAGTCGGTCGCCTATGATCTGGATGAGGAGGGCCTCTCCAGCCTCAGGCTCTTTTACGATCTCGCGCATCGAGTGGGCGTGCTGAGCCACGTGCGTCCTTTGCGCTTTCTCTCTCGGCCGGTGCGGAGTCGCTGCGAAGAGGAGAGGAGGATGCTATGAAGCGGATCGGGATGATGGTGCTCGTCGTGCTCTGGTGGAGCAGTGGGCATGCGATCGAAGGTCAGCAAGTGAGAGCGCCCTCGCCGATGACTCCGACGCTCGTCGGCGGATCGAGCACAGGGCTTTTCGGGACGTTCAGCGCCCGCACGCTTGGTCGTGGGGAATGGACGTGGGGCATCTTCTGGAATAATTTCGATCGCGATCCGGGAGACATAGACGTCAACCGAATCCCTGTGAATTTCACCTTGGGGCTGACGGATCGGATCGAAGTCTTCGGCAACATTGACTTCTTCCAACAGGTGACGACGCGTCAGCCATTTCTCCTGAGCGGGAGCGGGTTCAATCTCGGACGGTTGCGCTTCGGAGGTCCGGGGGCTGATCCCCTCAAGGCCTTTGGTCCGCCTCAAGGAGGGAGGAACGGGACGGCCTTTTTCCCGGGGACGAGCGCGCCAGGCGGGGGGATTTTGCCGGCGCTTGGAGCCTTGGCGTTCCGATATCCCGGGTTCGGTCCGTTCGACCGGCCGAGCTATTACAATGACTTCCCTTTCTTTCCCTTCGCCGATGAGAGTGGTCCGCGGATGTCCTCCAACGGCTTAGGGAACTTCACCCTGGGAATGAAGATCGCGCTCTCGGATCCTGAGCGTCGTTTCGCGTGGGGAGGAGCAGCGCTGCTGCGGCTTCCCTCGGCTCGCCATTTCTCGGCGCTCGCGCACGGGCGGGGCGCGGGAGTTGTCGATGGCGGACCCATCTTGATCTTCAGCGAGACCCTGTGGGGGGAGCGCCTGCGGCTCCATCAGAACGTCGGGTATATCCTGACCGGAAGCGTTCATCGTGCCGGAGTGAAGATTCTCGATCGGCGGGATGAGCTGTGGCTTAATGCCGGGATGGAGCTTGGGCTTCACCGATCGGTGGTCTATACGGCCGAAGTGAACTCCGTTGTCTTCGTCGGAGGGGGGACGCCGAATCTGAACCCGGTAAATCCAATGGACCTGATCCTCGGCGCGCGGCTTCTGTTTCGCGAGGGGCGGATCCAAGTGGGGGGCGGCTGGCGCCTCTTCCTGACGAATGCGGATCGGCGGGCATTCTTCTCGGAAGATCCGATTCTGGTCACTGTGAACCGGGACGATGCCAACGGCTTTGTCCTCACCGTGAGTCTTGGACGCCGCAGAGCGCGTCCTGTGCCTCCGCCGCCGAACCGACCTCCGGTGATCACAGCATTGGAAGCGGATCGGGAGCGTGTGACCGATGGCGAGCCGGTTCACTTCACGGCGCGCGCGTACGATCCTGATGGCGATTTTCTCATCTACACGTGGGAGACAACAGCGGGGCGCATCACGGGAACCGGTCCGAGCGTCACGCTCGACACCACGGGCGTGAATCCGACTATGGGAGCGCCTCCGGTTCGCGTGACGGTGACAGTCACCGTAGATGACGGGCGCGGGGGATCGGATACAGCGAGCAAGACCATCACCGTGCTTGCGCCCACTCCGCCACCTCCTCCACCGCCTCCGAATCGTCCGCCGCGTATTGAGGCGATTGAGATCAGTGTCGTTGGGACGCCGCAAATTGAGGGACAGTTCACCGATGGGGATTTGCTCGCCATTCGAGCCATCGCTTCGGATCCCGATGGAGATCCGTTGACCTACATCTGGTCTTCCTCAGTGGGCACGATCGAGGGGATGGGCCCTGACGTGCGGCTCAATACGACGGGTTTCACGGCCGGTCCGGGGGCGCCGCCGGTCTCCGTCACGATCTCTCTGCGCGTCGAGGATGGGCGGGGAGGGAGCGATTCGGACTCTCGCACCATTCTCGTGCACGCGCTCCCGCGTCCGACGCCCATTCGCGCGGGCGAACTCTTCTTCCCGCAGAACTCGGCGCGCATCACCAACGAGCACAAGGCGGCTTTGGATGATGTGGCGGATCGCCTGCTCCGCGATCCGCGCGCCCGTTTGGTGATCCTGGCGTATTCGGATCGCAGCGAAGTTCGCGACGTGGCGCGACGTCGGGCGGAGAATGCACGGGCGTATCTGGTCACGCGTCGCGGCATTGATCCGGCTCGCATTCTCATTCGGGTCATTGGTGCTGCGCGGCCCCATCCCAGTGGAGAGCGGCGGATGAACCGCCGATTGGAATTGTGGATCGTCCCGGAGGGAGCGGAGCCGCCTCGGTGAGCCCTCGCGCGCCCGCCCGATCGGGCGAAGGGGGGACGATCTCCGGAAACGAGCCCATCCCCCGCGGGGGAAAGCGGCGAAGTTTTGGAACTTCCCGCTGACCGAAGCGTCCCTACTTACGGTCCGCTTGGCGGGAGTGGTATCATACAGGTGATGCGCGTGTGGCTGAACATGGCCAGTGAGCCCTTCCACAACCGCCGCGCATGGATCGCAGGCGTCGGTCTTATTGTGGGCGTGTGCGTGGGGGCGAGCCTGATGCTCGCTGTGCGGGCGCGAAGCTTCGTCCGGCAGGCCAACGTTCTGACCGAAATGGTTCGGCAGCAGGAAGCGGAGATCCGGCGTCTGCGGCAGCAGATTCCTGCTCCGGTGCCACCGGAGCAACTCTCGCCTCTGGAACGAGAGGCCGTGCAGGCGGCCGCGCAGTTGATCGAGCGGCGCATCTTCCCCTGGTCGCGCTTATTGCAAGACATCGAACGAAATCTTGTCGCCGATGCTCGCGTGACGACGATTCGCGTTGCTCCGGAGGAGTCCGCCCCGGTGGATGTGCTGAACCCTGGACGAGCTCCGGTGCGGATCTCGCTCACGGTGATCGGTCGGCGTCTGGACGATGTGCTGCAGGTGATGGAGCGGCTGCGCGTCTCCGGGCGCTTCCGGAATTTTCAGCCTCGGAAGCAGCGCCTGCTGGAAGGGACTGAAGAGGTGGAGTACGAGTTGGACGTGACCTACTTCCCCGAACCCAGAACGGAGGAGAGACGATGAGCCCCGCGGTCTTCGTGCTCCGGGATGGGCGTCTCTGGCGAGCGAAGCGGCTGGATGCGATCGCGGTGGTGTTGCTGCTTGGCGCTCTGGCGGCAGTCGCGACCGTAGGAGTGTTCATGTGGAACGTTCAGCGTCATCGTCGGAATGTGAGCGCACTGGAGCAGAGGTCTCGGGAGAACTCCGAAATGCTCGCCCTGCTGCGACAGCGTGTGGCGGCGGCGCAGGCCAGCTCTCGTACGGCGCCGACGCCGGAGACGGTTCGGCAGAGCCTCCGACGATTCGAGCAGACCTATCTGCCGGATTCGGACGCTGGCCTCTCGCAGGTGCTCACCGAGGTGAATCGCATCGCGCGCGAGAGTGGTCTGACGCTCTCTTCCGATATCATGTTCACCCCAATGGAGGAAGTCGAAATCCGGACAGGGGCAGGCGCGCCGATGCGATCGGGAGGGCGCGGCATCTATCCGGGAGTGCGCCTCTCGTTCACTGTGAACGGCGAATATGCGAACGTGAGGCGTTTTCTGGCTGCGCTCGAACGTAGTCCGCTCTTGCTCGTTATAGAAGGGCTGACGCTCAAGAGCGTGGAGGAGCGTGCCGGGGCGCGTCCGGCGATGGCTTCCGGTGGTTCCATCTCTTTGGAGATCACCGTGTCCGCCTACTTCCGGCGGTCAGAAGGAGAGACGTCATGACGAAACCTGTGGAAAGAAAGCGGCTGGCGCTCTTGATGGGGCTTCTCGCTGTGCTTGTTGTTCTTTGGCTCCGTGACTTCGGCGCCGATTCGGGGAGCGCGACGTCCGGTCGCACGGAGCCGACACCACTGGCCGGAGGACATCGAGCTGTGCGCTCGTCAGCGCCCTTTTCGAACCAGAAGGCAATCGCTGAGGAAGGATTTCGACCGCTGCCTCTCTTTGTCCTGGAGCAAGGGCGGGGCGCTTCGGCTGAGGCTCGCCGCAATATCTTCGTCTACGATGTCGCTCCGGCTCCTGCGTTCCCCAAGGAACCGGAAGGGCCACCTCCGACGATTCGGGTGACATCGCTTCTGCCGGAATCTGTCTATGCACGCACCGGGGATTTCGTCTTGCGCGTGGTCGGGGAGCGCTTCCCCGAAGATGCCCGCATCTTCGTCAACGGACAGGAGCAGCCGACTGAGCGCCTCAGTCCGACGGAGCTGAAGGCGACCATTGGGCGTCAGTGGATCGCCACGCCGGGGAAGCTCACGATCCTCGTCCGCAATGAGCGAGGGGATTTCTCTCCGCCGATGACGCTCGCCGTCGTGGAGCCGCCCAAGCCCGAATATAAGTACGTCGGGCGCATTGACGATCTCGTGTTCTTGGCCAGTGGCGAGGACCGATATGCGGTCCGTGTCGGCCAGCTCGTGAGCGAGCGCAGGGGAGAACGCTGGCGCGTCGTCACGGCCTCGGATACGCACGTGATGATTCAAGACGTTCTGTTGGGAGTGACACATCGAGTGGAGATGGAAGCTCTGCAGACGGCCGCGGCATCCCAACCGTCTCCGCCAGCGGCGATGACGCCGTTCGAGCGTCGGCGCCTCATCCAGGAGCGCCTCCGACAACAGATGGAGGAAGCGGCCGCCGAGGAGGAAGAGATGCTGGAGCAGACGCCCTCTGAGGAACAACTTGAGCTCTTGCAGAAGCAGCAGGTTCCGCTTCTCGGGCCGCAGGGACAGCCGCTCTCGCCGCAGCAAATTCAGCAACAGATTCAGCAGCGGCTTCAGCAATTGAGGGGCCGACCGAATCGCAACTGGTGATGCAATGATTCCTTCGCAGCACATCGAGGATGCGAGATCCCGCGCGTCAGCGCGCGGATATGCGCTTCTGGCGCTGATGGCGGCGATGACCGTGATGGCGATCCTCATCGCCGGATATGTGCCGCATTTGGCCCGGCAGATGCAGCGGGAGCGTGAGGAGGAGATGCTCTTTCGGGGTCAGCAGATCGTGGAGGCCATCGCGCAGTACTTTCAGATGACCGGTCGGTATCCGTCTTCATTGGAGGAGCTCGTGCGCGGATTTTCTATTCAGACGCCTCGGGGGATGCGCCGAGTGCGTTTCCTCCGTCCCTCGGCGCTCCGCGATCCCATGACCAATGAGGAATGGAAGGTCGTGCGGCCAGGTGATCCTGTGCTGCGGCGGTTCGTCGAAGCGTACTTGGAGAGCATCGGACAGCCGGCCAATCCCATGCTCTTGCAATTCCTTCAGCCGGGGATGCAGATCCGGATGCCCGGACAACAGCGTCCTGTGCGTCCTGGGCGTTCGAGGATACCCGGGGGGAACGTCCCTCGCGCAGAAGCGGAGGGAATGGAGAGCGCGCCCTTGTCCCCTGCGCTCGGTCACGGTGAGGGGGGAGCTGGGCCGATCCTCGGTGTGGTGAGTAAGAGTGAGAAAAAGACCGTGCGCGTCTACTATGGCTTGGATCGCTACAGCGACTGGCCTTTCGTTTTCATCCCGGTTCTGCCGGTGGCCGCTGGAGAGGCACGCGTGCGCGCGGTTCTGAACCCGGTGATGTTTCCGAGCGATCCTCTGGCGCGCTTGCTGCAGGGGGGGATCGTCGGACCGCGTCGTGTGGTCCCGCAGCCCAGGCCGTCGGCGCCGCCGGGGACGATGCAGAGGTGAGCGCGCCGTGGCGGAGTATGTCTTTCGCGTCGGTACCCCTTCGGGAGAGATCGTCCTGCGCAAGGTCGAGGCCGTGAGCCCGGAGGAAGCGCGGCAACGACTGGAGCGGGAAGGATACCGGGTCTTCACGCTCGCGCAGCGCGGCCGTGCGGCGTGGACGTGGCGACCTTCTTTCCGCCGGGTGACGGTGGAGAACTTCCTCCACTTCAATCAGCAGCTGGCGGCGCTTGTCCGCGCCGGACTCCCCATTCTGCACGCCATCAGCATGCTGGCTCGGCGACAGAGCCATCCCGTGCTGCGAAGCGTGTTACGCGATGTCGAGACGCGCATTCGCGAGGGCACATCCCTCTCACAGGCCTTCGCGTCGCGCGGCGACGTCTTCCCTCGCCTCTACGTGGCGGCTGTTTTGGCCGGAGAGCGATCCGGGAATCTCGATGAGACGCTCTCGCGGTACATCGCCTATACGAAGCAGATGGTTGCGCTCAAACGGCGGGTGCGAGCGGCGACGGCGTATCCGATCTTCTTGCTCGGCGCGTTGATTCTCCTCGTCTCTGTCATGACGGGATTCGTGATCCCTCGCTTCCAGATCATCTACGAGGACTTCGGAGGGGAATTACCCGCTATGACGCAGATCGTCCTCGCCGTCGGACAAGGTGTGCGAGAGAATCTCTGGTGGGGCGTGCCGGCCCTTCTCGCTCTCTTCCTCGGACTGACATTCTGGCGGCGGACCGAGCGGGGGCGCGTGACGCTCGATGCGTTGATTCTGAAGCTTCCGATCATCGGTCCCATCGTGCGGGATCTCGCCGTGGCGCAACTGGCCCGCAGCTTGGCAACCCTCCTGCACGGAGGGATCACGCTGGTCGAGTCATTCCGCGTGGCGAGCGAGACGCTCACCAATCGCGTTCTCGCGCGCACGTCAGGTGTCGTCCTGCGTCGCCTCCAGGAGGGACAAGCCTTCGCCGAGAGTCTGGAGGAGGCCGGATGGATGCCGCCTCTGGCCATTGACATCGTGCGCGTCGGCGAGAGGGCCGGAAGCCTTGCGGAGATGCTCGACGAACTGGCCGCATTCTACGACGCCGAACTCGAAGTGAAGCTCAATCAGGTGACGACGCTCATTCAGCCCATCCTGCTTGTGGTGATGGCGGGGTTGGTGACCTTCGTCCTGCTGTCCATGTATCTACCGCTTTTCACCTTCATCTCGACCCTGGGCGCGCGATGAGGGAGGGGACCCTATGGTCGAGCATACGAAGGCATATTTCGAGGCCGTGAGGGCGAACGACGGAGCGGCGACGGATCCGTTCCTTGAAGAGCAGCGGGCGCGCCGTTTGGCCGAGCGGTATCGGCTGCCCTTTCTCGACCTCACGCGCGTGCGCATGGATCAGGAGCTGTTGCGACTCCTTCCTGTCGAGCTGATGGTGCAGTATCGGTTCGTGCCCGTTCGGCGGGAGGGAGAATCGCTGGTGGTGGCCGTCGCCGATCCCACGGATTTGGATCGCTTGGATGAGATTCGCGGGCGATTGAAGGAGAAGGTGCGGTGGGCCGTAGCGACGCCCTCGGCGATCGAAGCCGTCCTCACGCGGGGCGATGCCTCGCAGCGCGTCTTGGATGAGACGACCGAGCATTTGCGCGTGGCACTTGTGAAGGAGACGGAGCAGGGAGAGGAAGACTTGGACCTGGATCGCTTGATGGGCGACCGCGAGATGAGCCCCATTGTGAAGCTCGTGGATTCTGTCATCCTGACGGCTTTGGAACGGCGCGCCAGCGATATCCACATCGAGACGCAAGCCTCCGAGGTCGTGATCAAATATCGGATTGATGGCGTCCTCTATCCGGCGGGGCCGCCCATTGACATTCAGCACCATCAGACGATCATCTCGCGCATCAAGGTGATGTCGGAGTTGGACATCGCCGAGCGGCGGATCCCGCAAGATGGGCGCTTCCGCGTGCGCGTGCGCGGCCGCACGATTGATTTCCGCGTCTCGATCATGCCGACCATTCATGGCGAGGACGCCGTCATCCGCATCCTCGATAAGGAGCAGCTCAGCGAGAAATTCCGCGATCTGCGCTTGGATGTGCTCGGGTTCGATGCGGAGACGTTGCGGAAGTTCCGCCACTTCATCCGCGAGCCGTATGGGATGATCCTGGTCACCGGGCCGACCGGCTCGGGAAAGACGACGACGCTCTATGCGGCCATCAACGAGATTCGAACGGGCGAGGACAAGATCATCACCATCGAGGACCCGGTTGAGTACCAGTTGAAGGGGGTGACGCAGATTCAAGTCAACGAGAAGAAGGGCCTCACCTTCGCTCGAGGCTTGCGCTCGATCCTCCGCCACGATCCGGACAAGATCATGGTCGGAGAGATCCGCGATCCGGAGACGGCGCAGATCGCCATTCAGTCGGCGCTCACGGGCCATCTCGTCTTCACGACCGTGCACGCGAACAATGTCATTGACGTCATCGGGCGGTTCCTGAACATGGGAGTGGAGCCGTACAACTTCGTCAGCGCGCTCAATTGCGTGCTCGCGCAACGACTTGTGCGCGTGCTCTGCCCGCAGTGCAAGCGTCCCTATACGCCGAGCGATCAAGAGCTGCTCGATTCGGGCTTGTCTCCGGAGACGTATCGAGCCTACACCTTCTACGAGGCCATCGGCTGCGACTACTGCAACTGGACCGGATATCGAGGGCGCACGGCCATTCATGAACTGCTGGATATGACCGACAACATCCGCGAATTGATCATCGCGCGGCGTCCGGGATCGGAGATTCGCCGCGCGGCGCGGGCCGAAGGATTGCGCACGCTTCGGGAATCGGCCGTTCAGAAGGTGCTCGAAGGGGTCACGACGTTGCGCGAGATCAATCGGGTGACATTCGTGGAATGATGCCGATGGCTCGCGAGAAGGTGAGCTGATGATTGGTGCGAGGGGTACCGCAAGGAGGGAGAGCTTATGAAGCGTCACAGGTCTCTTCGAAAAGGCGTGGGGGCGTTGGCCGTGATCCTGACGGTCGTGGGATCGGCGGCTCCCCCAACGGCGTGGGCCGGATCTAAGGGGAAGAAGTATTATCAGGAGGGGCGGAAGCTGGAGGCGGCAGGGAAATTCGATCAGGCGGCGGAGCAGTATCTGCTCGCCCTCTCCGAAGCCGACCGGCCGGAATATCACATCGCCTATCGCCGCGCGGCACTCCAGGCCTCGCTCATCCTGACGCGGCGCGGTCGCGAGTTGATGGAGGCCGGGCGATACGAGGAGGCATACCACGCCTTCCGTCGCGCGTATCAGTTCGATCAGACGAACGACTTGGCTCGCGAGTGGGCGCGTCGCGCTCTGGAGCTGGCGCAGAAGGAAGGGAGAGATGCGCCTGTTCCCACAGGGGCGACCTTTGGCTCGCCCGGGCCGCCGGAGATGCAGGCCGGACGCACTCGCCCTGAGCCGTTGCCGGAGCCCCCGAAGGAGGAGGTGCGACAGGACGTTATCTTCCGCGACGATCTGAAGGCTGTCATCGCGCAACTCGGCCGACAGCTCGGCTTGAATGTGCTCTTCGATCAGAGCGTGCCCGAACGTCGCATCTCCGTCGAGCTGCGAAACGTCACCACGGCGCAAGCGCTCGATGCTGTCCTGCTCAGCAACGGGCTCTTCTTCCAGCCCCTCGGTGACAACACGATTATCGTGGCCTTGGATCAGCCGGCCAATCGGAATCGCTTGCAGCAGACCCAGGTGCAGACGTTCTATCTGAGGCATGCTGACCCCGTGCAGGTGCAGCAGCAATTAGCGCAAATCGCCGGCCAGTTGCGCGCGCAGATCATCGCCAATACGGATTTGCGCGCCCTCATCGTTCGTGCGACACCGGAGAATCTCAAACTCCTTCGGGAGATCATCGAGAGCGTGGACAAAGAGAAGCCCGAGGTGATGATTGACATCAGCATCTACGAAGTCGCGCGCAACGATCTCATCGAGATCGGGAATCAGCTTCTTTACGAAGGGTTTTTCTCCGCACCGCCTCAGGGGCCGATTCGTCCGGGCACACTGAATCTGCTCGGCGTGACGATGGGGCAGATCATCACCGAGCAACGGCTCGCCCTTGCCATCCCGACCAGCATCATTCGCTTCCTGCAGACGCGCGGGCGGAGCAACTTGATTGATAGCATTCAGGTGCACGCTCTGGACGGTCAACAAGTGACGGCGAACATCGGCCGCCAAATCCCCATTCAGACGGCTTCGATTCCGACCTCGTTCGTCAATGTGGCGCCGCAGCCGGGACAACAACCAGGCGCGACACAACCCGGACTCTTCAACAACATCTTCGGGTTCGGATACCCGCAGATCGAATACCGACCCGTTGGGCTGAACGTCACGATCACGCCCACGGTTTACAGCGACGAATATGTGAAGCTGGAGATGGAGGTGGAGACCTCGGGCTTCAACGAAGGGCCGACGAGCCTGACGCCGATCTTCACGACGCGGAAGCTGAAAAGCGTAGCGACCGTTCGGACAGGGCAAGCGGCGATGATGGCTGCCGTCGCGCAGAAGCGCGATGAGCAGGGGCGTACGACCATTCCGCTGCTCGGCTTCCTTCCCGTGATCGGGCGTTTCTTCAGCATCCCCAAGCAGACGGGGAATACGACGGATATTCTGATCACGGTGACCCCTCACATTCTGCGCGCGGCTTCGATCGAGGAACGGGATCGTCTGGCGCGCATGGCGGGGACATTGCAGAGTCAGGGTGCGGGTCTGACGGTCGAGCGCTTCCTGGAAGAGAAGCGAGCGCAAAAGGCGGAGGCGACACCGCGCGACGTTGTACGCGACACTGCTTCCGGGGAGCAGAAGACGCCCGAGCCGGCCGTGACACCGCCCTCGGTCGAGGTCGCCGCTCCGGTGGCGCTCGAGGGGGAACCGATCCAACTCCTCCTGCAGATGAACACGGCCACGCCGCGGGCAGGCGAGTGGGTGCAGATCGCGCTCTTCATCAACGGGAAGGAGGAGATTCGCGAAGCGACGGTGATGCTCACCTATAATCCGCAGTTCTTGCGCTTGCTCAATGTCGCCGATGGCGGGGTACTCACCAGCAGCGAAGCTCCGGCGGAAGTTCACACGCAGCATGATCCGAACGGAAAGGTTGTGATCGCTGTGCGAGCGACAGGCTCGGCCCGACCGGCGCGCGGGAGATTGGCCGTTCTCCTCTTCGAGGTCGTACAGAGCGGAAGTTCACAATTGGAGGTGGACGTCGCGAATACGAGATTCCTCGCCGCTGATGGTCGGATTGTGGGGGGCAAAGCTCTGCCCTTGACGGTCGCCGTGCGGTGATCTCGGGGAGGGGACGGCGTATGCGGGAGCGGGGGAGGAGAACGAATCGGCGCGCTCGGGGATTCACGCTCCTGGAGCTGATCCTCACCATCGCTGTCTTGAGCATCTTCACAGCAGCAGCTATTCCCATCGCGCGCAATGCTGTTCAGCGTCAGCGCGAGGTCGAGTTGCGCCGCGCCCTTCGTGAGTTGCGCACCGCTATTGATCGCTACAAGCGCGCATACGATGCGGGGATCCTCAGCCGATTGGAGACAGCGACCGAGACCGAGGGATATCCGCCCAACCTCGACGTGCTCGTTGACGGCGTTCCCCTGGCCGGAAGTCCGGATCGGAAGATTCGATTTCTGAGGCGCATCCCCGTGGATCCGATGACCGGTCGCGCGGAATGGGGATTGCGCTCCACGCAGGATGAGCCCACGGCCCGGTCCTGGGGCGGACAGAACGTGTTCGACGTGTATTCGCTCAGCGAGGGGACGGCTCTGGATGGGACGCGATATCGCGAGTGGTGAGCCTCGCCCGGCGCGAGGCTTCACGCTGTTAGAGGTGATCATCGTCCTGACGGTCGTGGCGATCTTAGTCTCCATCGCCATCCCGGCCTACCAGAGGGTGATCCTGCGCGCGCGCGAAGCGGTGCTCAAGCAAAATCTTCATCTGCTGCGGAGCCAGATTGAGGAGTTCGCCGCCGACTACGGCCGATATCCGGAGTCCTTACAAGAGTTGGTCGAGAAGGGATATTTGCGAGAGCTGCCGCTAGATCCGATCACGGGCTCGCGGGAGACGTGGGTCCCCGTTCCGGAGGATCAACCGCTTTCGGTCGAGGGGAAAGCGGGAATCAGGGATGTCAAAAGCGGTGCCGAAGGGGTTTCCTCCGAAGGGACGCCCTACAGCGACTGGTGAGCGCGCGGTGAAGGGTACGAGAATGCGCTTCAGAGTTCTCGAATTCGCCGAAGCGATTCGCACATTCTTCGCGGCGCCTGTCCTTCCACCGACAGCTCTGGCCCTTCGACCACGCGAGATCGCTCTTTTGGAGGGGAGGCGACAGCGAGGGCGCGTTCTCGTTCGCCGGGCAGCGGTCGAGCCTGTGCCCGAGGGAGCCCTCGAACCCTCTTTCGATGGAAAGAACGTGCGGGCGAGAGAGGCGCTTCGTCAGGCTTTAGAGCGCGCGCTGGAGAAGGCCGGCCTGCGACGCGCGCAGCGTTGGGCTGTGGCACTGCCTTCGGCCGTATGTCGCCTCTTTCTGCTAGAGGTCGAACATGTGCCAAGGGCGCGGGAGGAACTGGCGGCCGTGATCGGATGGAAGATCGAACGTCTTGTGGGAGTATCGGCTGCCGAGCTCACGATCGCCGTCCAACATCTTCCCTCCCGATGGGAGAGGACAACGGCGAAAGCTCTACCGGCGGTGCGCGAAGCTGCTCCACGAAGCGAACGATTTCTGACTCTCGTCGCTCGCAGCGAGGTGCTCGCCAATTATGAGGAGCTGTTCAGGGAAGTGGGACTCCATCCCGGTTTTCTCGTCTCGAATAACTTAGCTGAGAGCGGGTGGATGGCGACGCTCCCCCCGGGACAAGATGCCTTGCTCATTTCGACAGAAGGGGATTGGATGACGCTCTTCTTCACGCGGAATCGAGAGCCGCTGGCCGTGCGCGCCTTCGCGTGCGAGCCGGAAGCCATGCTCGATGAAATCCATCGCACGCTCGTCTACTATCAGGATCGGTTGAGTCCACACCGTGTGGAACTGCGCCCTGTGGAGAACACCTCTTCGGAAGCTCCTGCCTCACCATCTCCCTCGGAGGAGCCCAGGGGTTCAGTTGGTGTCGGGCTGCGTACAATCGTCGTGATCGATCACAACAGGAGTTCAGAAGGAGCATCCTCTCCGTTCGTCCGGGAACTCGAGGCTTTATGTCGTACGCTCTTCCCTCCGGATGCGATTCCGACCTGCTATGCTCTGAACGAGCACTCGCTTGAGGAAGAGACGAAATGGCGGCTCTCCCATTTCGCAGCTCCCCTGGGATTGATCCTCTCCTCTTGAGCATCGGCTTCAGAGGAGGCGGCCATAGGAGTACACGAGACGCATGCCCAACTCGCGCACGCGCTCTTCCACTTCCGGTCGCGCTCGACGGCAGAAGCATACGGGGAAGACCTCTCCCTGGAGATGCCTTCGGGCCCGCTCCACCAACTTGGCGAACTGTTCGACCTCGCGCACCGTCAGGTTGTATTTGGCTTCCCCGACGATCCAGATCACCGTCCCAGGACATCGTGGATCGCGCGCTCGTCCGAAGATGTTGATCTCTTCGACCTCGTCATCCCATTTCTTCCATGTTCGTTCGAGCGGCTCCACTTCCCACCCCAATTCCCGCTTCAGCACATCGCGTAATACGATGTAGGCCATGTCCTCAAGATCCGCCCCGAGCGTCTCGCTGATCGCTCCTAGTTGCTGCGCCAGTTGCCGCATGACCCTTTGCATATGCACCTGTTCGTCGAGCATCTGCTTCTGCGTTTCCACCACTTGGGCGACGATCTGTTCCAAGCGATCGAGCCGCTTGATCGCTTCGACATGAGAAGCTGCCAGTGCACGCAGCTCCTCTTCCATCCGTGCCTGTGCTTCGATGAGTCGCGTCACGGCTTCCTCCAGCCGCGCCGTCCGCTCCTCTAGCCGTCCGACGCGTTCCTCCATGCGCACCTGCGCCTCGATGAGATGGGCGACGGCTTCTTCCAGTCGTCCGACCCGTTCCTCCATGCGCGCCTGCGCCTCGATGAGACGGGCGACGGCTTCTTCCAGTCGTCCGACCCGTTCCTCCATGCGCGCCTGCGCCTCGATGAGATGGGCGACGGCTTCTTCCAGTCGTCCGACCCGTTCTTCCAGCCGCCCGATGCGCTCTTCCGTTCGCGCCTGCGCTTCGGCCAGTTGCACTTGGGCCTCCGCGAGCTTTGTCACGGCGTCCTCTAATTGTCGAACACGTTCTTCTGTTCGCGCTTGCGCTTCGATCAATTGCGCGACGGTCCTTTGCAGGTCTCTTATAGCCGCGGCCATCTCGTGGACAAGGTCATAAAGAGCGCGAAGATCCTGGCGCAGAGCAGCTTCCGCTTGCCGTTCTGCGATCCGTTCTAGAACTTCCATTATGGTGTCGGTCACAGACGCCTCGAACACCTGCTCCAATCGAGCGCGAATCTCCTTTCGTTCTTCCGGTGTCAATCCGTTCGGCATATTTCTCTCTCGCAAAGAGGATATTGTACCACGGGAACGGGAAAGGGAGCACGCCCATTCCGGTGCAAACGGGCCTCTGGCGTGCGGCCTGACGGAGGGAGGACATTTTGACGGGTGGCGAGGCGAGTGATATAGTAGTGAACCTTTGGTTCTTCACCGCATTAGGCTGCGAAGGAGGACTCATGCGCGTTTGCGTTATTGGAACCGGATATGTCGGAGTGATCACAGCGGCATGCTTGAGCCACGTTGGGCACGTCGTTGTGGGAGTGGATGTGGATCGGCGCAAGATCGCGATGTTGCGCAAAGGTCTCTCACCCATCTATGAGCCGGGTTTAGAGCGCCTCTTACGTGTCCAGATAGATGCGGGGATGCTCTCCTTCTCGGAGGAAGCGGAAGCAGCCCTCGCGGAGGCGGAGGCGATTCTGATCGCTGTGGGCACGCCCCCGCGCGGAGATGGGGATGTGGATCTCTGTCACCTGGAGACTGCTTTACGAACCATTGGGCGCGCGGTGCAGCAGACATCGAGTCGCACTGTGCGACTCATCGTGAGCAAATCCACAGTTCCTGTGGGAACGGCGCGGTGGATGGCTGAGTGGTTTCGCGCCTCGTGTCCGGAGCGCGAGGTCCTTGTGGTGAGCAATCCGGAGTTCCTGCGCGAGGGAAATGCGCTGCACGATTGCTTGTATCCGGATCGGATCATTGTGGGGGCAGATGATCGGCATGCCGTCGCTTTGGTGGAGCAGTTATATCGTCCGATTCTCGAACAGACGTTTCCGACGCCGGATTATCTGCCGCCTCGTCCGGAGGGATTGCGGCGTGTGCCCTTGCTGTGGATGGATTGGAACAGCGCGGAGATGGCCAAGTATGCGTCGAATGCCTTCTTGGCGCTCAAGATCAGCTTCGCTAACGAGATCGCTAACGTATGCGAGCGCGTCGGCGCTGATGTGACGCGCGTCATGGAGGCTGTCGGACTCGATCATCGCATTGGTCCGCACTACTTGGGAGCGGGCATCGGTTGGGGAGGGAGCTGTCTCGGGAAGGACCTCTCAGCCCTGATCCAGGTGGCTGAGCGCGCTGGCTACGAGCCCTTGTTGCTCCGCGCGGTGAGGGAGACCAATGCCCATCAGCGTCGAATTGTGATCGAAAAGCTTCGTGCGGCGTTCGGATCGCTCGAAGGGCGCACGATCGGTCTGCTAGGACTCGCCTTCAAGCCGAACACGGATGACATCCGCGATGCGCCGAGCCTGACGATCGCGCGCGCGTTGCGCCGCGCAGGTGCGCGCGTGAAGGCCTACGATCCTGTCGCGATGGAGAAAGTGAGGGAAGAATATCCCGACCTCGAGCTGATCTACGCTACCGATCCGCTCGATCTCGCTTCCGCGTGCGATGCGCTCGTCGTCGTGACCGAATGGGAAGCCTTTCGTCGCCTCGACCTCTCTGAGCTTCGGCGGGTCATGCGGGGCGATCTCCTTGTGGATGGGCGGAACCTCTTCGATCCCGAGGCGGCGCGTCGGGCAGGACTGACATACATGGGGATCGGACGCGCTGTGCGTCGGGCCGTGAATGCCTCGCAGGCGGAGGAGGCCGTGTTATGAGACGGAGAGCACTAGGGAGTATTCTCTCGATTCTTGCGGCTACGGTACTCGCTCCTGCGCAAGGCCGATTGGAGCGAGTGATCTCTGGAAGAGGACGCATCGTGGATCTCACGCACCGTCTGAACCCAACGATCCCATATTGGCCGGGCGAGCGCTATCGGCCTTTCGAGTTCCGAGCCCTGGCGACACTGGAGCGCGACGGCGTCTTCTCCGGCTTCTTCGCCATGCCCGAGCACATGGGGACACACGTGGACGCTCCCAATCACTTTGTGGCTGGTCAAGTGTCCGTAGACCAGCTCCGTCCCGAGCAGCTGGTAGCTCCCGCCGTCGTCATTGATGTCCGGGAGAAGGTCGCGCGCGATCCCGATTATCAGCTCGCGGTCGCGGACATTCGGCAGTGGGAGCGGCGATACGGGCGAATTCCTCGCGGGGCCATCGTCTTCATGCGCACAGGGTGGGACGCGCGGTGGGAGGATCCTGACGCCTATCGGAATCGGGACGCGCAGGGCGTGATGCATTTCCCCGGCTTTTCACCCGAAGCAGCGGAGTTTCTCGTTCGCGAGCGTCAAATCCGCGGCATCGGCATTGATACGCTCAGCGTGGATTTTGGCCCCTCGCAGGATTTCCGCGTGCACCACATCATGCATGGGGCGGGGAAGTACCATCTGGAGAACGTCGCGCGGTTAGGGCACCTTCCCCCTCGTGGGGCAATTGTCATCGTCGGCGTGCTTCCGATCGAGGGGGGATCGGGTGGACCGGCGCGCATCTTCGCACTGTTGCCTTGAGCATGTTCTGGCCTGTGGTGGCGCTCGCGGCGGCGCAGAGCTGGGGATCCCTCTGGGCGGGGATTCGGTACTGGAGATATGTTCGCGAACGCCTGGCCGCTCCTCCTTCCTCCTACTGTCCCCCCGTCGCGGTGATCGTACCCTGTCGCGGCGTGGATCCGGGGTTGCGCGAAAACGTGCGCGTGCTTCTCGATCAGGAGTATCCTGAATACGAGGTGATCTTCGTCATCGAATCTCGGTCCGACCCCGCTTACCCCATCCTCCGAGACGCTCTCGAACAAAAGCGTGAAGTCCCAGCCGTGATCCTCGAGGCCGGACGCGCGCGCGCCTGTGGTCAGAAGGTGCACAATCTGCTTGTCGCCCTCGACTATCTCGAGACGCGGTCGGATGGGAGGACGAAGCCCGAGGTCTATGCCTTCACCGACAGCGATGTGCAGCGCGATGGCCAGTGGTTGCGCCATTTGGTCGGTCCGCTAGAGGCGCTCGACGGCGGAGCGACGACCGGATACCGCTGGTATATTCCGGAAGGGAGTTGGGCTTCGCTCCTGCGCTCGCTCTGGAACGCGCCCATTGCGACGGCTCTCGGTCCGCATCCGCGCAATTTCGCCTGGGGAGGATCAATGGCCCTTCGCCGTGAGACGGCGCACCGAATTCGCCTGCGCGAGTACTGGCGGGGGAGCGTGTCGGACGATTATCGCTTGACGGAAGCCATTCGACGCGCTGGCGGATCGGTCGTTTTCGTCCCGCAATGTTTGCTCCCTTCCCTGGGCGACTGTTCGTTCCGCGAACTCGTGGAGTTCACTACGCGCCAAATCGTCATCACGCGTTGGTACGCTCGGCACCTGTGGGTGTTGCTCACGCTGAGCACGAGCCTCTTTCTTTTGGCCTTTTTCTGGTCGGGTGCTCGTCTGCTCTTTCAGCTCGTCTCGAGGGAGGGAGTGACCGAGCCCGCGCTCGCGTTCTTGATCGTTTACGTCCCCGGCGTCCTCAAGGCAATGGTGCGCACATATGCGGTCGAACGAATCCTCGTGGCCTATGGCGATCGTCTTCGTCCGTATCGTGCGGCCTATTGGTTCCTCTATCCGCTGGCGAGCGTACTCTTCTTCTACAACTGCGCCGTCGCCGCGTTCGCTCGTCGTATCTCATGGCGGGGCATTCGTTACGAACTGCGTGGGCCCGATCACACGATTGTGCTCGAGTGAGGATGCGCCTTCGTGAAGGGCGTCGAGACGCTTGGAGAGAATTGGACGGTGTGGTATGGTTTCCCCGAATTTCGAAGCGGGTGTGCGAGCAAAGGAGTGCGGATGCCGAGATATGTGAGACAGTTCTGGTGGGTTCTTGTCCTCCTCGCCGCACTTCCACTTGCGTGGTCGCAAGAGGAGACGACCATCTCGGGACTGCCGCGCTTCGCGCGCGTGGCCGACGGTCTCTATCGGTCGGGGCAGCCGAGTGATATCGGGTTCCAGTCCCTCGCCCGATTGGGAATCAAGACCGTGATTGATCTGCGCGGGCCGGGCGAACGCGCGGAGCGAGAGCGCGCGGTGGTGGAATCGCTGGGCATGCGGTACGTGAACATTCCGCTGAGCGGGTGGCGACGTCCCCGTGATGAGGCGGTTCTTCGCATCTTGAGGATTATCGCCGATCCGGATGCTCGTCCCGTCCTCGTTCACTGTCGTCGGGGCGCAGATCGCACGGGCGTCATCATCGCGCTTTATCGGCAGCTCTTCGAGGGGTGGGAGCCTGAGCGCGCCTATCGCGAAATGCGCGCCTTCGGCTTCCGATGGTATCTGCGAGGAATGAAGCGCTACGTCTGGGAGGCCCCCGAGCGATTGAGGGCTTCCTTGCCGGTGACGGTACTGGCCGTCCATCCATGAATAGCGGCGTCCTTGTGAGCGCCATCTTCCCCCACGCGCCCATCTTGGTCGGCGCCTTGAGCGGCGAACTGATGCGCGAGGTCGTTCCTCTGGTAGGCGCTATAGGGGATCTCGTGCGGCAGATCGTGCACGTGAATCCGGAGACGGTCATCCTTGCGACTCCCCATGCGCCTCTCGCGTTCGACGCCTTTGGTATTCATGTGGGCGACGTCTTACGTGGATCGTTCGCCCATTACGGTCGTTCGGCCTTGAGCGTGTGCCTTGAGAACGATCTGGAGCTTGTGGACGAGATCATCAGCCAGGTCCTCGAGCATCGGATGAAGGGCTTTGAGATTCCAGAAGGAACGCCGCTGGATCATGGAGCGCTCGTACCGCTCTATTTCTTTTGGGAGGCGGGATGGCGCGGGCGCGTGATCGTCCTGAGCACCTCGTATCTTTCCGAGCGCGATCATGTCCGCTATGGGCAGTGCGTGGAGCGCGCTGCGCGTGCTCTCTCGCGTCGCGCTGTTTTCATCGGCAGTGCGAACTTGAGCCATCGCCTGAGCGACGCCGCCCCCTACGGATACCATCCGCGCGCCTGCGAATTCGATCGCGAGATCGTCTCCGCAGTGGAGAGAGGAGATTTCGCTCGGATCATTCGGATCGCACCCGAGCTTCGCGATCTCGCCATCGAGTGCGGCCATCGTCCGATCCTCATCGCTATAGGGGCGGCTGGTGAGATCCCCGTGCACCCTCGTGTCCTCTCATATGCGAGCGCTTTGGGCGTCGGCTACATGGTCGCTATCCTCGCCGATCGCACTCGGGAAGAATCTGCATTCTCCTGATTCGGAAAGGAGGGAGCGGATGCGCATGCCTCTTGTCGTCGGACTTCTCATGCTCGGGACCCTGTCGTGGGACGGAACGCTCGCCAGGGTGGTTGAAGAGCCTGTGCCTGAATTGGCCCACCTCTCGGTGAGCGATCACGAGGACATCGTGTATACGACCCCTGAAGGAATCTTTCTGAAAGACGGTTCGCGTCCTCTTCGCCTCGTGGCTGTCGGTGAGGAGGCTCCTATGACTCGCGGAGGACGTTTTCAAACCTTTGGCCCCGTTCGGATCAATCGGCGGGGAACTGTAGTCTTCCATGCGGCGCTGGAAGGGGGAGAGGCGGCCAGTGGCCTCTTCCTCGTTCGAGCGCGCGAGCGCGTCCGCCCGCTCGTACTCGCCCGACAGGCGGCACCAGAGACGCGGGGACGCTTCGCCATGTTCGGACGCCTGGACCTCACTGATCGCATCAGAGTCTTGGGGCTGCTGCCTATTCCGGAGACTGAAGTCGTCGTCTTCCAGGCAGTCGTGGAGGAAGATACGGGGATGCGCGAAGGCCTCTTCTTCGCGCTCGTGGCCGGGGGAGATGTTGGCGCCTTGGTCTTGCAGGGACAACCCGTCGGTGTGCGTCGGAGTCGGTATCGGGCCTTCGGTGATTTCTCTGTCCTTGCCATCAGCTCCTTCCCTTTAGGCGTTGTGCGCATCGCTTTCATCGCCGAACTGGATGAGGAGTCAGCGCTCGAGGGAATTTTCCTCATGAGTCTCTTCCCTCAACTCAGCGAGTTCGCTCGACCGATCGTTCTCTCCGGCGAGGATGCTCCCGGGGGACCGGGCGTTGGGCGCTTCAATCGGTTCCGCTTCGTCTCATTGAATCGGAACGAACTGGCCTTCGTCGCCACGCTGACCGGTGACCGCGCTGAGGAAGGCATCTTCCAGGCCGTCATCGTCGGCCCCCTCGTCTTCTTCCAGTCCAAGGTCCTGAGTGGTGGGAATGTTCCCTTCGGTCCGGGACAATTCGAGCGCTTTGGAGAACTGAGCAGCAACAACAATGAACAACTTGTCTTTCGAGCCGCAGTCTCCGGGAGGGATACGCCCGGAGGTCTCTATCTGGTCAGCTTGGGGCCGTTGACCGTCACCACAACGGTCGTGGAGATCGGAGATCGAGCACCTCAGCGAGATGGACAGATTGCGCGCATCGGTGAGTTCGTCTTGCTCGACAACGGGAAGACGTACTTTCAAGCCTCGCTCACTGGTGGGGATGCGCGCGAGGCCATCTACATCGGTTCCGCGCGACGCATCTTCCCGACAGGGATCCGGCGATAAAAAGCGCACTCCGGGGGACGAGGACGTCGCTGCCTTCACTCTCCTGCAAGCCCTATTCCCAACCGACGAGCTCTCCCCATTTCACCTCGCCAAAGCGCTCGATCCGAATCGGTCGGAGAGAGAGCGGCGATCGGCCTCTTCTGAGCCTCTGCCTCGCGGATGAATCGCGCACGATCTGAGAGGAGACGGTCTTTCCGAAGGCGAACGTGGCGCGAATGTCGGCATTCATGAAGACCGGCAGTCCCGTGAAGGATTCGTCTTGTCGAGGGCGTCCCCAGGTTTGACCCCCATCGGTCGAGAGGTACGTGCGCAGAAACTGAGCCGGACTGGGATCGAGCGCCAGGGCAATTCCTGTCTGTTCGATCGGATCCTCGGGAAATTGGAGGCCAACATAGACGACACCCGACTCGACGATCACGGGTGGATCAATGGGGAGATCAATGACGTCGCCGATGATCTCGATCGTTCGTGGGATCGGAAGCATCTTATCGAAGAGGACGTGCGCTTGAGACAGCGGCGGAGGCACAGCGTCCGGCCGGTCGCTCTCTCCCGCGAGCACGAGTACGCGGATGGATTTCCCTACGGGATCAGGGAAATCTGGGAAGTGAAGGAAAGGATGGCTGACGGCAACAAGCCGCGCGGGATATCGGCTGGGGCGGAACCGATTGAGAACAATCCCTTTAGCCGGTCCTCCGAAGAAATTGGCCGAGAACAGTCCATCGTCAACCTGGTGGACTTCGGAGTAAGATTCCGATCCCTGGACGAGACTTTGTCTTGTCTCCGCCGGAGCGAGGTTCTCGATCGTCACCATGTATTCGGCCGGAGGACCACTGTAGTGTTGGATGCCGATAATGAGCTTCCGCGCGAAGCCATCGTTAGGCAGCACCTCGCCATCGCTTGTTCGAACGCCTCTTGGCTGCAGATAGAGGACAACGGCGCGATGGGAGCGGTCACCCCGGGGCCAAGACTCTGGGCGTTGATCTGTCGCCATCTGAATGTCGCTCATCACCTTGAAGCCATCAACGAAGAACGTCTGATCATCAACGAAGGTCCCGATCCAAAAGTCGAGATCCGTCTCTTGCTGGGCTTGTGAGGATGAGGTCACCGGTCCCCAATCCGCTGTGATCCGCAGGGAAATCGGTCCGTCTCCGGGAGAGTCGGCTCCGAAGGCGTCGGGATCGGCGACGATCCAATCCTGAATTTCACCTACCTCGAGATCAAGCCGGTTGAAGAACGCCTCCAGCTCCTCGCTCCGGCTTCCCTTGTCACCTCGCGCGATGCGCCCCTGGAAGATGACCTTCTCGCCCGGGCGCGGGAAGGGGACGACTTGAGCCGTTCGAGGGGTATCGTTGGGTTCCTCTTCTGCGACGGAAATCTCCCCTTGGATGGCTGGGAGGGACGCTGTCGCCGAATGCTTCGTTGGGTCGGTGGGGCCAAGCGCCAACATGGGGAGAATGAAGGAGCATGCGAGAATCTTGCGATTGCCTTTCATCGGGCAATAACCTCGCCTATGGATTTTCCACTCCGCACGGCCTCACTGTATCATTGACGGTGAGCATCGTCAAGAATCGCGAGGTGATCACAACTTCCATACCCTCGCATCAGCTCACTGCGCTCATGGATTCGATGGCGCGCAACATCTCTTCGTTCGTCGCGAACTTGAACCATTCCAAGCCGCGCCGTTCGGCTTCGCGCCGCTCCGCCTCTTCCAGGCGCCGGACCTCCTCGTATTCGACGAAGCGCACACCGCGTGCGCGCAGGTGCGCGCGGAAGGCGTTGAGGCGTTCGGCGATCTCTTCGACGGGTCCGGCCGGAAGGCGCTCCACGTAGTGAAGGAGCGCTTCGGCTCCTCGCTCCCCATCTTGTTTCGCCTTCCCAACTAATCCATCCGAGGCCTTCCGCGACCATCCGGCGACGAAGAGGCCTTCGAGGACCTCCCCCCTCTCGGGATCGTAGACTTGATACGCCTCATCACCCGGATAGTGCGGATCAGGGTTCGGATTGGTCACATACTCCGTTCCCCGAATGGGGAGGCCGAAATCTTCATCCACTTTGTCACCGACGGCGAAGATGACCGTATCACAGGGGATGTCCCAATATGTCCCCAGACCTTTAGCGACCAAGGCTTGATCGCGTGCGACCAGCTCTGTGTCTTCCACGCGCAAGGCGATCGGACGCCCTTCCGGTCCGAGGACGATCTCTCGCGGCGCGCAGAGGAACCGGAAGCGGAAGCGCGTGGGACTCGGCCCCTCCTCCGGGGGAGTATCCACGTACTTCGTCAGCTCACGATACAAGTCTTCGACCTTCTCTCCGATCGCTTCCAAGCGCGGTCGGATGCGCTCAAGTTCCTGTCGCAGGTCTTCCGTATCAAGATTGGCTGCGATCGCCTTGAACTCTTTATCCGTGTATGCCCGTTGGCCGGGACCGCGTCGGGCGACGGCGATGACCTCGTCCACCTTCTTCACATGAATGAGATAGTGCGCGATGTCCACCATGACGTTCCCGATGCCGATGATCGCGACGCGCCGACCGATGAGGAAGGAGCGCTGGCTGAAGGGCGGGAGGTTGTTATAGTGGTAGACGAGATCCTTCGCATGGTAAACGCCCGGAGCGTTCTCGCCCGGAATGCCGAGAAATTTCGTTCCTTGAGCACCCGTGGTGATCAGAAGGGCTGCGGGACGGAGTAGCGCGCGCACCTCTTCGAGAGTAATGTCACCGTTTTTCCCAACGCGCACGTGGCCGAAGTAGTGCACGCGCGGATGCGCGAGGATGCGCCGGAATTGCTTTCGAATCCCCTCCTTCATCCGATGCTTCGTGAAATAGATGCCGTATTCGGCGAGCCCGCCCGGCTTGAGATCCCGATTCAGTAGGACGATATGATGGCCGGCATCCGCGAGCTTCCCCGATGCGTAAATGCCTGCCGGACCCGCTCCGATGACGACGATCAGATGAGAGGCGGCTGGTGTGGTCATAGGAGTTCTCCCTTCTTCAAGAGGTATGAGATCACGGGGGGCCATCGCGTGAGTTCTTCGATCGCGCTCCCCCTGCGCATAATCACTCGCGTGCTTTTCAAATTTAGGTGGAGAAAGCAGAGGGCGTCAAGGATGGATAACGCGGGGGGAGTTCATGTGCGCAGGGATCAGAGATACTTTCATCGTCGGGCGCGATAGACCTCGATCCCGTCGCGCCGCTCGCGAATGAGCTCGCCCTCGGCCGTGGCGAGATCGAGGTGAGCGATCGTTTCGGAGAGAGCAAGGAATCGTTGGTCTGCACGCGTCTCGGGGAAGAGCCGCAGGGAGAGTTCCCAGGGCGTCAAGGTCTGCGTGCCGAGGGCTGCCCTCACGGCTTCTTGTTGGTGCTGCACATGACAGCGGAAGTTGCGCCTATAGGCGGCGACGTCTTCGACCGCTTCCCCGTGGCCCGTGAGAATGACCGCGGGCGCCAGCTCCCATAGTCGGTCCACGCTCGCCAAGAGGTGCTGGAGAGAAGGAAAGCGACGGCGCGCATCGTGAGGATGAGGAGTCAGCACGGGGTTCGGTGTGATGCGCTTGAGGACCGTATCCCCGGCAATGAAGATGCGCCGGCCTTCGGAGAACAGGCCGATATGGCCGGGCGTATGTCCTGGCGTGTGCACGACGCGCCACGATGCGTGTTCGAACGCGAGTTCATCGCCGTCGTTGAGCACGGCGATCTCGGGCACAGGGGCGGTGAATTCCTGAAACTTTCGCCAAAGGGTCTCAAAGTGAGCGATGACCGCTTCCGGCACGCCTAACTCTGCGAGCAACGGACGAAAGATCGCGGGATCGAAGGTGCGATTCAACCGCTCGGCTTCCCACGCGTGCGCATGCACGGTCGCGCCCGAGAGCTCCTGCAATCGCGTGGCCTGGCCGGCATGATCTTCGTGCGAGTGGGTGAGCACAATCCGACGGATGTGTTCGAGTCGTATGCCGCGCGCGTATACCTGTTCGCGCAAGGCGGCGAACGCCTCGTCGGTCCGAGGTCCCGTGTCCACAAGTGTGATCGGATCTTCGAGGAGCAAGATGACATTAACGGGGCCGACGGGGAAGGGAGTCGGAATATGGAGCTGGTGGATTTTCATTGCGCCTCTTCCTTCCGTGGGCGCTCACTCATACGTGAGCGCCAGCAGTTCGATCGGATGCAGAATGCGAATCGAGAGGCCAGCGCGTCGTACGCCGCGGCGCAGGTGCATGAGGCATCCGGCATTGCCCGTGAGGAGCACGTCCGCGTGCGTCCGTCGCAGGTTCTCGATCTTTCGCTGAAGGAGTTGATCGGCCAATTCCGGATGGCGCAGGTTGTAGATCCCGGCACTCCCGCAGCAGATCTCAGCTTCGGCCAGGGGGACGAAGGTGATACCCGGAATGCGACGGATCAGTTCCAGCGGAGCTGTGACGACGCGTTGCGCATGGTAGAGGTGACAAGGCGCGTCATAGGTGACGGTGAGACGAAGCGAGCGCGGTCCCGGACGCAGCCCGATGTCAACCAGGTATTCCGAGATATCGCGCACGCGCGCGGCGAAGGCGCGAGCGCGTGCCGCATATTCGGGGTCGTCCGCGAGCAGATCCCCATACTCCTTGAGCAACGCGCCGCATCCGGCGACGTTGACGATGATGGCCTCGGCGGGACTGCGCTCGAAGGCGCGGATGTTTCGTCGCGCGAGGGCGCGCGCCGTCTCGATCTCTCCGGCATGGGCATGCAGGGCGCCGCAGCACACTTGGTCCGGAGGATCTTCGACGTCGCAGTCATGGGCGGCGAGGACGACTTTCGTCGCGCGATTCGTCTGCTCGAAGAGCTCGCGGGCGACGCAACCGGCGAAAAAGGCCGCGCGCCGAGACCGAAGACGCGTCGAAGACGAGCCGGGGCGCGTCGCTCGACGCTCGCCCGAGGCGAGCATCTCCTCGGGCGCGGTCGCCAGGAGCAGTTCGAGCGCGAGCCGCAAACGGGCTGGCAGCCACCTCCCTTCGACCCATCGGCGCGCGAAGGCGCGACGACGCAGCCAGCGGGCCGGAGCGAAGAGCCAGCGCAGACGCGCCGGTGACGTGAAGACATGATTCAGGAGGAACCGCACGCTTCGCTGTTCGAGCGTCGAACGCACGCGCGCGAGATCGGCGCGCACGGCTTCGAGCAGCCGTCCGTAGCGCACGCCCGAAGGACAGACCGTCTCGCAGGCGCGACATCCCAAGCAGAGGTCTATGTGCCGGGTGAGCGCTTCAGACATCAGAGAGAGGCGTCCCTCCACCACCGCCCGCATGAGATAGAGACGCCCGCGCGGCGAATCGTTCTCATCGCCGAGCTGGAGATAGGTCGGGCAGGCACTCACACAAAGCCCGCAATGGATGCACGCCAGCAGCTTCTCCGCCTCGCGATCGAGCGCACGTTCCAGAATCATCGTCTCTCTCCCTCGGTCACAAACCCGCGACGAACCGCCCAGGGCTCAGTATGCGCTGCGGATCGAACGTGCTCTTGAGCGCGCGCATGAGCGGCAGGCTCGATCCGACATCTCCCCACACATCCAGATTCCGCTTGATCTCCAACGGTGCCTGCTCCACGAGTACCTGTCCGGAGTGGGGCGCCCACACCGTTCGGAGATGAACGAGCGCTTGGGCCACTCGAGAGAGGCCATCTGCTCCCTCCACCGTCAACTTCCCCCCGATGTGAACGATGCCCGTCCCTGGTTGCGCCAGGGCGTATATAGGGGCGAGGTGTTCGCTCAAGAGGCGTTCGCCCGCGCGGAGCGCTTCCATCGCTTGCGCCGGGAGCACGCTCATTCGAACGAGGAGATCGGTCGGAAGATACCGATGGAGTCGGCCGATTGTCTCCCAGAGCGAACGGCTCATATCCTCTGCGAGCTCCCCAACTTCTCCGGAAGACGAATGCGCGAGATCGCGCACACGATCCATCTGATACGCGACTGCGGGCGCTGTCTCCAAGAACCGCACAAGGAGCGCCTTCTGCCGACCATGGCGAAGGACAGAGCACGCTTCCTCGGTGACGAGCAGCACCGCCGCGGGCAAAAGCTCCGAGCCAAGGATCTGACGCGCTATGGACTCCAGGGGCTCCCATGTCGTGCTGAGGAGTACGGCCGTCGCCTCGGCCTCCGGATACGGGCGCAGCTTGAAATTCACGCGCACGATGATGCCGAGCGTTCCGAAACTTCCGACGAAGAGCTTGTTGAGATCGTATCCGGTGACGTTTTTGACGACGCGCCCGCCCGCACGAATGCGCGTCCCATCGGCTTGCACGACCTCCATGCCGATGATGTAATCGCGCGGCCGCCCGTAACCCTGGCGCAAGGGACCGAAGTCGTTCGCAGCGACGATTCCTCCGAGCGTCGCGCGCTCTGCTTCAGGAGGATCAAACGGCAACCATTGCCGATGCGGACGGGCCGCCTGCTGGAATGTCTCCAGTTGGCATCCGGCTTCGACGCTCGCCGTGAGGTCGGCCGGCTCGTACTCCAGGATGCGGTTCATACGACGCGTCGAGAGGAGGATATCCACTCGCTCCGGAGGATTTCCAAGCGAAAGGCGGCGGCCTGATCCCACGGGCACGACGGCCAACCGGCGCGCGCTTGCGAGCCGCAAGATGGCGGCGATCTCTTCAGGCGTTGCCGGGAAGACGATGACTGACGGGCGCCGATCATCTATCGCGTACGTCTCCGGAGCCGGAGAGAGGATGTTCGCCTCTCCGACGAGAGAGGTCAGCTCTCGCTCTATCGCGCCCAACTCCGAAGGCGTCATGTCGGTTTCTCAAAACGCCCGACAGCGTCGCACGGGGAGGACCTTGCCGGGATTGCAGAGACCATTTGGATCGAAGACAGCGCGTACGCGTGCCATCGCTTCCAGATCCTCCTCCGTGAACACAAGGGGCATATAGGCGATCTTATCCAAACCGATGCCATGTTCTCCCGTGAGCGCGCCGCCGACGCGCACGCACAGCTCCATAATCTCTCGACAGGCTGCCTTCACGCGCTGCACCTGCTCGGGATCTCGCCCATCGAAGCAGATGTTGGGATGCAGATTGCCATCGCCGGCGTGAAAGACATTCGCCATGCGGAGTCCGTAGCGCGCAGCGATGCGATAGACCTCGGGCAAGACTTCGGGGAGTTTGCTTCGCGGGATCACCGCATCCTGCACCATGAGGTCCGGGCTGATGCGACCGAGCGCGCCGAAGGCCCCCTTGCGCCCCGCCCAGATGCGCGCGCGTTCGGCGTCGTCGCGAGCGACGACGATGTGGCGAGCGCCGGTAGACCGGCACACGTCCATGACGCGTTCGGTTTCATACTCGACGCTCGCTTCTAAGCCGTCCAGCTCGATGATGAGCACGGCCGCGGCATCCGTCGGCAAGCCCGCCGCATAAACGGACGCCTCGACGGCTTCGATGGTCGCGCGATCCATCATCTCCAAGGCCGAGGGTAGGATCCCTGCGGCGATGATCCCGGAGACGGCGCGGCTCGCGTCCTCTATGGTCAGGAAATCGGCGAGCAACGTCTTCACCTTCTGAGGGTGCCGCGTCAGGCGAACAGTGATCTTCGTCGCGATGCCCAATGTGCCCTCTGAGCCGATGAAGACGCCGAGAAGATCGTATCCCACAGCATCCGTCCCATGACCGCCAAGGGTCACAATCGTTCCATCGGGCAGGACGACCTCCAACCCGAGAACGTGGTGAACCGTCATGCCATACTTCAGACAGTGCGGGCCTCCGGCATTCTCCGCAACATTCCCTCCCAGCGTGCACGCCATTTGGCTGGAGGGATCGGGAGCGTAGAAGTAACCGGCATCGGCCACGGCGCGCGTGAGCATCAGGTTGATTACCCCAGGTTCCACGACGGCGCGCTGGTTCTCATAGTCGATCTCCAGGATGCGATTCATGCGCGCGAGTTCGAGAATCACTCCCCCGTCAACGGCGACCGCTCCCCCGCTCAATCCCGTTCCCGCTCCCCGCGCGAGGAAGGGGACGCGGTGCTGCCCGAGTACCGCGACGATGCGAGCGACTTCTTCGGTTGATTCCGGGAAGACGACAGCCGATGGCCGATGTTTATAGATGCCGAGCCCGTCGCATTCGTAGGCGAGGAGTCGGTCGGGATCCGCGATCACGTCCTCGTCCCCGACGATCGCTCTCAGCTCGGCTATCCAGGGCGTCATGGGCGGAGACCTCCGAATGCCGCTCCCTTTGAATCCCCCATATGATCCTCCGGTTGCGTGAAGCCTTCCATGGCCTTCCGAGCACCGGAGGAGCCCGAGAGCAAGACGTTTAGCATAACGCAGAGGTGGAATGTCGGCCAAGCGGCGATCTCCGAAGCTCCGTCACCCGGACGATCCGCCCATGAGGAGATAGAGGACAGCCATGCGCACGGCGACACCGTTGGTGACCTGATCGAGAATGAGCGAGTGCGGGCCATCGGCAACATCGGAGGCGATTTCGATCCCGCGGTTCATCGGGCCCGGATGGAGGATGAGGGCATCCTCCTTCGCCCACCGCAGCCGTTCGCGCGTGAGACCGAAGCGAAAGGCGTATTCCTTGAGGGAGGGGAAGAAGCACTCTTTCTGCCGCTCGAGTTGAATACGCAGCGCCATGACGACATCAGCACCATCGAGTGCTTCCTCCAGGCGGGGGGTGACATGGAGACCATCGTCAACGAGCCGCTCGTAATAGGGCGGCACAAGCGTCTGCGGGCCGCTCACCCACACGCTCGCTCCCAGTTTGGTCAGGAGATAGATGTTCGAGCGAGCGACGCGGCTGTGCAGGAGATCGCCGATGATGGCGACCTTCAATCCTGCAATCCGCCCTTTTCGCTCGCGAATGGTGAAGGCATCCAAGAGCGCCTGCGTCGGATGCTCGTGCGCTCCATCGCCCGCGTTGATGACCGGGATTGGAAGCTGTCGCGCGAGCTGATGTGGGACTCCCGCCATCGCATGGCGCACGACAAGAGCATCAATGGCCATCGCTTGGAGCGTTCGCGCGGTATCGAGCAGCGTCTCTCCCTTCATCACGCTGCTCGTCGTCGCTGCGATGTTAAGGGTATCTGCCGAGAGGCGCTTGGCCGCCAGCTCGAAACTCGTCCGCGTGCGCGTCGAGGGCTCGAAGAAGAGGTTCGCGACCGTTCGCCCGCGGAGCGTAGGAACCTTCTTAATCTCGCGTTCGGAGACTTCCTTGAAGGCTTCGGCCGTATCCAGGATCAGCCGAATCTCCTCGGGATCGAGATCGCGAATGCCGAGCAAGTCCTTCCGCTTGAGGCGCGCCCGTGGCGGCATCGCCGCGCGTTCCGCACCTTCGGATTCACGCGTCATCCGCTTCCTCCTTCTCGAGCAGGAGGACTTGATCCTCGCCATCTACTTCGCGGAGCATGACCTTGACGATCTCGTTCTGTTTCGTTGGAATCGTACGCCCCACGTAATCGGCCTGGATGGGAAGCTCGCGATGGCCGCGATCCACGAGCACGGCCAGGCGCACCCGATCCGGTCGTCCGTAATCCATGAGGTGATCGAGCGCCGCACGGATGGTGCGACCGGTGTAGAGCACATCGTCTACGAGCACGATGACGCGACCTGTGACGTCGCGCGGCAGCTCGCTGGTCTTCACAACCGGATGGGGGGCGATCCGACTCAGATCATCGCGATAGAAGGTGATATCCAGAATGCCAACGGGCAGATCTCGCGCGGATCGCCTTTTCAGGAGCTGTGCTAAGCGTCGGGCAAGCGGCACACCTCGCGTGCGAATGCCGACGAGCATCAGCCTGTCGGTCGGAGGTTCGGAAGCCGCGATCTCCGCCGCCAGACGCTCGAGCGCCTGCTCGATATCGGCAGCTGTCATCACAAGCGCCTTCTCTCGCGCCCTCATCGGATCTCTTCCTGTGGTTGCCGGTTCGCCGTCGAGATCAGCGTCCCCTCTCTCGCCATCTCGGTGAGCTCCGCGCGAATCTCCCCAATCCCTTCCTGGGCGGTGATGAGCACAGGCAGACGCCGCTCATCGGCGGAGAGCCAGAGGCGAAGGGGCGAGGGATCAGAGGCCGCTCGTCGGATGTCCTCTCGATGCACGATGAGCTCGATCGCCTCGAAGCGTCCGGCGCGGGTCTCCACGGGAGCGCGCGAGCCGACTTCGATCCAGACCGGAACGCGTCGCTTCTCGCTCAGAAGCGAGAAGCGACGGCGGTCCCTGGGCTGCAGCGGGAGCGTGCGCAGGTAGTAGAGGAAAGCGACAGCATCGCGCGTCTCCGGAGCGATCGAGATCGTTCCTCCGGTGCTCACTCGGGCGATTCCCTTTCGGTGATCGAGAGCGATCGTGCGGTCCGTGCGTCGGTCCCCATCTTGCCGCGAGTGCTCTACCCGATAGGGAAGCCATGTCTCCGGATCCACATAAGAGGTCCATCGCTCCTCGAGCGTCTTCACAAGCGCGCGCGCCGCACCGACCGTGGAAGCGCGGAGCTCCAGGTGCACACCCGCGCGATCGAAGAAATGGCCTCGCGCCTTCACCGAGAGCGTCATCTCCCCGACGACGAGGTGCCGGGTCCATGTGATCGCGTACGTCAGGCGCTCGCCCACGGGGAAGGGGAGTTCGCGAGATGGGGGGCAGGAATACCCCTGTTGAGGGGGCGAAGGCCAGAGGGCGAGGATGCTCGCGAGCACGGACAGACCGATAGCTCTCACGTGCGCGCGCGACCTCATGCTCTCGCTCCGCATCCACATCCTCTCTACCGACGGGTCCGACGCAAGCGATCGTCCGTCCGCGATCGCTCTTCCGGGCGCTTGCGCGCCGGGCGCTCTTGTTCCATCAAGAGCGCCTTGCGGCTCAATCGGATGCGCCCCATGCCGTCGTTGGCGATGCACTTGACCTTGATGATATCCCCTTCCTTGAGAACATCGCGGATATCCCGCACGCGATGTGGGGCGACCTCCGAAATGTGCAGGAGCGCTTCCGTCCCCGGTACGATCTCGACGAAGGCGCCGAACTCGGTCAGGCGGGAGACGCGGCCGACATAGGTCTTGCCCACTTCGATCTCCATCGTGAGCTCGCGAATGAGCTGCATAGCCTGATCGGCCGCTTCTTTGTTCATCGAGGCGATGTGCACGCGCCCATCGTCGAGGATGTCAATCTTGCACCCGGTCTTGTCCACGATGCTACGGATGACCTTCCCCCCCGGGCCGATCACATCGCGCACCTTCTCGGGCGGGATCTGCATCGTGAAGATGCGCGGGGCATAGGGGCTGATCTCCGGCCGCGGCCGAGCAATCGTCTGCTCCATCTTCTCCAGGATCTCCATGCGCGCTTCCTTGGCTTGCTGGAGCGCCTGCGCGAGGATCTCGGCATCCACGCCTTTGATCTTGATGTCCATCTGCAGGGCCGTGATCCCCGCGCGCGTACCCGCGACCTTGAAGTCCATGTCCCCGTAGTGGTCTTCCGCACCCGCGATGTCGGTCAGGATCGCGTACTTGTTGTCCTCCATGACCAGGCCCATGGCAATACCCGCCACATGAGCCGTGATCGGCACACCCGCATCCATGAGCGAGAGGCTTCCGCCACAGACGGTCGCCATTGAGGAGGAACCGTTCGATTCCGTGATCTCAGAGACGACGCGAATGATGTAGGGCCAGACCTCCTCCGAAGGCAGGACCGGTTCCAGGGCGCGATGGGCCAGCGCCCCGTGTCCGATCTCGCGTCGGCTCGGCGCCCCTAAGCGCGCCACCTCGCCCACGCAGAACGGAGGGAAGTTGTAGTTGAGCATGAAGCGCCGTTCGATCTCCCCGAACTCCAAACTATCGAGGTACTGGATATCTTCGCGCGTGCCCAGCGTCGTCGTCACCAACGCCTGCGTCTCCCCTCGCGTGAAGAGTGCGCTGCCATGCGTACGAGGCAGCAGACCCACCTCGCACTCGATAGGACGAAGCTCGGTGAAGCGTCGCCCATCAGGACGGCGTCGGTGAATGAGAATGTCCTCTCGGAAGAAGCGCTCGCGCAGGAACTCGAATGCGCGCGCCGTCATCTCGCGCTGTTCTTCAGGTGTCGCCTCCAGGACGCGCTCTCGGAGCTGGTTCAAAGCCTCCTGGCTCTCTCGCTTCGTCTTGTTCGTGACGTCCAGGGCATGACGCAACTCCGCTCCCCATGTCGCTTCCACAGTGCGCACGATCTCCGGATCAAGTGTCGGAGCGACGACCTCGCGCTTGCGTATGCCCAGTTTTTCACCGAGCGCCTTCTGCCACGCGCAGAGCTTCTTGATCTCCGAATGCGCGAAGAGGAGCGCCTCGATGATGACCTCCTCCGGCACCTCTTTCGCCCCGCACTCGACCATGACGATGGCCTCTTCCGTCCCCGCGACGACGAGATTCAGCCGCGACTGCCGCGTCTGCTCATAGGTGGGATTCAGGACGTAGTGATCATCTATCAAGCCGACGCGGACGCCCCCAACCGGCTCGAAGAAGGGGATATCCGAGAAATAGAGCGCAGCCGACGCTCCCGTGATCCCTAAGATGTCGGGATCGTAATCCGTATCGGCGGAAACGACCAGGGCGATGATCTGCGTCTCGCATCGGTAGCCGTCGGGAAAGAGCGGCCGCAGAGGCCGATCAATCAAGCGACTGGTGAGCACCTCTTTCTCGGTCGGCCGCCCCTCGCGACGATAGTAGTTCCCCGGAATGCGCCCGGCCGCATAGTTGTTCTCGCGATAATCCACCGTGAGGGGGAGGAACTCTACCCCCTCGCGCGGCTCTTTCTCGGCCACCGCCGTCACGAGCACAATCGTATCTCCGAGGCGAATGAGCACAGCCCCGTCAGCCTGTCGGGCGATCCGCCCTATCTCCAACGTGATGCGCTTTCCCCCGATCTCTATGGAATCGTTGATGACCATCTTTCTCATCCTCATGTTCGATCTGCATCGGCGGAGAGCACTTCGAGCCCGCTCCCGCGCGCTCTGCGGAACGAGCGGTCACGCATCACCCTGTGCTCCCATGCCGGTATCAGGAAGACCACGCCTGCGAGTGAAACGAAGGGGTCGCCATGTCACACTTATCGCGATCCCGAAGATCGCCAAGATCTCCGGAGTCGAATCGCGGCCAATGTCCACCTCGCGCTGAGCGTGGTCGTGCTGTCTTCGAATCAAGTCACTTTCTCAACCCGAGCCGGTCAATGAGCTGGTAGTAGCGCCGACTATCGGCGTGCTTCAAGTATTCCAGGAGCCGGCGGCGTTTGTTCACCAGCTTCAGTAGGCCCCGGCGCGAGTGATAGTCTTTCTTGTGCGTCTTGAAATGCTCGGTCAATTGCGCGATTCGATGCGTGAGGATCGCCACCTGTACCTCCGGCGATCCCGTATCGTTCTCATGCGTCCGAAACTTCTCGATCAACTCGCGTTTGACGTCTTTCGTCAAAGCCACAGGCGCTCTGTGCCTCCCTCGCTCTCAAGTTTTTCTTCCTCCTCAGGTTAGATTAGACTAGCACAGAACCGACAGGAAGTAAAGCGACGCAGGCGGAACAAAAGCAAGGCCTCTCCTTGTGCTCCCCAGCCACGCGTGATAAGGTTTAGTGCTCCGTGACGTGGCCCATGTGGTGGCTTGTGCCCACGGTCGTGGGGATGTTGCTGCTTGGCGCATGTGGGCGCCCGGCGGCGTATTTCGGGAAGATCGTGCCCCCTGAGGGCGCGATCCTGCGCGTCGGCAACGGTGCCGATCCCGCCTCGCTTGATCCGCATCGAGCTCCCGGAAGCGTCGAGGAACAGATTCTGATCAATCTCTTCGAGGGGTTGACCGAGTATGATCCGGTGACGTTGGAACCGACCCCGGCCGTCGCCGAGACATGGGAGATGAATGAGCGGGCCACGCTCTTTCGTTTCTCTCTGCGTCGCGCGGCACGATGGAGTCATGGACGTCCGGTGACGGCGTGGGATTTCGTCTATTCCTGGCGTCGTGCCTTGGCACCAGAGACGGCCTCGCCGAATGCCTACCTGCTCTACTACATCAAGAACGCCGAAGCGTACAACACAGGTCGGGTGAAGCTTCGAGATCGGCACACCGGGCGATTCCTCACCGATAGCGTCGGACGAGATCTCCTGCTCACGACAGAGGAGGCGGAGCGGCTCCGACGTGGAGACATTTCTGCCGACGTGCCGCATCTTCGTGAACTTCGCTCTCGGTTGACGAGCCTTTCGTGGGAGGCGGTGTCTGTGACCGCAGAAGATGTCGGCGTCCGCGCCCTTGACGAGACGACGCTCGAGGTGGAGCTGGAGGTTCCGACGGCCTTTTTTCTCAAGCTCACCTCCCTGGGCATCTACCGACCGGTCCCGCGCGAGGTGATCGAACGCTATGGCCGCGCGTGGACGCGCCCCGAGCACATCGTGAGCAACGGGCCCTTTCGGCTCGCGGAGTTCACGCCGGGACGACGTGTCGTCCTGGAGAAGAATCCCCTCTATTGGGATGCCGCGCGCGTGCATCTTCAGCGCGTGATCTTTTACCCGTATGACGATGCGACGACGCTGTTGCATCTGTACAAGGCCGGCGAGTTGGACGTCCTTGTGAGTGGACTATTGCCCCCCTATGCGCTTCGTCTCTTGCGGGAGAAGCGCGATTACGTCTCCGGCCCCTATTTGCTGAGCTACTTCTTGCTGGTGAACGTGCGTCGTCCGCCGCTCACGGATCGGCGGGTGCGGCGCGCACTGGCGCTCGCCATTGATCGTGAGCGTTTGTGTCGGCGCGTGCTCGCAGCCGGGCAGCAGCCCTCGGGGACTTTGACCCCTTCGGATTTCCATGGTGCCTATCCGCGTCCGAAGGGAGTCGGGTACGATCCGGAGCAGGCGCGGCGGCTTCTGGCGGCTGCCGGGTATCCCGAAGGGCGCGGCCTGCGCCTGCGCTTCCTCTACAACACTGGTGCGTTGCACACGCAGATCGCTGAAGCGCTGCAAGCCGACTGGCGGCGCGTTTTCCCCCTGATTCAAGTCGAGCTGATTCGTCAGGAGTGGCAAGTCTATCTGGACACCGTGCGCCGTGGAGATTTTGACCTCGCGCGGCGGAGCTTCTCGGCCGATTTCAGTGATCCCACAAGTTTCCTCGATTCCATGCTCTCGACCAGTCCAAACAATCCAACCGGATGGAAGAATCCCGAGTACGATCGGCTCGTTCGGCGCGCTAACGCCGAGCCGGACGTTCAGCGGCGCATGGCGCTGCTGGCGCGCGCCGAGCAGGTTCTGCTTGAGGATCTGCCGGTCATTCCCATTTATAGCTCGGTCGCGAGCTTTCTCCGCAAACCCTACGTGCAGGGGTGGTCGGCGAACGTTCTCGATCGGCATCCTGTGAAGTTCGTCGCTGTGGGAACAACGGGAGCGTCACCGGGCCTTCAGATCCCTCGTCGTGAGTGAGGGGGCTATGGGGAGATACGTCATCAAACGCCTTCTTCTGGCCCTCCCGCTTCTCTGGTTCATCCTCACGCTCACGTTCTTCTTGGTGCGATGGGCGCCCGGAAAGCCTTTTCGCCGGGAGCGGGCCATACCGGCGGAGATTGAGGCGCATCTGGATCGCCATTATGGATTGGATCAGCCCTGGCACGTGCAATATGCGAACTATATGCGCGGCCTCGCGCGTTTGGATTTCGGACCTTCGTATCGCTATCCCGATCTCACCGTGCGTGAGATTCTCCTGCGGGGCGTTCGCGTCTCGGCGCCGATCGGGGTGCTCGCGTACGCTGTGGCCCTGGGCTTCGGTGTGCCGCTCGGAATCGCAGCAGCGCTTCGAGCGGAATCCCTATGGGTGCGCGCGCTGATGGGATTGGCCATTGTCGGAGTGAGCACGCCGAATTTCGTGCTGGGACCTCTCCTGGTCTTGCTCTTCAGCCTGACGCTCTATTGGGTCCCTCCGGCCGGATGGGGCGAAGGGCGACATCTCGTGCTCCCTGTGCTCACACTCTCGGCCGCTTACATCGCCTATGTTGCGCGCCTGACGCAAAGCGGGTTGCAGCGCGTGCTCGCGCAGGACTACGTTCGAACGGCTCGCGCGAAGGGCGTCGGTCCCTGTGCGATCCTTCTGCGACATGCCTTGCGTCCGGCGCTGACCCCTCTTCTCTCGTTCACCGGTCCGTCGCTCGCTTTCCTCCTGGCGGGAACCGTCGTCATCGAAGAGATCTTCGCCATTCCGGGACTCGGGCATTTCTTCGTCCAAGCGGCGCTCAATCGCGATTATACGCTGATTCTAGGGATCGTCTCGTTCACTTCGGTCGCGCTCATAGTGCTCAATGTGCTTGTGGACATTGCGATCGCAGTCGTGGATCCTCGCGTCGTGCTCGAGTAGGCGCGAGGTCAAGGGGCTGATATGGGCGGCATGCTACCTGAAGGAAATATGGGAGCGGAGATCTCAGTTGCGGGTCGGACCTGGAGACGGTTTCGACACCGCCCTTCGGCACTTCTGGCGGCTGGCGTCCTCATCGGCCTTGGCCTCGCCGTCGTTTTTGGTCCGATATGGCTTCCGTACGGCTACGACCAGACGGATCTGGAGCTGGGACTCTCGCCTCCTCGCCTCTCGAATGGGCATTATCTGGGGACGGACATCTTGGGACGCGACCTGCTGGCGCGCGTGCTCTATGGCGGGCGTATCTCCCTGCTTGTGGCACTTGTCGCCACCGTGATCTCGACCGGGATCGGAACGTTCTACGGAGCGATCTCCGGCTACTTCGGTGGACGCGTGGACGAGGTGATGATGCGCGTAGTGGATGTGTTGTTCTCGCTGCCGTATCTCTTTCTCGTGCTCGTGCTCATGGCGCTTTTCACGGAGCCGGAGGTCATGGATCCGGTGATTCGCCTGCTTCGATTGCCGCCCGATGGAGCGTGGGCCGAGTGGCTGCGCGGACCGGGCGTGCGCCTGCTTCTCCTCTTTGTGGCTCTCGGGGCTGTCTCGTGGCTGACGCTCGCGCGGATCGTGCGCGGACAGGTCCTCGCGCTCAAGAATGAGCCCTTCGTCGAGGCCGCGCGCGCAGCGGGCGCCGGGACATGGACGATCCTCATTCGCCACCTTCTCCCGAATGCGAGCGGGCCAATCCTGGCCTACACGGTGCTCACCATCCCTTCGGTCATGTTGCAGGAGGCCTTCATCAGCTTCCTCGGGTTGGGCATTCAAGCACCACAGGCGAGTTGGGGAACGCTCGTCCACGACGGCGTGCAGGCAATGAGCGTCGCGCCTTGGTTGCTCGTTTTCCCGGCGGGGATCATGGTGCTCACCCTGCTCTGCTTTCACATCGTCGGCGAGACCCTGCGCGAGGTATGGGAAGGGAGTGCGTGAGGACCGAATATCGGGATGTCTCCGTTCCGGGCTCTGCGGCTTTCTCCTCCAAGCGCGGGATGAGACGCATGCGCCCGATGTCTTCGGGAACGACGTGCGTGTGAGGGGATGAATCGGTAGAATATACGATGTGCGAGGTGGCGCGATGAATAAGCTGCGGTGTCGAGAGATTCGCTGGGGACTCGGTCTCTTCCTGCTCTTGTGGCTCGCTCCGAGAGCCGCGCACATCGTCAGTCCGCTCGCAGATGCGGCGCAGACTGTGGACGGTCTCCCCGTTGAGGAGATCATCCGAAAGTTCGCCGCCAATGAGAGCCGACTTCGTCAGGAGTTCAAGAATTTCCTCTTCCGGCAGGACATCACTATTCAGACGCTCGGGCCGCGCGGTCTCGTGACGGGAGAGTTCCGACGCGTCTCCGAGATCATTGTGAATGATCGAGGGGAGCGGGAGGAGCGCATCCTTTACTTCCCCGTCCCCACGCTGCGCGAGATCGTCGTCACGCAGTATGACTTCGCGGACTTCGCCGGCATCCAACCGTTCGCGCTGGGGCTGGAGGACTTGCCCAAATATGTTGTCACCTACGTCGGGCGCGAGCGCATTGATGAGATTGACACCTATGTCTTCGATGTCCGCCCCCGACGTCCTCCGGATCCCAAGAAGATGCATGAGCGCTACTTCCAGGGGCGCATTTGGGTGGATACGGTGGACTTGATGATCGTGAAGGTCCAGGGCAAGGGAATGCCCGAAGATCGGGAGAATAAGTTCCCGCGCTTTGAGACCTATCGGGAGAACATCGAGGAGAAGCTCTGGTTCCCGACCTACACCTATGCGGATGACGTCTTGGACTTCCCCGGACGTTCCGTCCGCGTCCGCATGGTGATTCGCTATACGAATTATCGGCGATTCAGCGGGAAGATCGAGATCGGCGACATCGAACCCGAGCCCGAGGAGAAGAAGGGCGGCAAACCGGCGGGGAAGCCTCCGGAGAGGAAGCCCCAGCAGCCCTAGGGGCGCACCCGACAGCGTGGCAGACAGAGCCCAGATCATTCCCTGAGAGAGGGAGACGCCATGCGACATATCATCGTCGGCACGGCCGGACATATTGACCATGGCAAGACGGCCCTGGTGAAAGCGCTCACGGGAATTGATACGGATCGGCTGAAGGAGGAGAAGGAGCGAGGGATCACGATTGATCTCGGCTTCGCCTTCCTGACGCTCGGAGAGACGCGCTTCGGATTCGTGGATGTCCCCGGACATGAACGGTTCGTGAAGAACATGCTCGCCGGGGCGCAGGGAATTGATCTGGTGGTGCTCGTCGTAGCGGCTGACGAGTCGGTGATGCCACAGACGCGCGAGCATTTCGACATCTGCCGACTCTTGCGCGTGAAATCGGGGGTGGTGGCCATCACCAAGGTGGATCTCGTCGATGCGGAGATGCTCGAATTGGTCGAGGCGGAAGTGCGCGATCTCGTGGCGGGGTCGTTTCTGGACGGTGCGCCGATCGTCCGCGTTAGCTCCCGCACGGGAGAGGGGATCCCGGCTCTGAAAGAGGCGCTCCTGCGCGTGGCGGAGACCATCTCCGAGAAGCGGCGCGAGGCTGTGCCGCGTCTGCCCATTGACCGCGTCTTCACAGTCCGAGGGTTTGGAACGGTCGTGACAGGAACGCTGATCGCCGGGCAGTTCGCCATAGGCGATGAGGTGGACATCCTTCCCCTTCAACGTCGTGCGACTATTCGCGGCTTACAGGTGCACGGTCAACCGGTTCCGAGAGCCGTGGCCGGGGAGCGAACGGCGATGAATCTGCACGGGGTCGCCGTTGAAGATCTCGAGCGCGGTCAGGTCGTTGTATCGAGCCGTCGGTTCTTTCCCACATCGCGGATTGACGCTCGATTGGAGCTGTTGCCGACGGCACCGCAAGCGCTGACGACCCGCGTGCGCCTCAGGCTGCATGTGGGGACGGCTGAGATCATGGCGCGCGTCGTCCTCCTGGATCGTGGGGAATTGCGGCCGGGCGAGTCCGGTTTCGTCCAATTCCGATTGGAAGCGCCGACGTTCGTGCTCCCCGGCGATCGCTTCATCGTCCGGCGATATTCGCCGCCGCTCACCATCGGAGGGGGAGAGATCCTCGACGCTCTTCCGGAGAAACATCGCGCCTTTCGTCCAGCGTCCGAAGCCGGAGAAGGTGTCTGTGCAGTGCTCCGGCGCCTTGAGGCCGCCGATGCGCGGGAGCGACTCGCGCTCTGGATAGAGATGGCTGGGGAGCGAGGGCGGAGCTATCCCGATCTCGCCGCGTGCACGGATCTGACGGAGGTTCAGCTGGAGGATGCGCTGCGGGCGTACAGCGCGGCGGGACGAGTGATCGAGATCCCCAGTGTGCCACGCTATTTCCTCTCGCGTGCTGCGTATGAAGCGATGAAGACGCGGCTCGAGCAGATGCTCGCGGCATTTCATCGCGAGCATCCGTTAGATCTGGGCATGCCGCGCTCCGATGTGCGAGCCATGCTGCTCTACAACGTTCCGGAATTCGCTGTCTCGGAGCTGCTCGCGCGGCTCTGCCAGGAGCCCGAATTCCGAGCGGAGCGCGAGTGGGTGCGCTTGGCGACGCACGTCGTGCAGCTCTCAGACGAAGAGGTCGAGATCGAACGGAAGCTCCTCGAAGCGTTCGAGCAGGCGAGATGGCAGCCGCCGACCCTGGACGAAGTGATCGCTCGATTCCAGCTCGATCCCGAGAAAGCGCGAAAGCTCTATCAGAGGCTTCTCCATCGCGGGATGCTTGTGCGCGTCGGGGAACATACGTTCGCCGCCGAGGCCTTGCGCATGCTCATCGAGCGCGTCCGCGCCCAGAAGTCCGTCGGCCAACGCCTCGATGTAGGCGCATTCAAGGAACTCACGGGCGTGTCCCGAAAATATGCCATTCCACTTTTGGAGTATCTCGATCGTCAGAACGTCACCCGCCGCGTGGGGGATGAGCGCGTCATCTTGTGAGGAGGCGCGGCCTCAGGAGTGAAACCACCGATCGCCGCGCTCGCGCAAAGCGTCCAGCGTCGCTTGCAGTTCCGCGTGCTTTTGCTCCAGAAGCGCGTCGTCGGCATCCGCTGGGACTGTCATTGGCGGCCCCAGCAGAAGGACCGCGCGGGTGAACGGCTTGGGGATTTGGAACCGATCCCAACTCGGCAGCTCCCAGAACGCCTCGGCCGAAATGTGAAAGGGGAGAATGGCCTGACCCGTCAGCTTGGCGAGCACCACAGCGCCTTTTTTGGCCACATAGACCGGTCCGCGGGGACCATCGAGCGTGAAAGCGACATCGAGCCCTCGATGCACGCACGCGGCCATGAGGAGCAGAGCGCGATTCCCGCCCCGCGTGGACGATCCGCGCGCCGCCCCATATCCGAATCGCTGAATGAATCGAGCGATGTACTCTCCATCGAAACTCTGGCTCGTCATCACGACGATACCTCGATGCCGCCAGAACCATGTGGCGAGGAAGATCCGATTGTGCCAGAACGCATAGATGATCCGCTTCCCGGTGCGGCGAATCTCCTCCTCATAGTGCCCGTCCACGATCGTCCAGCGAATCGTGCGCCCGAAGGCTGCGATCCACCAATAGCCGAGCACGCCGAGCGCTCGGATGCTCCATCGCTTCCAGAATGTATAGGACGAAAGATCAGCGAATTCATAAACCCGGCGGCGAAGGGACGCATCGTCGAGAGAATGCAAAGGGGGATGGAGAGCGAGACGGGGAGACGTGCCATCCATTGGCCGGTCCTTCACGAACGTCGAATTATCGGGACGCCGTTTCTTGAGCCTCCAAGTCCCGGATGCGTTCCTCGATCCCCTGCAATTCCCGCTCCAGCTTCTCCTTGAGCCGCTTCAAATACTCGATCTTCTCCCGACGCGTGTAGAAGCGACGGCCGAAGAACCACGGCTCTCCGATCTCTCCTATGTCAAAGTAGAAGCCGAAACCGAAGGGGAAGAACCCCCAAGAACATCCCTTCATCTCGGCCACCTCCTCTCCAGGGCTCCAGAGCAATTATACCAAATGGGATGGGAGACGTCCGACGAGCGCGCTCGCTGAGAAGTTTTCGCCGCCTATTCCCGACCCTGCTCCAGCTTTTTGATGAGCGCGGGTACGATCTCAAACAAATCGCCCACGATTCCATAATCGGCGATATCGAAAATCGGGGCTTCTGGGTCTTTGTTGATGGCGACGATGGTCCGGGCGCCTTTCATCCCGACGACGTGTTGGATCGCGCCGGAGATCCCGATGGCGAGATAGAGTTTGGGGGAGACGGTTTGGCCAGAGCTGCCGATCTGGCGATCCATCGGAAGCCATCCGCTGTCACATACAGGGCGAGAGGCTCCGATTTCGGCGTCGAGGACCTCGGCGAGTCGTCGAATCAGCGCGAGATTCTCTTCGCTTTTGATCCCGCGTCCGACGGCCACAATCCGCTCCGCCGAGCTGAGGTCCACGGCCTGCTTCGCCTCGCGGAAGATCTGCAGCGGGCGCGTGCGAATTGGCACCTGGCTCAGGTCGAGCGCGATCGTGCGAAGAGGCACGGGCGCGTCGGCTGCCTCCACCTCATCGGCTCGAAACGTTCCAGCCTGAAAGGTGACCAGATGAGGCGGATCGTCCGCGAGTCGGACATCGGCGTGGATCTTTCCTTGAAAGATAGATCGCGTGTAGATCACAGTTCCATCTTCCACTCGGTATCCGATGCAATCGCTGATCAGCGCCTTGCCGAGCGCAGCCGCCAGCTTCGGTGCGAAATCGCGCGCTTGGTAGGTGTGGCTCATGAGGACGAAGGCCGGAGCCTCGCGACGGATCACCTCAGCGAGTGCCGCCGTGTATCCATCGGGCGTGTACTCGGCTAATCGCTCATCTTCAGCGAGGAGGACTTCGTGAAGTCGCTTCGTCGCCAGTTCCTCAGCCAGTGCTCGAATCCCCCATCCGAGACAGGCCGCCGAGACTGTGCCGTTCACCTGCGCGGCCAGCCGCTGTCCGGCCGCGATCGCTTCCCAGGTCGCTCTGTTGAGCTTCCCCTCACGATGTTCCGCGATGATGAGGATCGAAGAGCCCATTGGGTTCGCTCCTTGGTTAGAGGACCTTCGCTTCGTATCTCAGCTTCTCGATGAGCAAGGTCGCAATCTCCTCCGGCGCTCCCTGGAGGAACTCGGTGCGCTTCGCCTTGGTGGGGAAGAAGACGCGCACCACTTCCTGCTTGTTGCGCAGCATCTCGGCCGAGAGACCGAGCTCCTCGAGCGTCACGCGCCGGATCTCCTTTTTCTTCGCGCCCATGATGCCTTTGAGCGTCGCATAGCGCGGCTGGTTGATCCCGGATTGGATCGTCAACAGCGCCGGCAGCGGCACCTCAACCCACTGGAACCATCCGGCCTCCAGCTCGCGCTTCACGTTCACTCGTCCCTCGAGCACTTCGATCTGCATGACGATCGTCGCATGGGGGAGTCCGAGGAATTCGGCCAGGAGGACGCCGGTTTGCGCATACCCCCAATCGTCCGATTGCAATCCCGTGAGGATGAGGTCGAACGACTCGCGACGGAGGGTTTCGGCGAGCACGCGCGCCGTGTTGAACGCGTCCAGTCCCTCGAAGGCCGGATCCGCGAGATGAAGCGCTCGATCCGCGCCCTTGGCGAGCGCTTCCCGAAGGAGTTGTTCGACGCGCATCGGCCCAAGCGAGCACACGACGACCTCTCCTCCGAACCGTTCCTTGAGACGCAAAGCCTCCTCGAGCGCATAGGCGTCCGGCTCGTTGACCTCCCAGCTCACATCGGCTTCCCGAATCCACGTCTCCGTCTCGTTGAGGCGCAGGGCGAGATCGCGCTTGGGGACTTGCTTCATGCAGACGATGATCTTCATACGCTCACTCCTCGTATCGCCGAAACACCAGGGCCGCGTTGGTGCCGCCAAATCCGAAAGAGTTCGAGAGCGCGTAGCGAATCTCCGCGCGACGGGCGTGATTGGGGACGTAGTCGAGATCGCAGTCGGGATCGGGATGTTCGTAGTTGATGGTCGGAGGGAGGGTTTGGTGATAGATGGCCAAGACCGTGATGCCCGCCTCCAGTCCGCCGGCGGCGCCCAGCAGATGTCCGGTCATGGACTTGGTCGAGCTGACGGCGAGCCGATAGGCGTGTTCGCCGAAGACGCTCTTGATCGCATAGGTCTCCAGCTTGTCGTTATAGTAGGTCGAGGTCCCGTGTGCGTTAATGTAGTCCACCTGATCGGGGGTGATACCGGCATCCCGTAGCGCATATTGCATGACGCGGATAGCTCCGTTGGCATCCTCCGGGGGCTGCGTGATGTGATAGGCATCGCCGGACATTCCATATCCGACGATCTCCGCATAGATTCGGGCTCCCCGCGCTCGCGCGTGGTCCAGGGATTCGAGGACGAGGATTCCGGCCCCCTCCCCGATGACGAAGCCATCCCGATCGCGGTCGAAAGGCCGGCTTGCGCGCTGCGGATCATCGTTGCGCGTCGAGAGCGCGCGCATTGCGGCGAAGCCGCCGACGCCCATCGGCGTGACGGCCGCTTCCGCTCCTCCGCAAATCATCACATCGGCATCGCCGCGCTCGATGATCTTGAACGCATCGCCGATGGCGTGCGCGCCGGCTGAACACGCCGTGCATGTGGCGCTGTTCGGCCCTTGCGCGCCAAACCGGATTGAGACTTGGCCGGACGCCAGGTTCGCAATCGCCGCCGGAATGAAGAAGGGAGAGATCCGCCCCGGTCCTCCTTCCAGGAATTTCTGATGCTCGCGCTCGATGACCGAGAATCCTCCGATCCCCGAGCCGATATAGACGCCGACGCGCTCGGCGTTCTCCGGCGTGATCTTCAATCCCGCATCATCTACGGCCTCTTGCGCGGCAGCAATAGCGAAGTGGATGAACGGATCCATCTTTTTGACGTCCTTCTTCTCGATGTACTTCAGGGGATCGAAATTCTTCACCTCCGCCGCGAAGCGAACGGGAAACTGCGAGGCATCGAAGTGCGTGATGTAGTCCACTCCACTTCGCCCTTCGATCAGCCCCCGCCACGTCTCCTCCGTCGTGTTGCCGAGACCGCAGATCAGACCAATTCCCGTCACAACGACTCGTCGCCTCACGTCTTCCTCCCCGGATCACCTCCCCCGCGCTCGCGGTGTTCCGCGCGCGGAGGAGGACTGTTCATTTTTTGTGCTTCTCGATGTATTCAATGGCGTCGCGAACGCTAACGATCTTCTCGGCGTCTTCATCCGGGATCTCAATGCCAAACTCCTCTTCAAAGCGCATGACCAATTCCACTGTATCGAGCGAGTCCGCGCCCAGGTCATCTACAAATCGCGCATTCGGAGTGACTTCGGATTCGTCCACGCCCAGCTCATCTACGATGATCTGTTTCACCTTCTCCTCGATGGTCGGATCCGCCATACCCTATTCCTCCTCGTTCGATCATTGAGTCGTCAATTGTACGCTGCCCGTGGTCGGGCGATCAACGGAGCGCTCTCACATATAGAGCCCGCCGTTGATGTTGAGGACGTGACCGGTGATGTAGCCCGCTTCCTCGGAAGCGAGAAAGAGGACTCCCGCGGCTACGTCCGCGCCCGTCCCCATGCGCTGAAGGGGGACAAGGGCGAGCATCTGTTGGCGCACCTCTTCGCTGAGGGCGCGCGTCATCGCCGTATCAATGAAGCCGGGGGCGACCGCATTGACCGTGATGTTTCGGGAAGCGACTTCCCGAGCGAGCGCTTTCGTGAAACCGATAATCCCCGCCTTTGACGCTGCGTAGTTGGAGACGCCCGCATTCCCCATCTGGCCCATGACCGATGTGATGTTGATGATCCGACCATAGCGCGCGCGCAGCATGGCCGGGAGGACAGCCTGACAGCAGAGAAAGACGCTCGTCAGATTCGTCTGCAGAACGAGGTCCCAGTCCTCGCGCTTCATGCGCAGAAGCAGGGCATCGCGCGTGAGACCTGCATTGTTGACGAGGATGTCAATGCGTCCCCACTTGGAGAGGACGCGGGCGACCGCCGCTTTCACTTGGTCGGCTTCGGTCACATCGGTCGGCAGAGCCAGCGCGCGCCTCCCGCGCTGGCAGATCTCCTCGGCGACAGCTTCCAATTTCTCGCGCGTGCGCGCCAGAAGCGCCACATCGGCCCCATGCTCGGCTAACGCGAGCGCACAATCGCGGCCAATGCCTTGCGAAGCCCCTGTCACTATAGCGACGCGTCCATCCAGGCGAATCATGCCTGAAGCTCCCTGAGCGTCTCTTCCAAAGACATCGGATCTTCAACGGCAAGAGTTCGGACAGAGCGATCGCTAGCCCGGATAAGGCCGGAGAGCACACGCCCCGGTCCGACCTCGATGAACGTCGTGACGCCTTCGGCCAGGAGTCGTCGGACCGACTCCTCCCATCGCACGGGGCGCGAGACCTGTCGGCGCAGGCCATCGCGAGCGGCTTCTCCCGAGGTGATGATCGCCGCATCCACGTTGTTCACCAGCGGAATCGCCAGATCGGCGAAGGTCACGCGCGCCAGATCATCGGCCAGTCTGTCCTCGGCCGGTTGCATCAAGGCGCAGTGGAACGGGGCGCTCACCGGAAGTCGGACGGCGCGTCGAGCACCTCGCTCCCGCGCCAGCGCGATAGCGCGTTCGACGGCTTCCGCATGCCCGGAGATCACAATCTGCTGAGGAGAATTGAAGTTGGCCGGAGCGCAGACCTGCCCGTGAGCCACCTCACGACAGAGGCGCTCGACCGCATCAGCCGGCATGCCGAGGATCGCCGCCATCGCTCCTTGTCCGAGCGGGACGGCCTCTTGCATGTACTGACCGCGACGACGGACGAGGATGACAGCATCCTCAAAGGCGAGCGAGCCGGCCGCCACCAGCGCCGTGTATTCGCCCAAGCTGTGCCCCGCGACGAAATCCGGACGCATCCCCGCTTGCTCCAAGACGCGATAGCAGGCAATGGAGGTCGTCAGGATTGCCGGCTGCGTGTTCTCCGTCTTCAGCAGCTCGTGTTCTTCCCCTTCGAAGCAGAGCCGACTGAGCGGGAAGCCGAGCGCCGCGTCCGCGCGTTCGAAGACCTCTCGCGCGATCGGATAGGCCTCGGCCATCTGCCGTCCCATCCCACTGTATTGTGAGCCCTGACCTGGAAAGACGCAGGCGATCCGCGACATACAGCGCCTCCTCATCCCCATCGGAGGATGGCCGCACCAAAGGTGACCCCAGCCCCGAAGCTCGCCATCATGACCAGATCGCCGGGCTTCACGCGACCCGTCCGCACGCATTCGTCGAGAGCAATAGGGATGGAGGCCGAGGAGGTGTTCCCCACCCGATGAATGTTCGAATAGACCTTCTCCAAGGGGAGTCCCAGGCGTTCGGCCACGGCCTCCGTGATGCGCTGATTCGCCTGATGGGGGATGAAGAGATCAATGTCGTTCGGCGACATGCGGAGATCGTCGAGCACCCGACGCGAGATCTCCTCCATACTGCGCACGGCGACTTTGAACAGCTCGTTCCCACGCATCTTGATGTAGTGGAGACGATTGGTCACAGTCTCGATCGAGGCCGGATAGCGCGTCCCGCCGCCGGGCGTGTAGAGATAGTCGATATAATCGCCGTCGCTTTGAATCCGCACGGCCAATAATCCACGCCCGTCCTCGACGGGTTGAATGACGGCCGCGCCAGCTCCATCCCCGAAGATGACGCACGTCGAGCGATCTGTGTAATCCACGTACCGCGTGAGCAGCTCTGCTCCAATGAGCAAGATGGTGCGCGCGCGTCCGGACTGAATCATCCCTTCGGCGAGCGTCAAGCCGTAGATGAACCCCGAGCAGGCAGCCGCCATATCGAAAGCGGCCGCGCGCTTAGCCCCGAGCAGCGATTGAATGATACACGCCGTCGCCGGAAGCGCCATGTCCGGGCAGACCGTCGCGCAGATGATGACGTCCAGATCCTTTGCATCCACGCCGGCCATCTCCAGCGCCTGACGAGCCGCGCGCGTCGCCAACGTCGAGGTGTATTCGTCGGGCCGCGCCTTTCGCCTCTCCTTGATCCCCGTGCGCGTGGAGATCCATTCGTCGGAGGTCTCCACTATCTTCTCTAAATCGGCGTTGGTGATGACCTCATCCGGAAGCGCATGCCCGGTTCCCGTGATTCCCACGTTCACCTTCTTCATGATCCCCTCCCCTTGGAGCGGAATTCCCGCGCATGAGCGAATGATCGTGGAGAGCGCTCACCCGCCAGTCTCCACTCGCTCGCGGACTTCGACCCCTTGGATCTTGCGAATCTCGCGCTCGATTCGATCGAGAGCGCGGCGTTCGACCAATTCCTGGGCGATGCGAAGGGCATTTTTGATCGCGCGGCCATCGGAGCGCCCATGACAGATCACACAGACGTGCCGGACGCCGAGCAAGGGCGCTCCTCCAGATTCAAAATAATCGAAGCGCCGTCGAAACCGATCGAAGGCCGGGCGGGCGAGCCAGGCTCCCAACCGCGTCCGAATCGTGCTCTGCAGCTCTTGCCGCAAACCCGCGCGCAGCAGGTCGAAGACACCTTCGCTCGTCTTCAGAATGACATTGCCCGTGAATCCATCGCACACGATCACATCCACGTCGCCCATGTAGATGTTCTGCCCTTCGACGTTCCCGACAAAATTCAGGCCGGAGCGCTCCAGATACTTGTGGGCTTCGCGCGTCAGCTCATTCCCCTTGGCCTCCTCCTCGCCGATAGAGACCAATCCGATTCGGGGCGAGGCGATGCCCAGAATCAGGCGGGCGTAGATATCACCCATGATGGCAAATTGCACGAGGTGCACAGGGCGACACTCTGCATTGGCGCCGACATCAATCAGAATGGCCCTGCTTCCAGCGAATGTCGGCAGGACAGCAGCCAACGCCGGACGATCGATCGGTCCGAGCGTCTTCAGGATCATCTTCGCCGCCGCCATAATCGCTCCCGTATTACCCGCGCTGACGAACGCGTACCCCTGTCCTTCTTGGACGAGTCGCAAGCCCACATGGATCGTGGAATCGCGCTTCTTGCGGAGGGCGTGGGCAACCGGTTCGTCCGGAGCGATGACCTCAGTGGCGTGGACGATCTCCAGAAGCGCCTCACTCGATCCGCCTAATCGTCGGAGGTGCTCCCGAAGCACCGCTTCGGGACCTACGAGCGTGACGGCGATCCCCCAATCGCGCACGGCGCGCAAGGCACCCTCGATCTCCGGCCGAGGTGCCTGATCGCTCCCCATCGCATCGAGCACGACGCGAAGCATGTCCGGCCTATTCTTTCACGGGAATGACTTCGCGCCCGTTGTAGTATCCACAGCGAGGACAAACGCGATGGGGCAGAACCGGTTCCCGACACTGCGAGCACGTGGTCAGATTAGGGGGGATCAGGGCGTCGTGAGCCCGCCGCTTCCCCCGGCGCGATTTCGAGTGACGACGCTTGGGATTCGGCATCGCCGCACCACCTCCTGTTGGATTCCCACCGCGCTAGGTCTCCGTTAGATCCTCTCCATTCGCTTCCTCAGTTCCCAGAGCGGGGCCCACCGCGGGTCCGATAGTTCCGGCGCACACTGGCACGCCTCCTGATTCAAATCCGCCCCGCACTGAGGGCACAGCCCACGGCAATCCTCCCGACACAGGAGTCGAAAAGGGAGTGCCAGACGGATCTGCTCCCGCACGAGCGCGTCAATGTCAATGAGATCATCTCGGTAGAACCCGAATCGGAGATCGCGCTCGGTGAGCTCCACCTCCTCCTCCGGCTTCAAGACCTCGATCGGAGCGTAGAGCACATCGAAGTCCGGATTCACGACGAGCCGGAATGCGGTCAAACAGCGATCGCATCGGACCTCGACCTCTGCCTCCACCCGCCCTTCGAGGCGAATCTCGGTGCCGAGCCGGTGCAACCGAAAGCGCGCGCGCGGCGGCGCGCAGAGCACGATCTCCGTATCGTCCAATTCCAGTTCTCCCTCTGCGTAATCGTGCTCAACGTATAACTCGTCCTGCTCAAGCTGCGTCAGATCTACATACATGTTCGAAAGCTCCGAATTATACTCGACCCCATCTTCGTGTCAACGCACCGGCGTCCGCTTGCAGACCCATCCCTCGCTTGTGACCGCTCTGACGACGGCCTTTAGGTTACCAGAAAAGACCGAGAAATTCAACGGCGGGAGCAAGGCACCTTGACCACGCCGCCACCTCCCTTCTATCATTTCCGCCCGATGCGCGTGCTGATCAAGTCGGGGACCATCGTGGATCCCTCTCAACGCTTGGAGATGAAGGGAGATCTCCTTGTGGAAGATGGGGTCATTCGGGAGATCGCTCCAGAGATTTCAGTTGCCGACGCCGAAGTCTTTGATGCGCGTGGGTGTATCGTCGCGCCAGGATTCATCGATCTTCACGTCCACTTGCGCGAGCCGGGTCGGGAAGATGTCGAGACCATCGAGACGGGCACGCAGGCGGCGGCTGCCGGAGGATTCACGGCTGTCTGCGCCATGCCCAATACTCAGCCCGTCAACGACAATCGAGCGGTGACGCGGTTCATCCTTGAGCGCGCCCGCGACGTCGGCCTTGTGCGCGTCTATCCCATCGGTGCCATTACACAAGGTCTGAGAGGAGAAGCTCTGGCCGAAATCGGCGAGATGCGAGAAGCAGGAATCATCGCCATCAGCGATGATGGGCGGCCCGTTATGAACGCCCAGATCTTGCGCCGCGCTATGGAATATGCGCGGCAGTTGGAGATCCCCGTCATTGATCATTGCGAGGATCTGCATCTGTCGGCCGGAGGGGTCATGAACGAGGGCCTCTGGTCCCTCCGACTGGGGCTGAAGGGCATACCGGGCGCTGCCGAAGAGGTGCACGTCGCGCGTGATCTCATCCTGGCTGAGCTCACCGACGCCCATGTGCATCTGGCCCATCTGAGCACGGCGCGCTCGATCGAGCTGGTGCGCCAGGCAAAGCGTCGCGGCGTGCGGGTCAGTTGCGAAGTGACCCCTCATCATTTCACCCTCACCGAAGAGGCCGTCTGCGATTACGATACCCATGCGAAGATGAACCCCCCATTGCGAACGGAACAGGATCTCCAAGCGATCCGCGAGGCTCTCGCCGATGGGACCATTGACGCCATCGCCACCGACCACGCCCCTCACCATCCCGATGAGAAGGCGCTGGAATTCGACCGCGCGCCTTTCGGCGTCGTGGGGTTGGAGACGGCTGTCAGCCTCGCCATAGATCGCCTCGTTCACACGGGCGTGATCGGATGGATGCGATTGGTCGAGCTGTTCTCGACCAATCCAGCGCGTATCGCCCGTCTCCCTGGAGGAACCTTGAAGCCCGGCGCGCCTGCCGACATCACGATTCTCGATCCCATGCGTCCTATGGTCGTTCAAGCCGAACGATTTCGCTCGAAAGGTCGAAACACGCCCTTTGGCGGATGGTCGCTCACCGGATCCGTGCGGGCGACCCTCGTCTCTGGCCGCCTCGTCTATTGCGCGGATCCTCTGTGAGCCGATTCCACGCTCATCGCCGTCGCCGCAAAAGCCGTCGGAGTCGAAGCCGCGCCTTGTGAAGCTGCGATTTCGTCGTCCCTACGGTGACTCCGAGCATGCGGGCGATCTCCTCGTGCCCATAGCCCTCAATATCGTGCAAGACGAGGATGGTACGATAGCCCATAGGTAAGGCCATCAGCGCCCGCTCCAGGGCAATCCGATCCACAATCCGAGCCATTCCCTCATCTGTCCGGCGCTCCTCAAGCAGAGACTTCAGCTCGGTCTCCTCCATCGGCTCATAGTTCGGCCGCCGCCGTCGCAGATGCATCAAAACGAGGTTCACCGTCAGCCGGTGGAGCCACGTCGTGAAAGCCGCGTCCCCTCGAAATTTTGAGATCTTTCGATAGAGGTGCAGGAAGACCTCCTGCGTCAGGTCCTCCGCATCGGCCACGTTCCCGACAAGCCGAAGACAGAGCGAATAGACCCGTCGGTGATGTAGCTGATACAGCCGCTCAAAAGCCTCCATCTCTCCTTGAGCTGAGGCTCGAGCCAACTCCAAATCCGACATGAGGTGAGCCGCCGCTGTCGCCATATTCCTTCGCCCTCCTGAACGATTTCGATAGGGAAGCGGGGACTCCCACACGGGGAGTCCCCAGGAGGAGGTTTATGAAGAAGCTCCGCGTTGTAAACGTTGGCATCTATAGGCGAGATCTCCTAGGGCATCGGACATTGCCCAGACCCAAGGAGCGCCGCCAATGCCAGCAGTGCCAGAAGAAGCGCTGCTAGATCGAGCTGTCCTTTTTGGATCCTCATGGCTTTTCCCTCCTTTTTTGATTTCTCATGGCCTTCGGGCCACTTACTGAGTTAATCCTGGGATTGGGCAGGAGCCGCCTCCCAGAAGCTGTAAAGCAGCAAGCACTGCCAGAATTAGTGTTGCCAGATCAAGCTGTCCATCCTGTCGTCTCATGCTCTCTCCTCCTTTCGTTTCATTTTTCAAACACGGCATTAGTATACCATACTTTTCTTAAAAGTCAATAGATAAAAATTAAAATAGGGTTTGTTAATAAAACTTAACAAATCAAAGGAGGATTTATTCGGATAGGTACACTGGAAGTGATACTCGCTAGTACAATATAAGTTACTGCAAAAAATATACTTAATTGTTACGCGGGAGCGTGTCCGACATATGATGAGTCCACCAAGGGTCCTATGTAGATAGCCATTTTCACAAAGAGCTTGCGAAAGACCCCTCACTGCCTTGGGTCTTGACACACGCCCTGTTCTATCCCATGCTCTTGTGTCTTGGGTATCTTGACAGTATCAGACGCAGATTATATAATTTCAACCGAATCAAGTTTGAGCGATGCGAATAACTTTGAGACAGGAGGTGAGTATGGCGTTGAATATTCGTCCTTTGCATGATCGCGTGGTCGTGAAGCGGTTGGAAGAAGAGGAACAAGTCCGGGGTGGAATCATCATCCCGGATACAGCCAAGGAGAAACCTCAGCAAGGCGAAGTGGTCGCCGTGGGGAATGGGAAGATCTTGGAGAATGGGACAAAGATCCCTTTGGACGTGAAGGTTGGAGATCGGGTGCTCTTTGGCAAGTATGCGGGAACAGAGGTTCGGATTGATGACGAAGAATATCTCATCATGCGCGAGGATGAGATCCTCGCGGTGATCGAAACAGCCTCTAAGGCCAAGTCGGCTGGTAAGTGAACAAAACTTTTGCGAGGAGGTGAATGGGGTATGACAGCGAAGATGATCGTCACGGGTGAGGAGTCGCGACAGGCTATTCTTCGTGGAGTCAACAAATTGGCTGATGCCGTGAAAGTGACGCTCGGCCCGAAGGGGCGCAATGTCGTCCTGGAGAAGAAGTTCGGTTCTCCGGTCATCACCAAAGACGGAGTGACGGTGGCCAAGGAGATCGAGCTGGAGGACAAGTTGGAGAACATGGGGGCGCAGATGGTTCGTGAGGTGGCTTCGAAGACCTCGGACGTAGCGGGCGATGGGACGACAACGGCGACGCTGTTGGCACAGGCGATCTTCCGCGAGGGCGTGAAGATGGTGGCGGCCGGAGCGAATCCCATGGCGCTCAAGCGGGGGATTGACAAAGCGGTCGAGCGAGTGGTTGAGGAGATCAAGCGGATGGCCAAGCCTGTCAAGGGGGATATGATTGCGCACGTCGGGACGATCTCGGCCAACGGGGACACGATGATCGGGAACCTGATCGCCGAAGCGATGAAGAAGGTAGGCAAGGATGGGGTGATCACGGTTGAAGAATCCAAGACGATGCAGACGGAGCTGGAGGTCGTCGAGGGCATGCAGTTCGACCGGGGATACCTGTCGCCGTACTTCGTGACGGATCCCGAGCGCATGGAGTGCGTGCTGGAGGATGCCTACATTCTTATTCACGAGAAGAAGATCAGCTCGATGAAGGACCTGCTCCCGCTTCTGGAGCAGATCGCCAAAGGTGGCAAGCCGCTCTTGATCATTGCTGAGGATGTAGAGGGTGAGGCGCTGGCGACGCTCGTGGTGAACAAACTGCGGGGGACGCTGCAGGTGTGCGCGGTGAAGGCTCCGGGCTTTGGCGATCGGCGGAAGGCTATGCTCCAGGACATTGCAATCCTGACCGGGGGCAAAGCGATCACTGAGGACCTCGGCATCAAGTTGGAGAACGTTCGTCTGGAGGATCTCGGTCGGGCCAAGAAGATCGTCGTGGACAAGGACAACACGACCATCGTCGAGGGAGCGGGCAAGCCTTCGGAGATCGAAGCGCGCGTCCGTCAGATTCGGGCGCAGATCGAGGAGACGACGTCCGACTATGATCGCGAGAAGCTGCAGGAGCGCTTGGCGAAGCTCGTGGGGGGCGTCGCGGTGATTAAGGTCGGCGCGGCGACCGAGACGGAGCTCAAGGAGAAGAAGGCGCGCGTCGAGGACGCCATGCACGCGACAAAGGCGGCTGTGGAGGAAGGGATTGTCCCAGGTGGAGGCGTGGCGTACATCCGCGCCCTGCGCGCTCTGGAGAACTTCAAGCTCGACGATCCGGATGAGAACTCGGGGGTGAACATCCTTCGTCGGGCGTTAGAAGAACCGCTCCGCTGGATCGCGCAGAATGCCGGATGGGAGGGTTCCATTGTCGTCGAGCGCGTGAAGGCCGCCAAGGACGAGAACTTCGGGTTCAACGCGCAGACGGAGCAGTTCGAGGACCTGGTGAAAGCGGGCGTCATTGATCCGGCGATGGTCTCTCGCATTGCGTTGCAGAATGCGGCGTCCATTGCGGGTCTGCTTCTGACGACCGAAGCGCTCGTCTCCGAGATCCCGGAGAAGAAGAAGGAGAAGGCTCCGGCTCCGGCCGAGATGGAGTATTGAAGAGGGAGGGGGAGGCGGAGCTCGGATGGGCATCGCCTCCCCCCGCTCTTTATCAGGAGGAGGAATCGGCGGCTCACTTTAATCGAATCCGGGCATCTACGGCCTTGCTCGCCCCGGGCACGGGTGACGCTAAGAAGGGATTCACATCTAGCTCCGCGATCTCCGGGAAATCCCCTGCCAATTGCGAGAGACGCATCAAGGCCTCCTCTAGGAGGGAGAGGTCCACAGGAGGTTCTCCCCGCGTCCCCTTCAAGAGGGCAAAGCCGCGAATGGAACGGATCATCTCGTGCGCATCCCGATCCGTGATCGGCCAGATGCGGAAGGCGATGTCGGCCAAGGACTCCACGTAGATGCCTCCAAGGCCGAACATGATCAAGGGGCCGAACTGAGGGTCTTGAGCGATGCCCAGAATGACCTCGCGTCCGCCTCGGATCATCTCCTGCACGAGCACTCCCTGGAACGTCTCGCTCAAGCCGTGGCGCTCGACGCGCTCCAGTAGCGTTTGGAAGCTCCGGATGAGCTCCTCGTCCGTGCGCACGTCCACGATGACGCCACCGATCTCCGACTTATGGGTGAGAGTGTGCGCCATCACTTTCACGACGATCGGATACCCGATTTCATGAGCGGCTGTGAGAGCATCCTTGAGCGTGCGGGCGAAGCCGAAGCGACAGACGGGGAGACCGTAGGCGTCCAGGACGGTCAGCGCCTCAGCCGAATTCAACTCCGTTCGTCCTTCACGACGGACAGCGGCAAAAAGCTGCTCGACGATCTCGCGTTCGACCTCGAAAGTACGGAGCTCTCCTTCAATGCGGTCCCGGCGTTCACGATACGTGACCAATGCCGAGAGCGCGCGAGCGGCCGACTCCGGGAACTGATAGATGGGGAACGTGCGATGGGAGCGCTGATGCATGTGGCGGAAGAAGTCCTCCGAAGCCATGAAGACACCGAGCACGGGCTTCTCATGTCGGCTCGTCGTATCGGCGATGGCCTCCGCGATCTCGTGCGGGTTCACCATGAGGGGAGTGACGAAGATGACGATCGCGGCATCCACGTTCTCATCCGAGAGCGCGAGATCGAGGGCGAAGCGATACGTCTCCGCATCAGCGTTGGCGATGAGATCGATGGGGTTTTCGATGGCGCACTCCTCCGGCAATCGCAGGCGCAAGTGCGCGCGAGTGCGTGGCGACAGCTCGGCGATCTTCAGGCCGAAGCTGACGCACGCATCGGTCGCCATGATGGCGGGTCCTCCGGCGTTGGTGAGAATGACCACGCGGTTCCCTCGTGGGATCGGACAGTGGACAAAGGCCATGGCTATGTCGAAGAGGTCCTCGATGGAAAGGGCGCGCAGCACTCCACACTGTTCGAGCAATGCCTCGGTGGCGATGTCCTGTCCGGCGAGAGCCCCTGTGTGGGAGAAGGCGGCGCGCGCGCCGGCCGCCGTGCGCCCGGCCTTCACGGCGATGATCGGTTTCTTCTTCGTTATGCGCCGGGCCAGTTGCGTGAACTTCCTCGGATTCCCGAAGGATTCCAGATACATGAGGATGACATCCGTCTGGGGATCATTCTCCCAGTACTCGAGTAAATCATTACCAGAGACATCGGCCTTGTTGCCCATGGACACGAACATCGAGAATCCGAGACCGAGGCGTTCCGCGACGTTCAGAATGGCTGCGCCAAGAGCTCCCGATTGCGACGTGAAGCCGATGCGTCCCGGAAGTGGGCGCGCCGGCGCGAACGTAGCGTTCAATCGCACGTTCGGGTCTGTGTTGATGACCCCCATGCAATTGGGCCCGATCAGGCGCATGCCATATTGTCGAACCTTGTGCAGAAGCTGCTGCTCGCGCTCGAGCCCAGCCGGTCCCGTCTCTTTGAAACCGGCCGTGATGACGACCAACCCGCGCACACCTTTTCGCCCGCATTCATCCACGACCCGGAGGACCTCTTCCTTCGGAACGACGATGATCGCAAGGTCCACCGGGTCCGGGATATCCAGCACGCTCGGGAAGCACTTGATCGAATGGATGACGTCGGCATGCGGATTCACGGGAAAGACCTTGCCGTTGAATTCGTATTCGATGATATTGTGGAGGATCTCCCAGCCAATGGAACCTTTCTTTCGGGAAGCGCCGATGACGGCGAGGGCGCGTGGCTTGAAGATATAATCGAGCGGATGTCGCGCTTCGGTCATAGTCGAGAATAATCGTACCGGAGATGACGGGCCGCCGGCAAGTACGGAGATTGCGTGCCTCTGAGGGAGGGTGATACAATTCCCCCTCTGTATCGGGAATGGATCGTCTCAACGTGAGTGCAGAGCATTCACTCTCTCGACCACCGTCGGAGCGCGTGGACGACCCTCATTGTGGGATCCTTCCGTCTGGATCGCTGACCGTCTCGCTCGCTCCGAGTCATGTGGGCAGGGGCGTCTCCCTACGGATGATTCCTGTCGCTCTGGAGAGCGTTGGCCCACAAGTTCCCGCTGTTCCCTCTTGCATCCGAGATCGGGATTCTGAATGGCGCGGTTTCAGGAGATCGGGGGATGAAGATTCAACGTGTTGAGCTTCGCGAGATCCGCCTGCGGCTTCGTGAACCGTTTGAGACGAGTCTTGGGCGCACCGAGTGGCGGCGCATCCTGCTTGTGCGTGTCTTCGACGCGGAGGGGGGAGACGGCTGGGGGGAGTGCACGGCTCCTGAGGAGCCGTTCTACAATCACGAATTCATAGACGCGGCGTGGCTTGTACTGCGTGAGTTCCTCGTCCCGATGCTCCTCGGGCGTGAGCTGGAGAGCGCAAGTGATGTCCCTCTTCTCTTTCGCGTGGTTCGCGGTCATGGCATGGCCAAAGCGGCCGTGGAGGCGGCTTGCTGGGACCTGCAGGCTCGTCGTGAGGGAAGACCGTTGTGGCGACTTCTTGGCGGCACGCGCACTGAGATCGAATGTGGCGTCTCTCTCGGGATTCAGTCGTCTCCGGCGGATCTTCTGAAGAAAGTTGAGCAGGAGCTGGCAGCCGGCTATCGGCGGATTAAGGTGAAGATCAAGCCGGGCCTGGAACGGGAGATCATCGGCGCTGTGCGCGCGGTCTTTCCCGATATCCCCCTCATGGCGGATGCGAATGCGGCGTACACGCGGGAGGATGTGGAGATATTGCGCTCGCTCGATGAGTTCTCCTTGATGATGCTCGAGCAACCGCTCGCTCATGATGATCTCCTCGATCACGCGGAGTTACAGCAGCGGATGCGCACGCCGATCTGCTTGGACGAATCTATCACGAGCGCGGAGAAGGCGCGAAAGGCGCTGGCGATCGGTGCGTGTCGGATCCTCAACATCAAGCTCGGGCGCGTCGGAGGATACGTTGAAGCCCGGCGTATTCACGATCTTTGTCGCGCCCAGGGCGTGCCCGTTTGGTGCGGAGGGATGTTGGAGTCGGGCATCGGGCGAGCGCATAATATCGCGCTCTCGACATTAGAAGGGTTCTCCTTGCCCGGCGATGTCTCGGCGAGCCGACGGTACTGGGAGCACGACATCATTGAGCCCGAGGTCGAGGTCACGCCCCAAGGAACGATTCGGGTCCCTGAGGAGGCGGGAATCGGATTCGCCGTGAATGAGAGATTCATCGAACGATTGACCGTGCGCCAGGAGGTACTCGCGTCGTAGGCGGTGGGGAGAGAGGGAGGGGGGCATGCGGACGCTTCGTCAAATCTCGGCCGGCGGGATCGTTTACCGATGGGTGGGAGCGCATCCGGAGGTCATCCTCATCGCTCGGGATGGAGGGAGAGTGTGGTGCTTGCCCAAAGGGCTGGTGGAGAAAGGTGAGAGTCTGCGCCAGACAGCCCTTCGCGAAGTTCAGGAGGAGACGGGAGTGCGCGGCGAGATCGTCGGCAAGATCGGTCGGGTGAATTATTGGTACGTCGGTCGAGAGGGGGAGGAGTCCGTTCGAATCTTCAAGACGGTCCATTTTTATCTCATGCGATATCTCGAAGGCGATGCGCAACAGCACGACTGGGAGGTTGAAGACGCGCGCTGGTTCTCTGTGGAGGAGGCCATACGACGAGCTACATATTCGGGCGAGCGAGAGATGTTGGAAAAAGCGGCGCGAATGATTCGGGAGAGTGAACGCCCTTCGGCGCGATCGAGGAAGCGGACGATCCTCTAGGGAGGAGGCGTATGGCTGAGCCCGTTGTCGTCGTGGAGCATGTCACTCATCGGTATGGCGAGCGCGTGGCGCTCAGCGATGTGACGTTTGAGGTGAACGCCGGAGAGGTTTTTGCTCTGCTCGGTCCCAATGGAGGAGGGAAGACGACGCTCTTTCGGATCCTGGCGACGGCGATGGCCCCGGCCTCGGGGCGCGTCCGCATCCTGGGATGCGATGTGCGAACGCATCCCGAACGCGTGCGCTGGTATTTGGGCATCGTCTTTCAATCGCCGAGCGTGGATGGGAAGCTCACCGTGTGGGAGAACTTGCGCCATCAGGGACATCTCTACGGGCTTCGGGGGCGAAGCTTGAGACGGCGCATTGAGGCCTTGCTCGAACGTCTCGATCTCAGAGACCGCGCGAAGGAGCCGGTGGAGCGGCTCTCGGGCGGACTCCGGCGCCGCGTGGAGATCGCGAAGGCGCTCGTGCATGAGCCGCCGCTTCTGCTTCTGGATGAGCCAACGGCTGGGTTGGATGTCCGCGCGCGTCTGGATCTCTGGGCTTACCTCCGCGCCCTCCAAGGACGGAGGCCGCTCACCATCGTCTTCACCACGCATTATCTGGAGGAGGGGGAGAGCTGCGATCGTGTGGCGATTCTGGATCGCGGGCGATTAGTCGCGCTCGATTCCCCGGAGGTATTGAAGGCCGAAATCGGCGGGGACGTGATCTTCGTCGAAGGCCACGAGCTTGAAGCGTTGCGCGCGGAGATCCGATCCCGTTGGGGAATCGAAGCGACGCTTGTGGATGGTGCACTGTGCTTCCGGCATGAGCGGGGACACGAATTCCTCGCCCGATTAGTCGAAGCTTTTCCCGGACGCATCATCTCCCTCATGGTGCGACGGCCTACCCTGGAAGATGTCTTCATCCATCGAACGGGGCACCGATTCGAGGAAGACGTTCGCTCCTGAGGTAGGGATCTCTTGCTCCTCCCGGACTTCGAGTTTCGGAGAGACCGGGAGTTACATCCTGTCCTCCGAGAGAGAAAGGGGTTTCGTCATGAGCAAGGCATCTTTGCCGTTCGTGTAGTAGCGCGGGAGACATTGGGTGATGGCGTATCCGAGTTTCCGATAGAGGGCTTGCGCCGCGTGGTTATCTGTGCGGACTTCCAAGCGAGCGATCGTTGCTCCATGCTCGCAGAAAGCCTCCTCAATGGAATCCATGAGCATTCGCCCGAAGCCGCGCCGTCGCCAGCCGGGATCCACGCCGAGCGCGATCACGTGGCCGACACCGCCGGGTTCCAGGCTCCCGATGACAAAGCCGATCATTTGGCCATCAGGGAGTTCGACCTTACGAGCGATGACCAGAGGATTCGTCAGCAGATATCGGAGGGTATTTCGGTCATAGGCCTCCCCATCGGCGAAACAGCGCTGGTCCAGCTCCCAACACGCGTCGAGATCACGAATCGTCATGGGCCGGATGGAGACCTCGCGCACCATTGCCCGTCCTCTCCGTCTCGGCGTTTCGCGGAGACAATCATACGCCTCGGATCGCGATGGGGCAAGCGCTATCGAATGAACATCGCATCGCCGTAGCTATAGAAGCGGTAGCGCATGGTGACGGCGTGCTCATAAGCGCGCAGGACATGCTCTCGGCCGGCGAACGCGCAAACGAGCATAAGGAGCGTCGAGCGCGGGAGGTGGAAATTTGTCACCAAGCCATCAATGACCTTGAAGCGATAGCCCGGGTAGATGAACAGCTCCGTCCATCCGGCTCCGGCTCGGACGAAGCCCTCCGGATCGGCGGTGGATTCCAGAGCGCGAACCGTTGTCGTTCCCACAGCGATGACGGAGCGTCCGCTCCGTCGCGCCGCGTTGATAGCGTCGGCCGTCTCCGGAGGGATGACGAACTCCTCACCATCCATGTGATGCTTCTCGACTTCTTCTGTGCGAACCGGCTTGAATGTCCCGTAGCCGACGTGGAGCGTCAGCTCGACAATGTGAACGCCGCGCTCTCGAAGCGCGGCGAAGACGCGCTCGGTGAAATGGAAGCCCGCCGTCGGAGCGGCGACCGATCCGCGATGCTTGGCGTAGATGGTTTGATAGCGGAGCACATCGCGCGCAAACGAAGCGGCATCCGAACGTTTGATGTAGGGGGGGAGGGGGGGCACGCCGATTCGATCAATCCGCGCCTCCAGCTCTTCCTCCGGGCAGAGGAACTCGACGAGACATTTTCCTTCCTCCTTCCGAGTCACGATACGCGCTTGCAGCCTTCCCCGATCGAACGTCAGCTCCGTGCCCGGTCGGGCGATGCGTCCGGGCTTGACCAGAGCTTCCCAGCGCGTCCCCTCCTGCCGGCGCAGCAGCAGGAGTTCGACGCGTCCGGTGAATCCCCTCCTCCGGCCGAACAGCCGCGCTGGGAAAACGCGCGTATTGTTCAAGACCAAAACGCTCCCCGGCGCGACTTCCTCTGGAAACTGGTAGAAGTATCGGTCCCAGTATGCTCCCGTCCTTCGATCCAGGACGAGCAAGCGCGAATGATCGCGCTCCGGAAGGGGTTCTTGCGCGATGAGCTCTTCGGGCAATGCGTAATCGAAATCCGAGACGCGCATCTCATCCCTTTCGACCAATAGCCAAGGTCGCCTTGATGGAGAAGTCGAATTCAGACCGACGCCGCTCGCGTTCGATGAGGCGGGCCATCTGGCGGCGGACGCGCTCGCGCGCGGCCTCATTGGGCAGGAAAGCGAACCACTGCGGGAGGAAATAGTCCTCGATCAATGGCGACTCGAAGAAATCCGCTGCTGTCTCAAACACAAACTCCTCGCGCTCGACGAAGCAATGCGGATATTGAAGCCCGTAGCGGGCGAAGACTTCCTGAATCTCGGCGACCGTTGGCCATCGGGTGATCAACGCTTCGACGTGAGGCGAGTATTCGTCGAACCCACAGCGATGCAAGGCTTCCCAAAGGATCGAGTAGCATTCGTTGAAGCTCCCCCGCGTGATCAGCTTCAGCGCGACCGTCGCTCGATACTCAGCGACGCGCGCCATCTCGGCCACCATTGGGGCAATGTACGAAGGGGGCAGAAGCGTCGCATCGCCGACAACCAGCCCATAGGCCTCTGCTTCGAGTCCCAAGTTGGTCGGATCTTTCTCTAAGAACGTCAGGTTCGATAGCCGTTTGATCGCAGCTTTCGAGCGCGCGATTTCCACCATGACGGCGTTCCGCTCGGTCGCGACGACCTCACCCCTTGTTCCGATCCGAGAAGCCAGATCGAGCGCCAATCCTCCCGTCCCGCTGTTGACCTCCAGGATCGTCCCCGTCTTGGGAAGTGAAATGTGTTTCTCTATCATCTGGTCGAAGGGCTCACGCCAGATGGGGACGATGTAGAGATCGTACCGATACGCAAGCTCTCGCAGCGATCGACTCCTCATGCCCCAGCATTCGGATTGAGCAGAGAGCCACGAGGATTCATACCAAGCGGCCATAGGAGAAGACCAAACGCAACCCCAACTTGCGCACGTGCTCTTGCACCTCCGGACGCGCCCGGCGGCAGAAACAGACAGGGAAGATTTCACCAACGAGGTGCTTCCGCGCCCGCTCCACCAACTTCGCAAACCGCTCGACCTCTCGGATCGTAAGGTTGTACTTGGCTTCCCCTACGATCCAAATCACGTGGCCTGGTCGGGCGGGATCTGTGGCCCGACCGAAGACGTTGATCTCCTCCAGACGATCGTTCCATCGGTGGAACGTGCGTTCCAGAGGACCTACGTCCCATCCAAACTCTCGCTTCAGAACGTCGTGAAGGACAATATAAGCGAGGTCTTCCAGATCCGCTCCAAGTGTTTCACTCAATCCGCCGACCTGCTTTGCCAGATGCCGCAATTCTTTTTGCATGCGGACCTGTTCTTCGGCCAATGCCTTCATTGCCTCTCGCAGCTCTGCCTGTCCCTGGGCGAGTTGGGCCGTGATTTCCTCCAACCGTCCGACGCGCTCCTCCATGCGAGCCTGAGCGTGGACGAGCTGTTCCACGACGGCTTCCAACCGTGCCATGCGTTCTTCCCCTCGAGCTTGGGCCTCGGCCAGTCGTTCCACGGCGGCTTCCAATCGTCCGACCCGTTCCTCCGTGCGAGCTTGGGCCTCGGCCAGCTGCTCCATGGCGGCCTCCAACCGTCCAACGCGCTCCTCCATGCGAGCCTGAGCGTGGACGAGCTGTTCCACGGCGGCTTCCAACCGTGCCATGCGTTCTTCCCCTCGAGCTTGGGCCTCGGCCAGTCGTTCCACGGCGGCTTCCAATCGTCCGACCCGTTCCTCCGTGCGAGCTTGGGCCTCGGCCAGCCGCTCCACAGCGACCGCTAACTGTCCGACGCGTTCCTCCGTGCGAGCTTGGGCTTCAATCAATTGCCCCACGCGTTCTTCCGTTCGCGCTTGAGTCTCGGTCAGCCGGGTGAGGGCATCGCGCGTTCGCTCATGGCCCTCACTGATTCGCTCGACGGCTTCGCGCAGAGAGCGGGGATGATCAGCGAGCGCTCGTTCCACCTCCTGCACGATGAATTGTTCAATGGTGCCGATCACGAGATCGGCCGTCTCCTTCCCCAGTGCCGCCTCGAGGTGCTGGCGCAGTTGTTCTCGTCCTTCCGGTTTCAAGTCCTCCTCCATCGACCTTGCTCTTTCGGGAAGATTTTATCACGGCCTGCGCAGGCCCGCCATCGTGTGATCGGAGTCTCTCAGTTGCTGAGCGCGTACCCGCTCAGGATGAGGGCAGCGCCGATGGCATTATAGGCGAGGTGCGTCACGACGCAAGGCAAGAGCTGTCCGGTGTATGCGCGGATCATCGTGATGACGAAGCTGAGCACGGTGACGGCGACCAGGATGAGCATGCTCGCACTGTACTGAGGGTAGTGCACGACGGCAAACAGTAGGGTGACGAAGGTGACGGCGCGCGCGCGTCCCAGCCGAAGCTGAAGCGTCGGGTAGAGGACGCCCCGATAGACCAGTTCTTCCACCAGCGGAGCCGTTCCTACGGCTAGAAGCGCGATGACGACGCGAACGTACGGGGAGGTTTGAAGCAGCCGGTCGAAGGCCGTTTCGCGCGAGGGCAGTAGTAGCGAGAGGGCGAAAATGAGTCCATAGAGGCCGCCAACTGTCAACAGCACGTGGCGCAGGCGGAATCGAGGATGCCACCGCCAGCCGAGCGTCTGAAGAAAAGGCCGACGCCTCCCTTGAGTGACGATCATCCAGCCGACGGCGAGTGTCAGCAGATGGGCGAAAAAGAGCATTGAGACTTGGACGAGCGTTCCTTCGGGACTTTGCACATGTTCAGGATCGGCTGGCGAATATCCTCGCGTCGTGGCCCAGAAGAAGACGCCAAGGGCTGGAAGGAGCGAGATCGCGAAGATGAAGAAGATCCACAGGCCGAAGGCCGCCGCCAATCCCCAGGGAGGGCGCTCCGGCGCAGATGAGGGGGGTATCGCCTCGCGCTGAAGGCAAAAGGAGCAAGGGGCCGACGTTCCATCGGCGTGCAAGAGAGGCCGACCGCAGACAGTGCACACCTGTTGTCCCCCTGTCATGGCCCGTGAAAGAAGCTAAATCTTAGACGGAACCTCTCCCCGCATCAAGAAGAGACTGCGAACGTCCCTCAGTGAATTCCGGAGGGAATTCCGCTGACGGCTCCTTGGTGTCTGGTCGGGAGGTCTCAATAAATTCGTGGGATAAGACGAGCCGTTCGGCGTTTGTAGGCCGCGTACTCAGGGAACGTGTGCTCCAGGATGTGCTCTTCGTCACGCATGCGCACAAATTGCGCGACGAGGAAAAGAGCAAACAGCATGATCGCGAACGGGGAGAGAACCTGCAGGGTCAATCCGAGCCCCGAGAGGATCTCGCCCGCGTACATCGGATGGCGAACGACGGCGTAGGGACCTGTCGTGACGAGCCGTCGCGCCTCGGGGAAGATGCTGAAGGAGCGCCCGAGAGCGAAAAGGGCAGCAATAGTGATCGCACTCCCGCTGACCAGGAGGAACGTCGCGCCCGCCGTGCGCAGCACGGTCGCGTCGGAGTGGGGTGAGGCAGCGAGGAAGGAGAGCAGAAACGCGCCCAGAAGAGCCGTCAAACGGGGCCGCCATCCGATGCTCTTTCGAATGGGCTGCCACCGCACGATGAAGAGCCCGGTGACCAGCAGCAGGAAGAAAATCACCGAGCCGTGGTAGACGATCTGCGCGAGCGCTGTCGCCCGAGCGAGCGCGTTCGCATCCCCTGGTGGGAGGGGGAAGAGGCTCGGGAGCCTTTGTGCGCGCGCCAATGCCACCATGAGGAAAAACGTCGCCGGCAGCATTCGCGTGATCAATAGAACGCTCACTCCCTCACGCCAGAGCCCCGCGGGCTTCATGCCTGACACTCTCGCGACAGATGTCGAAGGCGGCGAGGCCGAGGTCATAGAAGAAAGATCGTCACGGTCGTTCCTTTGCCAGGGCTGCTCTGGACGGTGATCGTTCCACCGTGCGCTTCGATGATGCGGCGAGCTGAGGCCAAGCCCAGGCCGGTTCCGAAAGGCTTCGTCGTGAAGAACGGGTCGAAGAGCCGCTCCATGTCACCCGGAGCGATGCCCACACCGGAATCACGAATGGCAATACACACGCATCGGCGGGACGGACGATGGGGGAGCTCACCGAGATCAGTCCTGACGACGAGCTCGCCCACCTCAGGCATCGCTTGGACAGCGTTCAGAAAAATGTTCCACAACACCTCCTTGATCAGATCGGGATCGAGAGAGCACAGTGTGACAGCCGGGGAGAAGTCCTTGCGAATGCGGATGCGCGGATCGAACTGCGGGTCTTTCTGAAGCAAGTCGAGCGCTTGCTCGATCACATCGTGAACGCAAGTGAGCTCGGGCTCCGGATCCGGCATGCGGGCGTAGGTGAGGACCTGTCGAGTGAAATCGCTCAGTCGGCGCGCTTCCGAAGAGATGAGCTGCAACAGTTCACGCTCATTCTCATCCGCGTCGGGGCGAAGCTGCAGCAGCAGCTCCGCCGCGTTAGCAATTGCGCCCAAGGGGTTTCGGATCTCGTGGGCGAGGATCGCCGTCATCTGGCCGATGATCGAGAGCTCATGGGCGTGGGCGAGCTTGCGCTCCATAGCTGCGAGCTGCCCCTTGAGCTTTTCCACCTCGCGCGTCAGCTCGTGAATGCGGGCTTCATAGGCCTCTTCCTTTTTGTGCGCATCGGTCATGTCGAAGAAGGCCGTCAGGACGCCAATGATCTCACCGGCATAGCCTCGGAGTGGCGTCGCCCACCCCGTCAGCACTCGTCGCTCTCCGGCCGGCGTCAGCGCGCGCAGGTCTTCGACCATAACCGGCGCCCCGGTTTTAGCCGCGCGCACGGCCGGGAACCACTCGACCGGATAGATCCCTGTGTCCGGGTGGTAAAAGCCGTAGAGGTCTGTACACTCGAAGAGCGTCGAGCGCGGCTCCAGCCGCCGATCCAGGAGCTGCTCCCACGCGCGGTTCATTGAGCGAATCCGCCCCGACGGCCATTCGGCAATCCAGACCGGGACGGGAAAATCGCGCAGGAGAGCTTCTACGCCACGGAGCAGCAGCTCATTTGCCTCATAGTGGACGTGGGAACGATCTGCGTCTTCCTCCTGACGGGGCTTTAGGTGAGATCCGCGAGAGGGCGTCCCGCCCTTGAGAAATGAGCGGCTGGCGAACAGAAAGAAAACGGCGAGAACCCACATCCCCTGGTCCACATTCAGCAGCGAGACTGCCCCTCCTACTGTCGCAACACTCATCCTCTCATCCTCCCGAATAGACTCCGCGGCGGTCATCCGCTATTTGGCCTAATTTTCCTCTCTGAGTCAATACAGCGAAGGCCGTATTTTCGATGGGACGAGCATCGGAGTTTCGGGAAGACGTGGGTGTTCGATGCTCGAAAGGCCCATTGTTTAGATCCGCGTTCTCGACGGAGGCAGGGAGGTGAGCTAAGATTGAGACAGTGTGTTCACCTCGTGAGCGCATGGCGTGCGCGCGAGGAGGAATTTTATCGAACCTTCTTTCGCGCGAGCGGAAGAGGGGAAGGAGGGACTCATGAACGGCGAACGGCGCGAAGTCGTCATCGTTGGGGCTGCGCGAACCCCCGTCGGATCATTTCTCGGGGCGCTCAGCGCGCTCTCGGCTCCCCAGCTCGGAGCGGCGGCCATTCGTGAAGCGCTGCATCGAGCAGGTGTGGCCCCGGACGACGTTGATGAAGTCATCATGGGGAATGTCCTTCAGGCAGGCGTTGGGCAAGCGCCGGCGCGGCAGGCGGCGCTCTTCGCCGGATTGCCGACGAAGGTCGAGTGCCTGACGATCAACAAGGTCTGCGGATCTGGGTTGAAAGCTGTGATGCTCGCCGAGCAAGCGATCGCCCTGGGCGATGCCGAGATCATCGTCGCAGGGGGGATGGAGAGCATGAGCAACGCCCCGTATCTGCTGGAGCGCGCGCGGACGGGGTATCGACTCGGACACGGCGATGTCGTAGACAGCATGATCAAGGATGGATTGTGGGACGTCTACAATAATTTCCACATGGGGAACGCCGGAGAGCTCTGTGCGCGTCGGCTCGAGATCTCTCGCGAGGAGCAGGACGAGTACGCGGCCGAGAGTTATCGGCGCGCGCGGCAAGCTCAAGAGCAGGGGCTTTTGGCGGAGGAGATCGTGCCCGTCGAAGTTCCACAAGCGAAGAAAGGAACGATCCTGGTGGCTGAAGACGAAGAACCCAAGCGCGTGGATTTTGAGAAGATGAAGGCGCTCAAGCCCGCGTTTGAACCGGAGGGGACGATCACTCCCGCTAACGCTTCGAAGATCAACGATGGTGCGGCAGCCGTCGTCCTGATGACGCGCGAGCGAGCCGAGGCGATGGGGATACCGCCGCTGGCGCGCATTGTCGGCGCAGTTGCCGCCGCGCGTCAACCGGAGGAGTTCACCATCGCTCCCGTGGATGCCATTCGGAAGGTCCTGCGAAAGACGGGGCTTGCGCTCTCAGAGATTGATCTGTTCGAGATCAATGAGGCCTTCGCTGTCGTGGCACTCGCGGCGATCCGGCTGCTGGAGCTGGATCCGAAGAAGGTGAACGTCAACGGAGGAGCTGTCGCCTTCGGCCATCCGATCGGCGCCAGCGGCGCGCGGCTGCTCACGACGCTCCTTTATGAGATGAAGCGGCGACAGGCCCGTCGCGGCCTCGTGACGCTCTGCATTGGCGGAGGGGAGGCCGTGGCCATGGTCGTCGAGAGATAAGTGTGTTCATGCTGCTGCTCGACGTTCGAACCGAAATCGTGCGGATCACTCCCGAAGCCCCGGAGTCGGAGGTCATTGAGCGAGCCGCCTGGGTGCTTCGGCAGGGGGGACTGGTCGCCTTCCCGACGGAGACTGTCTATGGACTTGGAGCCGATGCCTTCAATCCTCAGGCGGTTCGGCGCATCTTCGCTGTCAAGGGACGTCCGGCACAGAATCCGCTCATTGTGCATATTGCGTGGAAGGAACAACTCCGGGATGTCGCGCAGACCATTCCTGAGGCGGCCTGGAAGTTGGCCGAGCGTTTCTGGCCCGGTCCTCTGACGCTTGTGCTCCCTCGGCACGAACGCGTGCCTTTGGAGACAACGGGTGGATTGGAGACGGTCGCCGTGCGGATGCCCGACAGCGCCATTGCGCTCGCACTTATTCGAGCATTGGGGAATCCCATCGCCGCTCCGAGCGCGAATCTCTCCGGGCGCCCGAGTCCGACAACGGCTGAGCATGTGTATGAGGACTTGCGCGGACGCATCGAGTTGATTCTCGATGGAGGACCGACGCGGATCGGCGTCGAATCTACGGTCTTGGACATGACGACCTCGCCGCCGACGATCTTACGTCCCGGGGGAGTATCGCCTGAACAACTTCGGCCGCTCCTTGGGGATGTCCACCTCGGCGCTGAAGCGGAGACGGCTCGGCGTTCGCCCGGTACGCGGTATCGGCACTATCGCCCACACGCCGAGGTGATCCTCATTGAGCGATGGGAGGATCCGAAGCATCGGCCGCTGGTCGAACGCATGAGTGCGCGCGTGCGTCGCCTCGGATACGTTGGACAGGATCGAGGACTCTCCTTCGGCGATGCCGAAGCGCATGTGGTGGAAGTGCCGCCCGATCCCCACGAGTATGCGCGACGGCTCTTTGCGCTCTTCCGGGAATTGGATCACAAGGGCGTCGAACTGATCTTCGTCGAAGGGATTCCGGAGGAAGGACTGGGCATCGCCGTGATGGATCGGCTGCGTCGAGCCGCATCGCGCATCCTGTGAGAGGTGGTTGGATACTCCTCTGAGGAGAGCCTGTCCGCGTGAAAGCGAGCCAACAGCGTGGTAGAATCGCGCTTCTCGGGAGGACGTTCGAGCCCGTTCGGGATAGGGATGAATGAGAGTGTGGTGAGGTCATGTGGCGGAAGCTCCTTCGCATCCTCCATCGTATGCTTCGAAGTCACGTCTCTCCCCACGAGATTGCGGGAGGGCTGGCCCTCGGCTTGGTCATCACCTTCACTCCGACGCTGGGATTTCAAATCCCCCTGGCGATCTTCCTCTCGGCGCTGTTTCGTGTCAATCCGCTGGCGGCACTCGCAGGGATTCAGATCACGAATCCGCTGACGGCGCCATTTGTCTATGCCATGACGTATCGGGTTGGGAAGTGGCTGCTCGGCCAAGGGGATCACTCGCTGGGGTTTCGGGAGTTTAAGGCGATGGACCTAGTGCGGGCGGGCGCGGCGCTCTGGGTAGGAGGATTGGCCATAGGTGCGGTGGCAGCACTGGTCGTCTATGTGGGAACGCTCTGGCTGCTCCGGCGACGGCGTTCCCGGTCGGTGCCACAGCACAGTGGGAGCTAAGTGCGCTCACGTCTTCAGCGCCTGGGCGAGCACGGTGAAGAACGTCGCGATCTCTTCCGGCTGCGTGAAGATGTGCGTGGAGATGCGCAGGCGCGGCCCTTCACCGCCCACGCGAATGCGCTCCCGAGCGAGCGCTCGGCGCAGACGTTCGGCGTCCTCCTCGGCGAACTGCGCCGTCGTCATCGCTCCCCACAGCTCCGGATGATCCGGCGTGAGCAGCTTCGCCTGCGGCAGACGTCGAAATCCCTCGTAGACGAGGCGGGCCAATTGTCGTTGGCGGGCGAAGATGCGCTCCGATCCAATCTGTTGGTGAAAGCGGAGAGCGGCCAGCAGGCCCTTGAGCAGGGAGAGATTGCACGTCCCCAGATTGCTGAAGCGATAGGCCTTCAACGCCTTGTTGTTCCATTCCCCGCTGGCGATATTGACCCAAAGCCGATCTTGGACGGCCTCGCGAAGATAGAGGATGCCGGTCCCTTTGGGCGCCAACAGCCATTTGTGCGGGCTCGTCCCGTAGAAATCGCAGCCAATCTCGCGCAGGTTGAGCGGAAGCTGACCGATGGCATGGGCACCATCCACAACCGAGAGGATTCCGCGCTCCCGTGCCATCGCGCAGATCTCCTTGGCCGGCAGCACGAGTCCTGTCGTCGTCGTGATATGGCTGAAGCTGAGGACGCGCACCTCGGGGGTGAGCGCCCGATCGAAGAGCTCAAGGAGTTGTTCCTTGGAGGCCGGAGGGAGTGGCAGTTTCACATATCGAACTCGAATGCCGAAGCGCGCTTCCTTCTGGAGCCAGCAGCACAGACCTCCCGGATGTTCCTGATCCGTCGTCAGGACGACATCCCCCCGATTGAGGTCCAATCCGTTGCAGACCGTGTTCATGGCCTCTGTGGCGTTGCGGACCAAGGCGATCTCATCGCGGGAGACGCCCAGGAATTGAGCCAGTGCCTCGCGCACTTCGCGAATGTGCTCGTTCTCCCCATAGCCCCACCACGGATAGTCGGGTTCGTTGAAAGCCTCCGAAGTGAACAGGTGCTCGGCGACAGCGCGGATCACCGGAAGCGGGCATACGCCCAGGGAGCCGCAGTTGAGGTTGATGTGGTTGGGGTCCAGAAGGAACTGGCGCCGCATTTCGGCCCAGTACCATTCGGGGTCGCGCTCGTAGAGCGCCTCCGAGGGAAGCGGCGGCGCTTCCGCGCGAAGGAGCTGCGTGATCTGCTCGCGCGAGAGGCCCAACACGGCCGCCGCCATAGCCTGCTGCATGAAATCGCGTCGTCTCATATGCCCCTCATGCTCGAGGAGAGGAGGGCGCTGACTCCAAGCTCGCGCGCGACCGTCGGCGTTCGCGCTCGGCGACGAGTTGATTGGCTAGGAGCAGGCTCTCGAATGTCCCGGCGTCGGTCCACCATCCATCCAGGATCTCGTAGGTCAGTTCTCCCCGCTCCAGGTACGTGTTGTTGACGTCGGTGATCTCCAGCTCACCCCGCGCGCTCGGCTTGAGCGTGCGAATGATGTCGAAGACCTTCTCGTCGTAGAAGTAAATTCCGGTGACGGCATACGGCGAGCCTGGAACCTTCGGCTTCTCTTCGATGCGGAGGATGCGCCCGTTCTCGATGACGGGCACGCCGAAGCGGGTCGGATCGGGAACCTCTTTGAGGAGGATCTTGGCCCCCGATCCCTGTTCCAGGTACCGCTGGACATAGGGAGCGATGGACTTCTCAATGATATTATCCCCCAGGATGACGCAGAGCAGATGCCCATCGGCGAAGTGCTCGGCCAGACTGAGCGCGGCAGCGATCCCCCCTTCACCCTGCTGATATGTGTAATGCAGATGCTTCAGTCCGAATTCCGACCCGTTGCCCAAGAGTCGGAGGAAATCCCCAGCGTTGTTCCCTCCGGTCACAATCATAATGTCCCGGATGCCTGCTTCGACAAGCGTCTCCAACGGGTAGTAGATCATCGGCTTGTTGTACACGGGAAGCAGATGCTTGTTCGTCACCTTCGTCAGCGGGTACAGCCGCGTCCCCAATCCACCAGCCAGAATCACGCCTTTGATCGTCCTCCTCATCGCTTGTTCCTCTCCCTGTGGATTGATCACCGGGGGAGATTTTGACATGGTCGGCGGTCGAAGGTAAAGAGGATAGGGGGCTTATCGGGTGGAGCATATCCAGCTTCTATGGGTCCATAAGGCCTTTCAACTTGACCCCCGCGAAGGTGAGTGATATATTTCGGCAGGTTTTTCAGGAAGACAACCAAGAGCTAAGGAGGGATAGATATGCGTACACTTCGCTTATCGCTCCTGTTGATCCTCCCCTTGAGCGTCATTCTCCTGGCGAAGATCATTTCCGCACAGACGGCCACGAGCCGGATCACGGGTACGGTCCTCGATCCGACCGGTGCGGTGATCCAAGGGGCGGTCGTCACGGCCAGGAATGAGGCAACAGGGGTTGAGTATAAGACGACAACGACATCGGCCGGGACGTATGCCTTGGAATCGTTACCGGTCGGCAGTTATACGATCACAGTGGAGTATCCGGGCTTTCGGACGTACGTGGGCACACAGAACGTGCTGACGATCGGTGCTCCGCTTGTGGTGAATGTGACGCTGGAGGTCGGACAGCCAACGGAAGTGGTTGAAGTGACTGGAGCGTATGAACGGATCGAGACGAGCCACGCCATGCTCGGCGGCGTGGTGACGCAACGGGCCATCGTCGAGCTGCCGCTCAATGGGCGGAATCCTCTGAGCCTCATCATCTTGGAGCCGGGACTTGTGCAGCGCACGACGGGGGCGGCAGGCTCGGGGACGCACGTCTTCGGTTCCCGCGATCGCGCGCACAATGTCACCATTGATGGCATTGATGCCAACGAATCCTCAGTGCCGAATCCCCAGAACAACGTCTATCGGCTCAATCCGGACAATGTGCACGAGTATCGCGTGGTCACGCACAATGCGACGCCGGAGTTTGGGCGCAACAGTGGGGCCAATGTCAACATCGTGACCCGCTCGGGCACGAACGAGTTTCACGGCGACTTCTTCTGGTTCCATCGCAACACGGTGCTCAATGCCAACGAGTGGTTCAACAATGCCTCGGGGCTGGAGCGACCGACGCTCCTCCTGCACCAATTCGGAGCATCCGGCGGAGGACCGATCGTCAAGAACAAGACGTTCTTCTTCGCGAGCTGGCAGGGGAATCGGATCCGGCAGACAATGCCCATCGCGCAGTCGTTCGGGGTCCCGCTCGTCTATACGGACACGTTGAAGAAGCAGGGGATCTTCCGCTATTTCGTCCCCGATCCGGCGAATCCGCTCATCCTGGACGGGGTCCTCATCACGCGGAATTCGCCGCGGCTAGTGGATCCGGTCACGGGCGCATTGCGACCGGGCGTGCGCATGTGCGCGACGCCGACCGAACTCGGGTGCATCCGCACCTACAATATCTTCACCAGCGATCCGGCAGGCATCGGCCCGGATCCCCTCATGCGGGAGATGCTCGCGAAGTTCCCCTCGCCGAACACGTTCAATGTCGGCGACGGCTTGAATACGGCGGGCTTCATTTGGAACCCCCCGTCGAGGTTCAAGGGGCCGCACAATCTGTTTCGCATCGATCACAAGTTCGATGAGAATAACAGCATGTTCGGGCGGTTGCTCCTCTCGGATTGGGATACGCGCGAAGGCGATTTCCTGAACGCGCGGCCTTCGATCTTCCCGGGCTTCGCCCCTCTCGGGGAGGTGAGTCGAGAGTCGCAAGGGCTGGCCCTCAACTATCGCCGCGTCATCTCCTCGCGCATGGTCAACGAGTTCACGACCGGGTTCAGCCGTTTCATGTTCACGTTCCTGCTGCGCGAGGCCAATACGAAGTTCGGCGTGGAGCCTCCGCCATATGGGCAGGAATGCTTCGGTACCGATTCGCTCTCGCTCGTGGACACGCCATTTTGCAATACGCCGTTCACGCGTCGAGCGGTGAGCACGATTCAGTTCATTGACAACTTGAGCTATGTGCGAGGGGCACACAACATCCGCACGGGGATCAACTTCCGGCTCTACCGGCACAATGACAATCGCGGCGTGCCGGGCGGCTTCAACATGTGGCCGACGATCATCTTCAGCCAGAGCGTGCGTCCGCCAACGAGCAATACGGCGCCGGGCGTGGCGGCCGGATTCCCCGGAGCTCCGGGCATCAATTCGAGCGATAACGTGAATCTGCAGCAGGCGATCGTCGAGTTGATGGGGATCCCGGCGCGCGTGCAGCAGGCTTTCGTCGCCGACTTCAAGCGCGATCAGTATATCTTTGCACCTTTTGTCATGGGCACGCGCATCAAGCAGTACAACGTCTATGCTCAGGATGAATGGCGCCTCCGGCGGAACTTCACGCTGACGTACGGATTCCGGTGGGAGATCAATTTGCCGCCCAGGGATTGCTGCGATCGCGTCTTCGTGCCAGATCGTCCTCTGGACGGGAGCCAAGGACCGGTGACATATGTGCCATCGGACAAGTGGTTCCGGCGGATGAACTGGACGACGATCGCGCCGCGAGTGAGCTTCGCTTGGGATCCGCGCTCGTCTGGGAAGATGGCGATTCGGGTAGGCTATGGGATTGCCTTCGACACGATCTCGACGTTCCAGGTGACGGCGATCTCGGGCATGATTCCGGGCAGAGTCTTGCGCTGCATCGTGAACGTGCAAGACCCACCGATCGGGCCCTGCCGGGATATCCCGAACGACGTCCGGCTGAGCCAGCTTATGGCCCAGGTGAAGCCGCTCGATCTCGGTCCGCCGACGCAGAAGCCGTCGGAGCTGCTGCGGCTGCCGGAGCGACCGCTTGGTCTGGCGCCGCAGGTCGGCGCGTTCGATCCGAATCTGAAGGTTCCGACCGTTCACGAGTGGAGCCTGACGATTCAGCGCGAGTTGCCGCACGCCTTCGTCGGACAGGTCGGATACATCGGCAAGCGTGGGATGCGCCTCTATCGCGCGTATGACCTGAATCAGTTCCGCTATCCGCCGGAGTTCTTGCAGGAGTTCATGAACGCGCAGAAGAACATCATGATCTGCAAGCTCAATCCGGATGCCTGTCTGGCGGCGCAAGCGGCCGCAGGGATTCCCGCGGCGAGCCGCACGGTGGATAATTTCGCCTATTTCGGCTTGCCGGGACAGGTGCCTCTGCCCTTGCTCAGCCGCTTGCTCAATGCCACTTCCGCCACCTCATCCCGCTATCGCGGAGCCTTCGCCACGGATGTGCTCAACGGCGGTGTGGGCGATCTCGCCGTTCGGATTGATCAGCTCTCGGGAGCGGATTGGATCGTCAATCGCGGCTTCCCGGCCAACTACTTCCGACCCAATGCGCAGTTCGGGCAAATCTTCTACTTCGATTCCGGCGGCAGCTCCAGCTATCACGGCATGATCGTTCAGCTCCAGCGCCGGTACGAAAAGGGATTGACTTTCGGGCTCTCCTACACGCTCTCGAAGTCCATTGATGATATGTCAGTGGATCCGGTGGCGGCGACATCCGGCGGTGGATTGAGCACGACGAATTCGCGCACGCCCACCGATGTGCGCAATTTCAGGTTGGATCGCGCGCGTTCGGACTTCGATAACCGGCATGTGCTTGTCGTCAACTGGCTCTACGACATGCCCTTTGGGCGCGGACAGCGATGGGGGGGCAATTGGCCAGGCCTGCTGCAGCACCTGCTGGGAGGCTGGACCGTCACGGGCATCTACATCTACCAAAGCGGCGAGCCGTATACGCTCAATTCCGGCGTGCGCACCGTGCATCAGACCAAGCAGTCGCGAGCCGAGGTGCGCGGTCCGATGCCGAAGTCGAAGCTCCAGTTCGTCCCTGGGATCCAGGGGCCGGTGGTCTTCCACGTCGGCGATCGCATCGTGGATCCGGCCAGCCCCTTCTTCAATTGCCGCCAGGTGATCGGGACCGAGAGCTACTTCTGCATCCCGGCTCCCGGACAGCATGGGATGGGGCGGAACACCGTGCAAGGGCCGGGCTTCTGGAACATGGACATGGGGCTCATCAAGAAATTCCAACTCACCGAGCGCGTGCGACTGGATTTCCGCACGGAGTTCTTCAACGTCTTCAACCATCCGAACTTCGAGAACCCGCGTAACGCGAGCGTGGGATCGCCGACGATCACAAGCTCGCTCTTTGGTCAGACTTGTTGTGTGACGGCAGCGGTGCCCAGTTCAGCGACGATCATCGCGACGGGCGAGCCGAATCGCGTGATCCAGTTCGCCCTGAAGTTGAGCTTCTGATGAGTCCCCAGGGGATGGTCGGGCGTTCATGGCCGGCCTCCCCCTGTCTCCTCCCCCATCCGTTGGGAAGTCCAGCGCGAACCCACTTCAGCAAGGGAGAGGAATTTCCATTCGTTGAGAAAATGCGCGGCGCATGGTATCTTGCTCTTCGAAGCGGGTGCGGGAGAGCGAGGCCATGATCCGCGTCGGGCCGGCGGGTTGGTCATACGGAGATTGGAAGGGGACAGTATATCCGGATCCGTCGCCGCGCGGATTCGATCCTTTGTCCTACCTGGCCGAGTACTTCGATACCATCGAGATCAACAGCAGCTTCTATCGGCCTCCCAGTGAGGCCATGGCCCGCAGCTGGGTGCGTCGCGTCGCGCATAATCCTCGATTCAAGTTCACGGCGAAGCTCTATCGGAAATTCACGCATGAGCGCGGGACGGCTACTTCTGAGGACGAACGGCTCTTCAAGCGCGGTCTGGAGCCGCTCTGGGAGTCAGGCCGATTAGGCGCGGTGCTCATCCAGTTCCCATGGTCGTTCAAGAACACGCTCGAAGCGCGCGCCTATGTGCGAGAGCTGCTCGAGCAGTTCCACGAATATCCGCTCGTGATCGAGGTGCGCCACAGCTCCTGGAACGTTGAGGACATCTATCGGTTCCTGGCCGAGCGCGGCGTGGGGTTCTGCAATATCGATCAACCGCTTGTGCATCGCTCTCTGCCACCGACTTCGCGCGTGACGGCGGCCGTCGGATATGTGCGCTTGCATGGTCGAAATTACGAGAATTGGTTCGCCGAGAACGCCGATCCGGGAGCCCGGTACGATTACCTGTACTCGCCCGAGGAGTTGGAGCCGTGGGTCGAGAAGATCCGGCAGATGAGTGAACTCGCCCGCGATGTCTATGTGATCACGAACAATCACGTGCGCGGCAAGGGCGCTGTCAATGCCCTGGAGTTGCGAGCCGCTGTGGAGGGGGAGACGGTCGCCGTCCCGAGGCCGCTCTTAGAACACTATCCGCGCCTGCGGAGGATCGCGCGCGCATCCGTATGAAGGATCGAATCACCCTGGTGATCGGGTATCAGGAGGCAGGGGCTTTCGAGCGGCAGAGAGCGCATCTTCATCAGCTCCTCCCCTCTCTGCCCATTCAGGGTCTCCGGCTGGGTCCCGGGTTTTCGGGCGCAGCTCTGAACGCGCTTCTGGAAGTGCTCACGACGGAGTACCTCGTGCTCCTGCACGCAGAACCGATGGTCACCGTTCCCGAGCGTTCGTTGGTTCGGCTCCTTCAGGTCGCTGAGGAAAGCAGAGCGGGGATCGTCTACTCGGACTATTTCGAGGAGAGCGGGGGAGAACTGCTCGCGCGTTCGGTGAACGACTATCAGGTGGGGAGCGTCAGCGAAGATTTCGATTTCGGCCCGGCGCTCTTGATCTCACATCGCGTTCTGCGGCGCGCTCTGCGGCAGTACGGGGCGATCCCCTCCGATCTTCGGTGGGCAGGGCTTTACGATCTGCGGCTGAAGATCGCCACCATTAGCGACATCGTGCGTGTGCCTGAGTGTCTCTTCATCTGTCACGGCCGGGATGCGGCGAGCGCTGGGGAGATGCCGATGGAGGAGGTCTTCCGCTACGTGGATCCCAGGAATCGCCCGGCGCAGCAGGAGATGGAGCGTGTCTTCATCGAGCATCTCCGGCGTCTGGGAGCCTATCTGGAACCGACGTTCGCTCCTCTGCCACCGCCTGAGGGGGATTATCCGGTGCTCGCCAGTGTGATCATTCCCGTGCGGGATCGAGAGCGCACGATCGCCGATGCCGTGCGAAGCGCCCTCTCACAGCGCACGTCCTTCCCCTACAACGTGATCGTCGTGGATAACCATTCGATGGATCGGACGACGGAGATCCTTCGGCAATGGGCGAACGCCTCTCCCCGGCTCATTCACAAGATCCCCGAGCGTCGGGATCTGGGGATCGGCGGGTGTTGGAACGAGGCCATTTTCGCTCCGGAGTGCGGAATGCTCGCTGTGCAACTCGATTCGGATGATCTCTATGCCGATGAGGGGGTGCTCGAGACGATCGTACGCGCGTTCTTCCATCCGGAGGCTTTCGCGCAGGCGGAGTGGAGGGGATCGTGTCGGGAGTGGCCGATTCCACGATACGCGATGGTCATTGGCGCTTATCGCACGGTGAACTTTCGCTTGGAGGAGATTCCGCCCGGCGTGGTGGATCATCGCGAATGGACGTGTGAGGATGGGCGGAACAACGCGCTGCGCGTGAAGGGCTGTGGCGCACCGCGCGCGTATTATGTCCCGCTTCTGCGTCGTTTCGGATTCCCGAATGTGAGTTATGGCGAGGATTACGCCATGTGTTTGCGCCTCAGTCGTGAGTACGAGATCGGTCGGCTCTTCGACCCGATCTATTTGGCTCGCCGGTGGGAGGGCAACACCGATCGCGCGTTGCCCTGGGAGGTCAAGATGCGATACGAAGCGTACAAGGACTGGGTACGCACGCTGGAGATTCGGGCGCGGCAGCGACGAAATCGTCGCCAGGAGGGAGACGATGATCCTGATTGATGGGCATTCGCTCACGCTCTCTCAACTTGAGGCTGTTGCCGTGGGACGCGAGCCTGTGGGGATTGCGCCCGAAGCGCTCGCGCGCATGGAGGCCTCGCGACAGGTGGTCGAGGAGATCTTGCGGAGCGGACGCGTCGTCTACGGCATCAACACGGGATTTGGGAAGTTGAGCACGGTGACGATCCCGCGCGAGGCGACAGAGGAGCTACAGGTGAATCTCGTGCGCAGTCATGCCGCGGGCGTTGGCGAGCTGCTCAGCGAGGCCGAGACGCGAGCCATGATGCTGGCGCGCGCCAACGTCTTAGCGAAGGGATATTCGGGCGTGCGCCCGATCCTCGTGGAGACGCTGGTGCGGATGTTGAACGCGGGGATTCATCCCCTCATCCCCTCACGGGGCTCAGTCGGTGCCAGCGGCGATTTGGCGCCGCTAGCGCATCTGGCCTTGGCGATGATCGGTGAGGGGAAGGTCATCTTTCGCGGTGAGCGCTGGGAAGCTCGTGAAGCGCTCGCCGAGGCGGGGATCGCGCCTCTGCGCTTGGAGGCGAAAGAAGGGATCGCACTACTCAACGGCACGCAAGCGATGGTGGCCGTGGGCGGACTCTGCCTGCAGCGGGCCAAGCGCGTGGCCGATGTCGCCGATGTCGCTGGCGCCATGTCCCTGGAAGCGCTGCACGGGACGAATGCCGCTTACGATCCTCGTATCCACGCCGTGCGTCCGCATCCGGGGCAGAGCGAGGTCGCGGAGCGCCTCCTTCGTCTCACCGATGGAAGCGAGATCATGCTCTCGCACAAGGACTGCCCACGCCTGCAGGACGCCTACAGCCTGCGCTGTATGCCCCAAGTTCATGGTGCCGTGCGCGATGTCATCCGCCACGTCGAGGGCATCCTGAGCATCGAGCTGAACAGCGCTACGGATAATCCCCTCATCTTCCCCGAGACGGGCGAGGTGCTCCTTGGAGGGAATTTTCACGGCGAGATCCTTGCGCTCGCATTCGATTATCTAGCTATGGCACTCGCAGAGCTGGGGGCGATCTCCGAACGTCGGATCGAACGGCTCGTGAACCCGGACCTGAGCGAATTGCCCCCCTTTCTGACGACTCGGCCGGGCATGTGCTCCGGGATGATGCTCCTGCAGGTGGTCGCCGTCTCGCTCGTTGGGGAGAACAAAGTCCTCGCGCATCCGGCCTCGGTGGATTCGCTGCCGACGTCAGGGAACAAAGAGGACCATGTCAGCATGGGGATGACGGCGGCTTTGAAGCTCCGACGCGTGCTCGAGAATGTCGAGTACATTCTGGCTATCGAGCTGCTCTGCGCAGCTCAGGGCCTCGATTATCTGGCACCTTTGCAGCCCGGTCGCGGCGTGCGTCGAGCGCATGAGCGGCTTCGCGCGCTGGTCCCCACGTTGACCGAGGATCGCGTCCTGGCTCCCGACATCGAGCGCGTGCGCGCGCATCTTGGGGAGTTCGCCGAGATCGTGACGTGAAGCGCGCGCTCTTTTGCCTTCCACTGCGTCGTTCTCGACTGAGAGCGGCGCGAGCTGTCCCCTTGAAACACGAAGAGGGGCTTCGTATCATATAGTGCTCGCGCGTGGGCTCTGGCGGAGGCTTTGGAGAGAGCGGGATGGTATGAGCTGTCGGATGTCCCCTGGAAAGGCGCGAGGGGGATGAGAGGAGGAGCGTTCGATGTGGAATGCGATCAAGGAAATGGTGCTCATTAATGTCATCTCCCTGGTGATCGCAGTCGGATCCTTGAGCTTAGCGGTCTGGGCGGTGGTGAGCGATCGCTTCAAAGGAGGCATTGATGACCTTTTCCTTGTGCTGGCGGGCGCGCTCTTGGCCGTACTCTTCTCGATCCCGCCGATGATGATGCTCAAGCGGAGCGGCGTGCTCGAACGTCTTCGCGCCCGCGTTCGGCGCCCGGCCGCGCAGCCAACCCCATCGGTTACGGAGGAGAAAATCACGGTCGAATGAATCGGGCGTGACGCATGCCGCATGTGACGGACGTCGAGATCTCCCTTCCGATCGAGCGAGGAGATGTCTCCCTCTCAACGAGGATTTCGGTCGGCCTGTGGGCGACGTTCTCGCTCTGGCATCGCGAGCTGATCCGCTTCTATCGTCAACGGAGCCGCGTCCTCGGGGTCATTGGGTCACCCTTGGTCTTCTGGTGGCTTGTCGGATCTGGACTAGGTGACTCCTTCCGCGCCGACGGTCAGGGCACGGGCTACTTGCAGTATTTCTTCCCGGGGACGGTGCTGTTGATCGTCCTCTTCACCTCGGTCTTCTGCATGATGTCGGTCATTGAAGATCGGCATGCGGGATTTCTGCAGTCGGTTCTCACCTCGCCCATTCCGCGCACGGCGCTCGTTCTGGGGAAGGTCATGGGCGGGACGACGCTCGCTGCTGGGCAAGGGGTGTTGCTCCTGCCGTTGGCACCGCTTGTCGGCATCCCGCTGACGTTCGCTCAAGCTGTCGCTCTCATGGCGTTTCTCTTCCTTCTGGCGTTTGGCCTCACGGCCTTCGGCTTCCTCCTCGCCTGGGCGCTTGACTCGACGCATGGCTTCCACGCCCTCGTCAATTTGATCTTCATCCCGATGTGGCTCGTCTCCGGAGCGCTCTTTCCGATGAGCGGTGCTTCGCCCTGGGTCGCTTGGCTCATGCGAATCAATCCGTTGACCTATAGCACGGCGGGCTTGCAAAAGCTCCTCTTTCTCCAGCATCCGCTTGCGGCGGCGCAAGCGCCGAGCTTCTCGGTGGCGCTCGTCGTGACGCTCTTGTTCAGCCTCCTGGCCTTTCTCGCTGCTCTCGCGATCGTCCGTCGGCGTCCGTCGTGAGGCTGTCGCATCCCCTTCGGCGCGAGTCTGGCCCCTCTTCAGAGGTGGTAGAGCAGTACGTAAATCGCGACGCCGGTGACAGAGACGTAGAGCCAGAGTGGGAGCGTCCACCGCGCGATCCGCCGATGCCGTACGTAGTCCTCGCGCCACGCGCGCCAGAGCGTCACAAACACCAGCGGGAGGATGGCGAGAGCCAGGATTGTGTGCGAGATCAAAATGGCGAAGTACACGGAGCGAAGGATCCCGCCCTTGGGGAACGAGGTCGTGCCATGAATGGTGTGATAGAGCACGTAGGAGAGGAGGAAGAGCACCGAGCTTGTCACGGCGCCGAGCATGCATGCACGATGAGCTCTTACGCGTCGCCGGCGGATGTGGCGATATCCGGCGAGCAGAAGAAGGGCACTCGTCATATTCAGCAGGGCATTCACCGTCGGCCAGAGAATCGGCATACGTTCCCCGTGCGAACGGAGGATTATACGCGACTCCTTCGCGAAAAGGCAGGGCGGAGAGCCATGCTGCCGAGGAGCGATTCGCTCGGGTCCCCGAGGCGAGTGACGCCGGTCGGCCTCTTCGGCTCTGCTCTCAAGGAACCCGCATGAAGGTGCCGGCTGTTCAGATCGTGATTCCGACATACAATGAACGGGAGAACATCGCGCATCTCCTCACCGAGATTCGCGCCTATCACCCCGAGGCGGGCATTGTGATCGTGGACGACGCCTCGCCCGATGGGACGGCTGATATTGTGGAGGAAGTGGCGGCGGGCGATCCGCACCTTCACGTCCTGCGTCGTCGAGCGCGTCGGAGCTTCGCGCGTTCAGTCGTCGAGGGCATGCTCTGGGCGCTCGCGCGTGAGCCGCAGTTCGTAATCCAGATGGATGCCGATCTCTCTCATCATCCGCGCTACATCAGTGATCTGCTCCGCGCGGCGCATGACGCTGATCTCGTCATCGGCTCGCGGTATGTGGGACGTCGCGTGAGCGTCGTCAATTGGCCGCTCTCGCGATTGTTCCTGAGCCTCTTCGCCAACGCCTATGTCCGAGCGATCGCGCGCCTGCCGGTCTGTGATGTGACCGGCGGATTCCGCTGTTGGCGTGCTGAGGCGCTTTGCGCCCTTGACCTATCGTCGGTCCGTTCCGAAGGATATGCGTTTCAGATCGAGATGCTCTATCGGGCGCACCGGCGTGGACTTCGGATCGTCGAAGTCCCCATCATCTTCGTCGAGCGAAACGCCGGCGCGTCCAAGATGAGCATGCGCATTATCCTGGAAGCGGCGATCCAACCTTGGAGGCTCATCTTGAGTCGAAGGGCACTGAAATCCCGCGAATGAGCGGCGCACCAGAGCATTCCCGCGAAATTGGGCGAGGTGAAGACCACGGTATCGGCCGAGGAGAACAGGGATTTCTTGTGCGGAGGCTGTGGGGCGACGCTGGACGTGATCCGCGCATGGGAGCTGCCCTCGTTCATGTCCCTCGGGAGGCACGGCGCGAGGTGCAGTGAACGCTCTTGCACCGTCCCGGTCGCAGCGCGTATCATCTCCCCTATTTTCGAGAGAGGCAGAGGACATGGAGATCGCTGGGAAAGGCGCATTGGTCACCGGAGCCGCGAAGCGCATCGGGCGGGCAATCGCGCTCGCTTTAGCCGAGCGCGGGGCGGATGTCGTCGTGCATTATCACCAATCCGAGGCGGCTGCCCACGAGACGGCGCGCGCGATCGAAGCCTTCGGTGTGCGCGCGCTCGCGCTGCCGGCGGACCTGGCGAATGTGCGCGAGATCGAGCACCTGATCGAACGGGCCGCCGACTTCCTCGGTCGCCTCGACATCTTGGTGAACAATGCGTCGGTCTTCTTCCGAACGCCTTTTGGCTCGACCACTGAAGAAGAGTGGGACCTTCATCTCGACGTCAATCTCAAAGCGCCCTTCTTCTGCGCGCAGTATGCCGCGCAGATCATGCAGAAGCACGGTGGGGGGAAGATCATCAATATCGCCGATTGGGCGGGGTTTCGACCCTATGTGGGGTACATTCCCTACTGCGTCTCGAAGGCCGGATTGATCGCATTGACGCAAGTCTTGGCGAGGACACTGGCGCCGACGATCTTGGTCACTGCTGTCGCTCCCGGTCCTGTCCTCTTGCCGGAGGAGTACGGTGAGGAGGAGGTGCAGGCAATCCTCGCCGGGACGCCGCTCAAACGGCTTGGGGCGCCCGAGGATGTCGTTCGCGCCGTTCTCTTTCTGATCGAAGGGAGCGATTTCATCACCGGACATACGCTCGTCGTGGATGGGGGGCGACTGATCGGCCCGTGATCGGCGAGGAGGGCGAGGATGTTCAAGGCGACGAAAGAGATTTTCTTCTGCTACGGACATCGGCTGTTGAACTACGCCGGCAAATGTCGCAACCTGCATGGGCATAATGCCCGTGCGGAAGTCGAGCTGGCCACCGAGCGCCTGGACGAGCGCCATATGGTCGTGGATTTCGATGAGATCAAGGCCGTCGTGAAGTCGTGGATTGACGAGCACATTGATCACAAGATGGTCTTGTGCAAGGACGATCCCCTATTGCCGGTTTTGCAGCGCCACGGCGTGGCGTGCTTCGTCCTGGATACGAATCCGACGGCTGAGGCACTGGCGAAGCTCATCTTCGATGTGGCGGCGGAGCGTGGCTTTCCCGTCGCGCGGGTGACCGTGTGGGAGACTGAGAGCTCGTTCGCGACGTATGAGCCCTCGCGCGGCGAGCGGCACTGAGTGCGGGGAAGCGAGGAGGGCATGGCGCTGCTTCTGACCGAAGCGGACGTGGAGCGCCTTTTAACAATGGAGCTGGCGCTCGAGGCTGTCGAGGAAGCCTTTCGCGAGCAAGCGGAAGGGCGCGCCATCAACGAGCCGCGTCGTCGTCTTCGCGTCCCGCGGGTGACCCTCCATGTCATGAGTGCCGCGGTGCTCGTGCGAGGCGTCCTCGGCCTCAAAGCGTACACATCCTTCTCGGGCGGCGCGCGCTTTCTCGTCCTGTTGTACGATGCGGAGACGGGTGCGCTCGTGGCCGTGATGGAAGCGAACACGCTCGGACAGATGCGCACGGGAGCGGCCAGCGGCGTGGCCACCCGATACATGGCGCGGCCTGAGGCGCGGACGCTGGGGATCCTGGGAACGGGATGGCAAGCTCGGAGCCAAGTGGCGGCGATCTGCGCTGTGAGACCGATTCAGCGCGTACTCGCTTACAGCCGCACACCCGAACGACGAGAGGCATTCTGTCGCGAGATGGCAGCGAAGCTGGGCGTGGAAGCTGTCCCGGCGCAGCGGCCCGAGGAGGTCGTCGTCGAGGCCGACGTTCTGGTCACGGCCACAACGGCGCACGAACCTGTGTTCGAGGGACGCCATCTCCCCGAAGGGGTGCATATCAATGCCATCGGCGGAAATTCGCTCCTTCGCCGCGAGTTCGATGACGAGGTGATCCGACGGGCGCGCACCATCGTCGTGGACTCGAAGGATCAAGCGCGAATCGAATGCGGAGAGTTTCTGCACGCCATCGAACGCGGGCGTTTGACATGGGAAGCTGTCCATGAGCTGAAGGACGTCGTCGCCGGACGCCTCCAGGCGCGCACACATCCGTCCGACATCACGCTCTTCAAATCCTTGGGCCTCGCCTTGGAGGACGTGGCGGTTGCCGTCCGCGTCCTCGAGCGCGCCCGCCAGGAAGGTCTCGGCCAGCGCGTGCGCCTTCTGGAGTGAATCCCCGCGTCGCTTGAGCGGGATAAAAGGCTCCGCGCGTGCTCATCGTTCTCGAAGGAGAAAGCTTATGGAGTGCGAGTACAAGGTTGTAGATGTGCACGTGCACATCATGCCGTGGTGGATGATCCGGCCCGAAGCAGTTGCGCGCATAACGCGGGAGGCGTCGCACATGGAGGAGATGATCCGCCTCATGGAGGATCCCGATCGGTTCGTTGCTCTTCTGGATGAGGCCGGCGTCGAGAAGGCTGGCCTCATCAATTATGTGAGCCCGGACATTATGGGGTTCACCGAAGAGGTGAACGACTTCTCGGCTCGATATGCGCGTCGGTACCCGGACCGACTGATCCCCTTCGGCTCTGTTCACCCGAGGTTCTGCAAAGATCCGGCGGGTGAGATGGATCGTCTCGCCGATCTGGGGATCCGTGCGATCAAGATTCATCCGCCGCATCAGTTGGTCTTTCCGAATGAGTACTTGAACGGCCTGAAGGCGCTCGAGGTCATCTACGCGAAGGCCATTGCGTATCGCATGCCGGTGATGATTCATACGGGGACGTCTGTTTTCCCCGGCGCTCGCAATAAATTCGGCGATCCGATTCACGTGGATGATGTGGCCGTGGACTTCCCGGAGTTGACGATCATCTTGGCGCACGGTGGGCGCCCGCTCTGGATGTCGACCTGTATCTTTCTGATCCGGAGGCATCCGAACGTCTACATGGATATTTCGAGCATCCCACCGCAGAACCTGCTCACGTATTTCCCGCAGTTAGAGCGGTTGGCCGACAAGACTATGTTCGGATCGGATTGGCCGGGGCCAGGAGTTCCTGGAATCAAGGCGAATATCGAAGCGTTTCTTCAACTCCCGCTCTCTGAGGAAGCGAAGCGAAAGATCTTGCGGGAGACCGCCTTGCGCGTCTTCGGCGTATGAGACCGGAGGTGTATCGGCATCGCGCCGATAGTCTCACGACGGCTGCAGTAGAGGAAAAAGCTTCGTTGAAGTCTGGCTCCAACGGAGCGAAGGGGTCTCTTCGAACTGTGGCGATATGGAGGATACTCGAAGGCGGAGTTCCGAGCCATACGGCGAGTGCCGGATTTTCCGACCGACCGCCGCCGTATTTTTTTCGTTTGGAGCGACGGTGGTTTTGAGAGAGGCGAGAGGCTGAGAAAGCTCTTGACGCCGATGAGGGAAACGTACTATAAGGCATGGGCGATGAGCGGCCTGGTGAAAGGATGAGAAGTGCTATGTCTCAGGGTGGTGGTGACCTGTGGGGGAAACTCTCCCACCTCTTTCCTCACGCCGAAGTGGCGGCTGTGCTGCAGGACCTCAAGCGGTTGGATCGAGAGCTCGAGCATTTGCCTTCCGACCAGCGGCTTCTGTTTCTGGCAGAGGCTCTTCGGAAGCGGAACCTCTTCCCTTCGTTTCGGGAATGTTTGGAGATAGCGGAGCTATGGATGAATTCGGATCTCCGGGACCAGAGCGATCCCGGTCTCAATGCTGAGGCGGTGTACACCTCGCATAGTCCCGTGGGGCGTGAGGCCAGCAGTGGCCGTTTCGGTCAGTGGGGTCGTGGCGGCGGCACAGGCACCGAAAGAGAACGAGGAGTCGCGGTCGTCGGGAGGAAGGGAGGAGTTGATCCGGGAGCTGATCCGCATGATCATCGGTCAGATCGAGGCCTCGTGCGGATGGAGCGAACGCGAGTTGGTGAGCGTCGAGCGCGATGGCGTTGTTCACATGCTCGAGCTCTTGCGCGTGTTGCGCGCGGAGCCGGAATTTTTCGACTATGCTCTTGAGAGCATGCGGGAGCTCTTAGATCGGATCGAAGCGGAACGGAAGGCCTGCGTCCGGGCGATCCGAAAAGAGGCGGAGGGAGCCGAAGGACCAGAGAGGCATTCTGCGGGATCTTCAGGGGAGAGGTTCTAAAGGGGCGACTCCCTCGATGAATTTTCGCTTCCCGAGGCTGGGGAAGACGACAGTCACTGTCGTGTGTGCGCCGCCCTCCTCCCTCTTGAGGATATGACCGACGCCGTAGATCGGATGGCGTACGCGCGCTCCTTCGCGGAAAGGCGCGGGCGATGTTCTACGTCGTTCTTCATATCCTGGCGGGTTTCGCTTGAAAGAGCCTCGCTCGATCTGAACAGGCGAATCGGCGAAGTGGGGTCCTCGCGCGATCAAAGGATCACCGGAAGCGCCCGAGAGATCCCGCAGGAGATCACGCGGAAGCTCCTTCAGAAATCGTGAGGGCGTCATCGGAGCACGCTGTCCGTGGCGGCGGCGCGCGTGCGCGTACGTGAGGTAGAGGTAGCGCTCGGCGCGCGTAATGGCGACGTAAAAGAGGCGACGCTCTTCCTCCATCTCCTCGTGATCCTCGCGGGAGCGCGCGTGGGGGAAGAGGCCTTCTTCCAGGCCCACGATGAAGACGACGGGGAATTCCAGGCCCTTGGCGCTGTGCATGGTCATCAACGTGACGGGAGCGTTCGGATCGTAGTCATCGGCCTCGGAGACGAGCGCTGTCCGATCCACGAACTCGTGCAGGCGTTCCCCCCGCTCATCGGCTTCGACGGCCGCGTTGAGCAGCTCTTCCAGATTCAGGAGTCGGCTCTCGGTGTCGGGGTCCGAAAGGGCGCGCTCGCGGAGCGCCTGAAGATATCCCGTCTCGAAGAGAGCGAAGCGGAAGACCTCGGCAATGGTTCCCTCGTGTGCGCGCGCGCGGAGGCGCTCGATGAGCTGGACAAAGGCGCGCACATTCTCCTGAAGGCGCTCCGGTATTCTTCGCTCGATCAGGGCCACGTGCAGCGCCTCCCAAAGGGGGAACTGCGCCGCGCGCGCCAGATGCTCGAGGGCGTCGAGCGTCTTCTTCCCAATCCCGCGGGGAGGAACATTCAGGATTCGGCGCAGGCTCTCATCGTCCCAGGGATTCAGGGCGAGCCGCACATAGGCGAGGACGTCGCGGACTTCCGTTCGTTTGTAGAAAGAGAAGCCGCCGATCACGCGGAAAGGCACACCCGCTCGGCGACACGCTTCCTCGAAGAGTCGCGATTGCGCATTCGTGCGGTAGAGCACGGCGATGCGCACGTGGGGATCGCACTCCAGATGCGCGCGGATACGCTCGAGGACGAACGCTGCCTCTTCCTCCGCTGTCTCCGCCGCATAGAGTCCCACCGGAGGGCCATCCTCGTTTTCCGTCCAGAGCTTCTTCTCCCGACGCCGGGTGTTGTGGCAAATCAGAGCGTTCGCGACAGCGAGAATCGTCTTGGTCGAACGATAATTCCGATCGAGCGTGATCACGCGGGAGTTCGGGAAGTGGCGCTCGAATTCGAGAATGTTATGGGGATCGGCTCCCCGCCATCGGTAGATGCTTTGGTCGGGATCGCCGACAACGCAGAGATGAGGCTCCGGGGGGACGCCATCGGGTGCCGTCTCGCGCGCGGCGAGCAACCGCAGCAGTTCGAGTTGCAGACGATTCGTGTCCTGATATTCGTCCACGAGGATGAAGCGGAAGCGTTCGCGATATCGCGCCCGCAGTCGCACGTCCTCCTGAAGAAGGGCGACCGCTTTCAGGAGCAGGTCATCGAAGTCGAGGGCGTTGGCCGCGCACAGGCGCTGCTGATAGTGCTCGAAAAGAGAGAGCGCGAGCGCGCGCTCCGGCGTCGCCGTCCACTCCGGATCATCCCGGAGATCGGCGGGGAGACATCCGCGGCTCTTGGCGCGGTTGATGAGCGCCTGGACCGTGCGGGGGGAGAGCTGCTGTTCGTCCAGTCCGCGCTCGCGAAAGCAGGTGCGGAGGAGACGGAGCTGGTCCTCTTCGTCGTAGATGGAGAAATCTGACGTATACCCTTGGCCGAGGCTCTCGATATGGCGTCGCAAGAGGCGCGCGCAGAAGCCGTGGAAAGTCCCGATCCAAGGAGGTGTGCTCAAGAGGCGAGATCCGAGAAGACGCGCGACCCGGTGTCGCATCTCCTCGGCGGCTTTGTTGGTGAACGTGACGGCGAGAATGTGCGAAGCGTCCGCGCTGAGCTGATCCAGCAGGTAAACGATCTTGTATGTGATGACACGTGTCTTCCCCGAGCCCGCTCCGGCGAGGACAAGCAGCGGACCGTCCGTGTGCTGGACAGCGGCGCGCTGCGCGGAGTTAAGATCATCCAGATAGCTCATGGCCGTTTCTCTCCGAGGTAGAGGACGGTGACTCCTCCGGTCAGCGCGAGAGATCGAACAGAAGCGAATCCGACTTCTTCCATCGCCTGCGCGACTTGACGTCGGTCCAAGAAGGCTTGGACGGAGTCGCGCAAGTACTCGTAGGGACCGGCCACACCGGAGATCCACGTTCCGATGCGCGGAAGGAGGTTTCGGAAGTAGAAGAGGAAGACATGGCGAAAGATCGGGGTCGAAGGTTGGGAGAATTCGAGCACGGCCGCGATCCCTCCGGGACGGAGGACGCGATATATCTCGCGGAGGCCGTGGGCGGGGGATTCCAGATTCCGAAGGCCGAAGGCGATGGTCACGGCTGAGAAAACGTTCTCCGGGAAGGGCAGATGCAGCGCATCGCCTTCGACGAGCAGGACGCGGGCCTGACGCCGCGCGATCTTCTCCTGTCCGATTTGCAACATGGGGCGGCAGAAATCCACGCCGATGACGGGAGCCTGTTGAGCCAATTCCAGGGCGAGATCGCCCGTGCCGCAGCAGAGATCGAGAACGAGCGCGTCCGATACCGCGAGATGGGGGCGGAGCTGACGCGCGGTGAAACGTCGCCAGCGACGGTCCACATTGAGGGAGAGCACGTGGTTGAGCAGATCGTATCGGGGTGCGATCGCCGCGAACATGCGGCGGACGCGCTCCCGATGGCCGAGAGGGAGTTCCACGCCTTCTGTCGTCTGCCCGGAGATCCCCCCGCGTCGTGTGCACTCGCCTTGCTCTGTCTCTCTCACGGGAAGTAGAATACCGCCTTGCGGCGGCTTCGGGCAATGGAACGGCGGGTAGCCGCAGAGCGTCCCTGCGAGGACGCGATCGCAGGGAGCGTTCTGTGCACAGCTCCCTGCACTGAAATGGGCGTATGTGGGTGACCGAGATCTTCCACTCCCTTCAAGGCGAGTCCTCGTATGCAGGGCTTCCCTGCACGTTCGTGCGTCTGACGGGGTGCCATCTCCGGTGCGTCTATTGCGATACGACCTACGCCTTTTTCGGAGGCGAGCGCCTGAGCGTAGAGGATGTCTTGGCGCGCGTGGAGGCGTTCTGGGAGGGGGCCGAGGGACGACGGCTCGTGGAGGTGACAGGGGGAGAGCCATTGCTTCAAAAAGAGGTCTATCCGCTCACGGAGCGGCTGTGCGACCTCGGATACACGGTCCTCATCGAGACCAGTGGAAGTCTGCCCATCTGGCATCTGGACCCGCGGGTTATCCGCATCATGGACCTCAAGACGCCGGGAAGCGGGCATGAGCATGCGAACCTGTGGGAGAACATCGAGCACCTTCGTCCTCACGATGAAGTGAAGTTCGTCCTCATGGATCGGCGCGACTTCGAGTGGGCGTGCGAGGTCATCCGGCGATATGCGCTTGCGCGCCGCGCGCATGTGCTCATGTCCCCCGCGCATGGCCTCCTTGACCCGAGAGTGCTCGCCGAATGGGTCCTCCAGCATCGTCTCCCCGTTCGAGTGCAGCTTCAACTCCACAAGTACATCTGGGGGCCTGAAGCGCGAGGAGTATGATGAACGTGCGAGACCGGTGCCTATCAATTAGGACGCGAGAGAATCGTTCACCTCTGGCCTTTGCGGATGATCGAGTGGTACACTTAATAAGCCCGATTGCGCGCAGGAGCCGATCGGGTGCAGGGATCACAAGAGGAGGAACACAGGCCATGAAACGAATCTTCTGGTTGATGTTTCCCCTCGCCATTGGTGGCGTCCTCAGCATCTCCGAGAGGGTTGTGGCGCAAACGGCAGGGATTGAGGGGGAGGTCATCGTCGTTCAACCGGACGGATCGCGAGTTCCAGCGGTGAATGCTCTCATCGAGCTCTATCGGTTGGACGTCCGAGGGAAATATCAGACGAAGACGGACAAGCGAGGGCACTTCGCCCACATTGGTCTCCCCTATGGGCGATATGCGATCATCGTATCGGGTGAGGGGTTGACGCCGTATTACGAATACAACGTGCGCATCCCGCCTCCGGGAGAAGCGACATTGCGGCGCACAATCGAGATGGTCCCGGGGGACGGGCGGCGTCCCACGTTGGAGGAGATCCAGCAAGCCGTCGCGCGTTCGGGGCAGGCCGGAGCCGCTGTGCCTCAGATGACCGAAGCGGAACGGAAGCGCTTGGAGGAGCAGGCTCGACAGGTCGAGGAGCAGCGCAAGCGGGCGGCCCGCGATGAGGAGATGATCAAGCAATTCAATGCGGCCAACGAACTGGCGCGCGCGGGGAAGTATGAAGAGGCGATCCCGCTTTATAAGTCAGCATTGGAGACGAGTCCGGACCATCCGCAGCTCTATGTCGTGCTGATCCGCATGGCCGAGGCGTATCACAATCTCGGTGTGGAGCGCTTCAATAATCGGGAGCGAGAAGCGGCCAAGGATGCCTTCAACCTTGCTGTTGAGACGGCGCGGAAGGCGATCGCGATGATCCCATCGGATAAGCCGGAGCAGAAGCCCGAGTATCACGGTTTGCTCTGCCGTTCGCTCGCTGTCGTGGCGACATATCTGGATTCCTCGCGGTTGCCCGAAGCGATCGCCGCGCATGAGGAGTTGATGGCCCTGCAGACGACGCCGGCGGATCGCGCGCGCACGCAAGTGCAGATCGCCAAGATCTACCTCGACATGGCGAAATCGGAGGAAGCCATCGCCGCTTATCGGAAGGCTCTTGAGATGGATTCGAACAATCTCGATGCGCTCTTCGGTTTGGGGAACGCACTCGCGCAGTCGCCGGATCCGGCCAAGTATCCCGAGGCACTGGCTGTCCTGAAGGAATTCGTCGAGAAAGCGAAGCGGGATCCGCAGCGCGCCAATCAGGTGCAACAGGCCAACGAGATGATCGCAGCCTTCTCGCAATTCCTCGAGGAGCAGAAGCAAGAGAAGAAACAGCGGAGGCGGCCCTGAAGCATCCCGCCGGCATAGGAGCGTTCCTCGGTGCGGAATACCTCGAAGAGGGAGGAGAGCATGATGGGGCGTGAGCGGGGGTTTTCACTCATCGAACTCTTAATCGTCATTGCGATCATCGGCATCATCTTGGCCATCGCAATACCGCGGTTCACGCGCGTTCGCATTCCGGCCAATGAGACGGCAGCCATCGCCAATCTCCGCGCCTACAATCAGGCCCAACTCTCGTTCTCGATTTCGCACAATAATCTCTATGGCGATCCCGCCGATTTGCTCGCCAGCGGAGATATCAGCGAGAGCCTGGCGGAGCTATTTGGAGCGAAGGGAGCACCGGTCGCGCGATCCGGGTATGAAGGGAGCGCGGCCGATACGGGCGATGCGCCCAATGGTTTGGGGACCGGATATGCGGCCGAATTGCATCCCACGGCCCCCGGCTCGACCGGGACGCGATACTTTGGCACCGATCAAAGTGGCACGATCTACGAATCTTCGACGGCTGCGTTCTCGGCGAGCAATGGCGTCCTCTCCAAGCCCGGAGATGCGCGTCCCGTGCAGTGAGGCGAGCGCTCGGACCCAATGCTACAGCGGCAGCGCTTCTGAGCCGGTTGCGCCTTCATGAGCCACAGCGGGAGGAAGACTGTCCAAGCGCGAGAATCCGTGGGCGTCCTGCGTGAGCAAGAAAGGAGATCGGTCTGCATTCGCTCCTCATCACGTACGCGCATTCTCGCTATAGCGCGCGCTTCTGCCCGCGAGATCATCCGAGAGCGCGTCCTCTATGCTCTGCTTTTCCTCGTTCTGCTTCTGATCGGCGTGGCCCTCCTGCTGGGTGAGCTCTCTGTCGGTCAGGAGCGCCGAATTGTCCTCAACCTGGGATTGGGGGCGATTCGCGCCTTGGGGATCGTGATGGCAATCCTCAGTGGGGTCCGGCTTCTGGAGAAGGAGTTCGAGCGCCGGACAATCTATGTGCTCCTGGCGAAGCCCGTCCGACGATGGGAGGTGATCGTCGGGAAGTTCTTAGGGAGTGCCCTCGTCTTACTGGTGAGTCTCATACTCATGGTAGCCGGACTCATACTCGCCCTCGCTTCGGTGACGCAGGCGTGGATGGGAGACCTTCGGCTTATGCTGCCAGTCGTCGTCCTCTTCTGGTTCCAGTTCCTGATGGCAGCGGCCATCGCCTTGGTGCTGGCGACCTTCTCGACGCCTGTGCTCGCGATGCTGCTCGCGATAGGTATCGTCATCCTCGGGCACGTGAGTCGAGATTTCTGGCATTGGGCAGAAGCGCTGCGCTCGCCGGTGCTGGCGTTTCTCAGCCGAGTGCTGTATCACCTGATTCCGAACATGGGGGGGTTGACGTTCACATCGGCTGTTGTCCATGAGCGGCAGATTGCCTTGTCGGTCGTTGGTCTCGCGGCGGCTTATGTCGCGCTCTATCTGATACTGCTGCTCCTGGTGGCGGCCATTCTCTTCCATCGGCGGGAGTTTCGATGAGAGGCCGGGCGATTCTCGGAGCTGTTCTCCTCCTCATCCTGTGGGGGATCGTCGCCCTTCAGCAGCATTTGGAGGCTCAGATTGCGGCGATGTCGCGCGAGGAGGAGGCCTTGTGGCTCCCTTCGGCGGAGGTGCTCAAGCGCTGGAGTTTCGGGGCGGAGGGGCTCTTGGCCGATCTCTATTGGCTACAGACTGTGCAGTACTATGGACGGCGCGTCTTTCGTCCGGGGGCGAGATTCGAACACCTGGAGGCATTGCTCACCTTGGTGACGACGTTAGACCCGGAGTTCCTCGCCGCATATCGTCTCGGGGCGATTTTCCTGGCGCTTCCCCCGCCGCAGGGAGCAGGACGTCCGGATCGCGCTCTGGCGCTTTTGGATCGAGGCCTGGCCGCCAATCCTGGAGAATGGCGGTTATTGCTCGACAAAGGCTTCGTCCTGCTGTGGGATCTGCGCGATTACGAGAGGGCGGCTGAAGTTTTCCGCCAGCTGAGTCAACACCCGCAGTCACCCCCGTGGACGCAGGATTTGGCCGCAGCCGTCTACGCTCGGGCGGGACGCCGTGAGATCGCGCGGCGGCTGTGGCGAGATCGCCTCGAACATGGTGAGACTGAGCGCGTGCGCGAGAATGCGCGGTATCAGCTCCTCTGCCTGCAGGCCGAGGAGACGTTGGAGCAGTTGCAGCAGATCGTGCACGCTTTCCGACAGGAACGCGGGCGATGGCCGTCCTCTTGGCGAGAGTTGATCCTTTCAGGAAAGATGGGCCATGTGCCGCGCGATCCCTTGGGGTATCCGTATCAGTTAGATCCGCAGACGGGAGCGGTGAGCTTGTCGCCGCACTCTCCCATTGTCCTCCCGCGATTGTGAGGGCTATGTCTTCGGTCATCCTCCTCGAGAATCTGACCAAGGATTACGTGAGCGGATGGTTTCGTCGCCGATGGCATCGAGCCCTTGATCACCTGACGTTGGAGGTGCGCGAGGGGGAGATCTTCGGCCTTCTGGGACCGAATGGGGCGGGGAAGACGACGACAGTCAAGCTGCTGCTGCATCTGCTCCGACCGACGACCGGAACCGTTCGTCTCTTCGGGCGCTCGCCGGAAGAGCCGGTGGTGCGCGCGCACGTGGGATTTTTGCCGGAGCATCCCTATTTCCCCGACGCTCTGACGGGGCGCGAACTTCTGGACTACTGCGGTCGGCTCTTCGGCTTGTCGCGCAGCGATCGGTCGGCGCGCATAGCAGCCGTGCTGCGCCAGGTCGGACTGGAGGCGTCTGCAGCCGATCGCCCTCTGCGACAGCTCTCGCGAGGCGAGCTGACGCGCGTGGGGCTCGCTCAGGCGTTGCTCCATGATCCGAAGCTCCTCATCTTGGATGATCCCATGTGGGGACTTGATCCTGACGGGAGGCGTCAGGTGCGCGATCTTTTACTCCGTGCGCGCGAGGAGGGGAAGACGATCTTCTTGAGCACGTCTCAGGCAGCCGAAGCGGAGATCCTCTGCGATCGCGTGGCTCTGTTGCATCGCGGGCGGCTGCGGGCTTGTGGCCCCCCGGCCGAATTGGCGGCTTCCCGCGGCGGAGGGGTGGTGGAGATCTTAGCGCGAGGCCTCACGCCAGATGCCTGTGAAGTGCTTCGCGCTCGCGGCCTTGAGGTTCACGCAGATCGTGCTCTTGTGCGCATCCGGGTGCCGAATTCGATGGCCGCGTGGGAGGGGATCGAAGCGATTCGGTATCTCGGCGGACACATCATCGCCTTGAATCCGCTTCAGAGCCCGCTGGAGCGATTTTTCGAAGAGGTTCTTACTTCTTCCGAGACGTCGGAGGCGTGACCCGGTCGTCCAAAGCGCGGAGGTGGGCGAGCGGCAACCGCATGTGCAGCCACGGGCGTTCGGCGAGGCGGGGAAAGTTGACGCGCTGGTGCAAAACGCGCGTCGCCGAAGCTGAGAACCGAGGCGAGGATGGAGGGAGAAGTGTGTACCGCATCCTCACTGCTCCAGCGCCGTGCGGCGGCTCAACGCACGACGCCTTCGAGCGGGCTACTCGCGCTCGCGTACAGACGTTTGGGGATGCGCCCCGCCAGGAAGGCCTTTCGACCCGCTTCGATGCCAAGGCGCATCGCTTCGGCCATGAGCGGAGGATCCTTCGCCATCGCGATCGCCGTGTTCATCAGGACTCCGTCGTATCCCATCTCCATCGCGATCACGGCATCGGAGGCGGTGCCCACGCCCGCATCCACGATCAAAGGAACCGAGGTGATCTGCTCGCGCAGAATACGCAGGTTCGTGTAGTTCTGAATGCCGAGGCCAGAACCAATGGGAGCCGCCAGCGGCATGACAGCCGCAACGCCCAAATCCACCAGCTTCTTCGCGACGACGAGATCGTCGTTCACGTAGGGCAGGACGATGAATCCCTCTTTGACCAATTGTCGAGCCGCGCGGATCGTCTCCTCGACATCGGGGAAAAGCGTCAGCTCATCGCCGATGACCTCGAGCTTGAGCCAAGGTGTGCCGAGCGCTTCGCGGGCCAAGTGCGCCGTGCGAATCGCCTCTTCCGCTGTGTGGCAACCTGCCGTGTTCGGCAGCAGCAGGTATCGGCGCGTATCAATGTAATCGAGCAGGGACGGCTCTCGCCGATCCAGGTTCACGCGGCGCACAGCGACGGTGACAATCTCCGCTCCGCTCCGCCGATGCGCTTCGACCATGATCTCCGGCGACGGGTATTTCCCCGTCCCAACGATCAGTCGCGAGCGGAATGCGCGACCGGCGATGACCAGCTTGTCGTCCTCCATAGGTCAGTTATTGTACTCCCTTTGCTCGAAAGACGAAAGCCGGCCGCCCCTCGTCTTGACGTCATTTGCACGGACGTCTCCGACCCGTTCGCCTCCGTCTTGCGGAAGTGATTCGGCACCTCGAATCGGAGAAAAGCGCTGGGAGATCATCGGTGGGGACGGCACGTTGTGGGCCAGTCATCGGGTCGCTCGCGGATGGACCTCGCCTCGTCGAAGGGGTGTTTCGGAAACCGACCCGCGCATGAGGCGAGCTCAAGGATCACCGTTGGATGAGCCAGGTGCGCTGTTGTTCGCAGGCTCAGGTTCGCTTACAATTAGCTCTCTCAAGTGCGATGTGAGGAATTTCGGGATGAGGGAGGAGGCGACTTGAAGAAGGTCGCGATCATCGTGTCCAACGGCAGCTTCAATAACCTCCTTCAAGTGAGCACGCTCATTCGCGCACTGACGGCTTCACTGGAGACCTCCGTGCGCGTCTTCTTCCGCGACGAGGCTGTCGTGAAGGTGACCAAGACGCGGATCAACGAGGTGAATCTCTCGGACGTCGTGCGTCCAATGGAACCGGAGATCCTTCGGCGTCTCCGAGAGGCTGAGTTTGCGGATCTTCAGTCTTTTCTCCGCGATTCCAAGGAACATGGCGACGATGTGAAATTGTTCGCGTGCACCTCTTCCATGTACATGTATGGCATTCGAGAGGAAGACCTGATTCCGGAGATTGACGGCGCGCGCACGCTCACCGATTTCCTCCTGGAGGAGGTGAGCGATGCAGAGAAGGTCTTCACGTTCTGAGGGACGTCGGGATTTCGGGGCATGAACGGAGCGAAGAGACGCTTTCGCATCGGCGATCTTGAGATCGGGGGCGCAGAGCTTTTCGTCATCGCCGGACCGTGCGTCATCGAAAGCGAAGAGCACGCGCTTCGCATGGCCGAGCGACTGGCGCGCCTTGTCGGGCGGCTCGGGCTCCCCTATATCTTCAAGGCCTCTTACGACAAAGCGAATCGGTCGTCCCTCCACTCATTTCGCGGGCCGGGGCTGGACGCCGGCTTAAAGATTCTCGCGCGGATCAAGCGCGAGCTGGGAGTCCCTATCCTCACTGACGTGCATGAGACCTCGCATGTCGGACCGGCGAGCGAGGTCGTGGACGTGTTGCAAATCCCCGCCTTCCTCTCTCGCCAAACGGACCTGATCGTTGCTGCGGCGAAGAGCGGGCGCGCCCTCAATATCAAGAAGGGACAGTTTCTGGCGCCGTGGGATATGCGCCATGTGATCGAGAAGGCGACGGCCGTTGGGTGTGAGCGCCTCATGGTGACGGAGCGGGGGACGACCTTTGGCTATAACAATCTCGTCGTTGACATGCGCTCGCTGCCGATTCTGCGGACGTTTGGGTATCCGGTTGTCCTGGACGTCACGCATAGCGTGCAATTGCCGGGAGGCGCTGGGGAGCGCAGCTCCGGACAGTCGGAATTCATCGAGCCGTTGGCGCGGGCGGGCGTCGCCTGCGGCGTGGATGGCATTTTCATGGAAGTCCACGATCAGCCTGAGCGCGCGCTCTCGGACGGACCGAATTCGCTGCCGCTGGAGCGAGTGGCTCCGCTTCTCGCCCTGCTCAAGGAACTCCATCATCTCGTTCGCTCGGCTGAGGCTCCGGTGCGTTCTTCGCCCGACGAGGATACTGCGGGGGGGGCGGCCCCGTGAGTCGTCTGTTCTCCTCTGCGCGGGGGATCTGAGCGAGAACGATGCGCGTAAAAAGAGCAAGCCGTGCTCTCTTTGGGCACCCCACGCGTGGGGACCCCGTTCGGCGTGGTCTGGGAGGCGATTCATGAGGACTCGGCGCTGGCTTTGCGTGCTTGTGCTCTGGAGCATCGGTAGCGGTGACGGTCTCGGTCTGTGCGGAGGGAAGTCGCCCGAGCCGTTTGCGCAAGAGCCTTCGGCACCGGCCTATTTGCTCTTGCAGGTGGAGCGGTATGACGTGAGCGTTCAGCTCTCGCCCATCGAGGGGCGGGCGGATGTGAGAGCGACGCTCCTCGTCGCCCATCCTTCCGCTCGCGCCATTGATCGGCTCACCGTGCGAATGGGACCGGTGGCCGAGCTCAGAGAGATCAGCGTGGAGGGCACGCCGCAGTCCTTCACCTCGCGCAAGGACGAATTGACGGGATTAGTGGCCTACTCCTTTACGCTCACGGAGCCGATGCGTCCGGGGGGGAAGAGTCGGATCACTCTCGCATACAGCGTGCATATCGAGGAGACAACACCTCGCGCGGCTCTGACGCCCGACGAATGTGTGCTCTTGCCGGAGAGCTTTTGGCTCCCCATGATTCATACGCCGTTTCAGGTCGAGTATCGCATGGATCTCTCCCCCTTCACCGTGAGCATTGAAGGTCCGGCGTCGCTCTTGGGTCTCTCCTCGGGACGTATGCTCGTGGAGAGAACGGAAGGAGGGACACGTCTCACGACCTTTGAGGAGTCCATGCTCTCGCAGCCGATCGTCATCGCGCGAGACTTCGAACGAGTGGGGGGAGATCAAGGGGGGGTCGAGTTCTATCTCCCCCGTGACTTCACGCTGCTTCGTCCGGAGACGCTCGAGCGGATGCGGGCGGAGATCGTCCGTATTCGAGAATTTTACACGGCATTCTTCGGCATCCCTCTTGAGCGAACGATTCGCGTAGTTGCTTCTGGTGAAGTTCCGGCTTATGGGGCTCCGGGGCTGGTGATCCTCGATGAGCGCGTCTTCGCCCGCGATGTGCTCGATGAGGATGCGCTTTTCTTCCTGGCCCATCATGTGGCACGGCTTTGGATGGGAGCGCGCAGGGATATTCGCGGAGTCGGACATGCCGTTCTGGATCAGGGCCTGCCAAGTTATCTCGCCTTCCTCTATATGGAGCATCGGCTTGGGGCTTCTGGGCGAGAGCGAGCGATCGAGCGCTTTCGACGGGCCTATGCCACGTTGGTGACCGGAGGGAGCGCCTATGATGTTTCGCTGCTGCGACAGACGTTGATGACGCGCCAGTATTACACGAGCATCTTCAACAAGACGCCGATGGTGCTGCGGTTGGTCGCTCATGTGGTGGGACCTGAGCGCTTCCATGCGTTCCTACGCGAGCTGTTCGCGCGTCCCTCAGGAGCGCTCACGTTCGACGACTTCCAGCGCGGTTGTCTCGCCCTGGGTTCGGGGGATGTCCTGAAGGGGATCTTCGATCAGTGGTTCGCGGACGTTGTGCTGCCGGATTTCGCCGTCGGGAAGCCGGTGGCAGAAGGGGGAGGATGGACGGTTCAGGTGGCGAATTTTGGAAGCGGCGAGGCTACAGTCGAGGTCGAAGCGGTGACGGCGCGCGGCGAGCGCGTCCGGCAGTCGGTGCGGGTCGAGGCGCAAGGGTATGGGCAGGCGCGGTTTCTTCTCAGCGAGGAGCCGGTCTCCGTCGAAGTGGATCCGGATCATCTCTATCTCCAAGCCGATTACACGAACGATCACTGGCCGCGACGTCCCTCCGGCGATCGGCTTGTGAGTCAAGGGACATTGGCGTTAGCGCAAGGGCGGGCTCAAGAAGCGGAGGCGGCGCTCCGTCAGGCGCTCGTGCAGGATCCGAATCGCCCATTGGCACAAGCCGCATTGGCGCGCGCGCTGGCACTTCTGGGGAAGAGGGACGAGGCCGAGGAGTATGCCCAAAAAGCGCTCGCTCAGGAGCCCGTGACGCTGGCCGTCTATGCGTGGGCGCACATGGCGCTCGGAGAGATCGCATTGGCGCGCGGGCAGTCGGCTCAAGCGGTCGAACACTTCCGTCGGGCGAGCTTCGCTTTCGCCGAAGATATTTCGCTTTTGGCAGCCCGCGATGCCCTCATTCGTGCCGAGAGCGCCGCTCAAAAGCTTCCGACGGTCGAGCGCTCAGTCCAAGAGTTCATTCGCCAACTGGACGGGGCGCTCAGTACGGGCCGACCCGCCGTCGTGCGGGAGATCGCCACGCCGCAGAACCTGAAGCGCTTCATCACGGGCGCCTCGCTTCTCAAGGGGTGGAAGACGGAGATCCTGCGCGCCGAAGCCCTCGATCGCCACCGCATTCTCGTGGACGCCCGAATTACGGTGACGACGATGGGAGGAACATCCCAAATGTCGCGAGCCCTTTATGTCCTGCGGCGATCTGAGGATCGCTGGGTCTTGTACGACATTCCCGTCTTCCTCGAACGATGACGTCACGCCGGAGCACGAAGGTGACGATCGAGGGGGTGAAGCGTCGCGCTCAAGCGATCCGAGTGCTCCTTATGGATTGCGACGGCGTTCTCACGGACGGGCGCATCATTCTGCTCCCTGAGGGGGACGACATCAAGCTCTTCGATGCCCACGACGGCCAGGGATTGAAACTCGCGGCTCGCGCCGGATTGCGCACGGGCGTCATTACCGTTCGGTATTCGCGCACGTTGGAACGACGCGCTGCCGAAGTCTCCGTGCACCATCTCTATCAGGGGGTCGAGCGGAAGATCGAGGCCTATGAGCGCATCCTTCGCGACGAAGGAGCGCGTGATGACGAGATCGCGTACATCGGGGATGACTTGCCCGATCTCCCGCTGATGCGGCGCGCGGGACTAGCCATCGCTGTCGCGAACGCCGTCGAAGATGTCAAGCGCGCGGCTCACTATGTGACCCATCGCGAGGGCGGACGCGGGGCCGTGCGCGAAGCCATCGAGCTGATCCTGAAGGCGCAAGGGAAGTGGGAACAGGTGCTCGCTGAGTATCTCGCGGAATCCTCGCATCGTGAGAGCAGTTCGGTGGGGAGAATGTGAAGGTCGCCAGCTCAACGGACCGACGGAGCCCGGGGCGAGTGTGCGTGAGCCTCTCATCGCATCCGAGCCCGTAGAAAACCGACGACTGAGGACGGCTTCAGTTGAGCGCAGCGAACCTCATTGAAAGAACCCTTCATTTGCGGAGGGCCCGCGTGGGCAGGCGCGCGAATCTCGCCGAGGGCGAGCACGAGCGCACTCGGGACGAATTCTGGATGAGCTCCTCGCAGAAACTCCTGGCGAGACGGAGCTCTCAAAGTGTCCGCGTGCGCAAGCTCACCATCGAAACGGGTCGGACCGAAATCTGGTCACGGCCTTGGCCCGTGTGGTATAAAAGTAAGTAAGCGAGCGGGCGCGCAGAGGTCCTGACGATGGAGATTGATCATAAGCTCGTTGCCGACATCATGGAGGCCATTTTGGCCAAGCTTCGAGAGTTAGAGCTGATCGAAGAGCCTGGGCCGAGTGAGGGCTTCCTTCGGCGACCTGATCTGCTGCACGATGCGGTCGCGCTCGGAGCGGAGCGCTTGGGGGGGGAGCCGGCCGATGCGGCGCGGGATCTGGCGCGATACATTGATCACACGCTCTTGCGGCCGGAGGCCACGCGAGAGGAGATCCTCAAGATGTGTGAGGAAGCACTCGCCTATGGATTCACTGCCGTCGTGGTCAATCCCTATTGGGTGCGCGAGGTCGCAGAGCGACTCCGAGGCTCGGCGGTCAAGCCGTGTACGGTCGTGGGGTTCCCCCTGGGGGCGACGTTCACAGAGGCGAAAGTCTATGAGGCGCGGCGGGCGATCTTCGACGGTGCGCGCGAAATTGATATGGTCATCAATATTGGGGCGTTGAAATCGGGGCAGGATGAGATCGTCGAGCGAGACATCCGGGCTGTGGTGGACGCCTGCCATGAGTTCGACGTCATCTGCAAGGTCATCATCGAGACGGCGTTGTTGACCGAGGAGGAGAAGGTGAAGGCCTGCGTGTTGGCTAAGCGGGCCGGCGCCGACTTCGTGAAGACCTCAACGGGGTTCAGTAAAGGAGGGGCGACGATCGAGGACGTCACGCTCCTGCGCCGCGTGGTGGGGCCGGAGATGGGAGTGAAAGCAGCAGGAGGCATTCGCGATGCCCACACGGCGCGTCAGCTGCTGCAAGCCGGAGCGACGCGCATTGGCACGAGCGTGGGGGTGAAGATCATCCAGGAAGCCGTACGCTCCCCCCAAGGGACGTAAAGCCTCTGCTGTGTGGTGAGTGGGATTTGACAGGCCGAGGGGCAGGGCCTAAGATTTAGTCGCGTCGGACGAGCGCATGTTCAGCAGGGTGATCGGACAATATGGCCAGATCGCGCGCGACGCTCTCGCTCGGTGGTTGGCGAGCTCTCGCGTGCATCCCAATGTGCTGACGATCATCGGGCTTCTCGTCACGATCTATGCGGCCGTGCTTTTTGCGACGGGGCGATTCCGCGCCGCCGGTTTGGTGCTCATCGTGGCCGGAGCATGCGATATCCTCGATGGGACGCTGGCGCGCTTGACGCGTCAGGTGACGCGCTTTGGCGCATTCCTGGATTCCGTTTTGGATCGCTATTCGGACGTCATCGTCTTCCTCGGTCTGATCGTCTACTTTGCCCGTCCGACGGCCGATCAGAGTCTCTTCTACGTCATGCTGACGGGGATCGCGATGGCCGGATCGCTCATGACGAGCTACACGCGAGCTCGGGCTGAGTGCTTGATCCCGCAGTGTCGGGTGGGATTCCTCGAGCGTCCGGAGCGTTTGGGGTTGCTGATCATTGGAGCCTTGACGGAAGTGCCGGGGGCCGAGGGGAGTTATTTCCTCCATAAAATGCCAGCTGTGCTGTGGCTCATCGCGATCCTCTCCCACTGGACGGTCGCTCAGCGCGTTTACTATACGTGGAAGATGACGCAGACTCTGGAAGCGGAGGTCTCTCCCTCTGCGGGCGTGAGCGCCCCGCTGCGCGCACTCTCCTCGGCGCATTCGGTCGTCGCCGCTGAGGCGCGCGCCGAGACGGAGGCGAAGCAATGACTCGAGAGCCCATGCGCGAGAAGGCATGTCCGAGCTGTGGGCGAATGGTTGCTCTTGAAGCAATAGTGTGTCCGTGCGGTGCGCGGTGGGTGGCGTTGCGGCCCCCGGAGCCTGAAGTTCGCGTGCCGCGAATGGGGAGGCCGCTGGCGGCTGTGGGTCTCATCGGACTGATCCTGGCGATCGAAGGGATCATCCTCGTGCATGAAGTGTACGTGAGTCCTCTTGTGTGGACAGAAGTCGTTGGCTCGTTGCTTGCGTATATGGCGTGGTTTGTCGGGCCGGTGGCACTCTTGGCGGCTTATCTCGCCTATCGGGGATGGCGGCAGGCGCAGCGCGAGCCTCAGCACTATGGGGGAGCGCACGTGGCGCGGGTGAGTGGGGCTGCTGCAATGCTCGTACTCGCCGTTCACGCGGGGGTGCTGGTGGCGCGAGTTCCTCGGATGCTCGAGAACAGTCGCGTGCGGCGGGAAGCGGCCACGCGAGCGAACCTCTATCGCCTGGCGTCGGCCATTGAAGCCTACAAACAGCAGTATGGCATCTATCCGCGCCAGCTTATTGATCTGCAGGAGATGGATCCGGGATTGAAGCCGGTCGTGGATGCGTGGGGACGCGAATTCATCTATCAGGCCATCTCGGGAGACATGGCGGCAGCCGCGCCTATGCCTTTTCAGCGATACCAGCTTGTCTCGAAAGGGCCGGATGGGCGTCTTGGGACAGAAGATGACATCGTCCTGCGCGACGATGTGCTCATGTCAGGGATGAGGGGTGAAGAGGAACAGCGAGCGCGATAATGTTTCGGAAGATTCTCATTGCCAATCGGGGCGAGATCGCCGTCCGCGTGATTCGCGCCTGTCGCGAGTTGGGAATCTCCCCCGTGGCCGTTTATTCCGAGGCCGACGAGCGCGCGTTGCACGTTCGGCTCGCAGATGAGGCGTATCCGATCGGTCCCGCGCCGGCGGTGGAGAGCTATCTGCGGGGCGATCGGATCATCGAGGTCGCCTTGCGTGCGGGGGCTGAAGCCATTCATCCCGGATACGGGTTCTTGGCCGAGAACGCGGAATTCGCGCGTGCGGTGGAGGAGGCGGGTTTGGTCTTCATCGGACCGAATTGGCGGGCGATGGAGCGGGTCGGCCACAAGACGCAGGCGCGCGCTCTGGCGCGCTCGGCCCGTGTGCCGATCGTGCCTGGGACGGAAGAGCCGGTTCAAGACCTCGCGCATGCTCGCGCTGTCGCTGAGCACATAGGGTATCCGGTGATGTTGAAAGCGGCAGCCGGAGGGGGCGGCAAAGGGATGCGTCTGGTTCGCTCTCCCGAAGAGTTACCCAGCGCTTGGGCGATGGCACAAGCCGAAGCGGAGTCAGCGTTCAAAGACCCTTCGGTCTACATCGAGAAGGCGATCGAGCGCCCGCGCCACGTCGAGATGCAGATCTTGGCGGATCAACAAGGGCGGGTTGTCTATCTCGGAGAGCGCGAGTGCTCCCTTCAGCGGCGTCATCAGAAAGTGATCGAGGAGGCGCCGGCGAGCTTTGACGATCCTGAACTGCGGCGACGGATGGGAGAAGCGGCTGTCCGTCTCGCGCGAGCGGCGGGCTATACCAACGCCGGGACAGTCGAGTTCCTCGTGGATGCGGATCGGAATTTCTACTTCCTCGAGGTGAACGCGCGCATTCAGGTGGAGCATCCGGTGACGGAGATGGTCACCGGTATAGATCTCGTACGTGAGCAGATCCGTCTGGCGGCGGGCGAACCCCTCCGAGTGCGGCAAGAGGAGATCGTTCTGCGCGGATCGGCCATCGAATGTCGCATCTACGCCGAGGATCCGGAAAACGAGTTCTTCCCTTCGCCGGGGCGCATTGAAGCGCTTCGGTTGCCCGTCGGGCCGGGCATTCGCGTGGATAATGGTGTTTATGCCGGGTGGGAGATCCCGATCCATTACGATCCGCTTTTGCTGAAGCTGATCGCATGGGGAAGTACACGCCAGCATGCGATCGAGCGCCTGCGGTGGGCTTTAGAGGAGATGGTCATCACGGGGATTCGCACGACGCTCCCGCTCTATCGAGAGATCGTTCGCGATCCCGATTTCCTCGCGGGACGGATTGATACGGAGTATCTCTCTCGCTTCCTGGCGGCGCGTGCTGCCTCAAACACAACGGTTCGCTCGACCGCAGATCATCTCGTTCAGGATATGGCGCTGATTGCGGCTGCGCTCCGCGCTGCGGCCGAGCCTGAATCACATGAAGGTGCATCGGCGTCGCCACCGAGTCTGTGGAAGTGGCAAGGACGCATGTGGCGACTCGCATCGCGACTATGAAGGTGGAGATCGAATCCGAAGCGGGGACGCATCTGGTGGAGATCGAACGGCGTGATCTCGAGCTGATCGCGCGCGTAGACGGGCGCGCGTATGAGCTGAAGGTCTTCGAGCCGGAGCCGGGTGTGTACACGCTCCTGATTGGACCACGCGTCATCGAGATGCGTGTGGAGGGAAATGCGCAGGCGGGGTCGGTGACGGTCACGGCGGGCGAGCGGACGTGGCATCTCCGCCTTGTGGATCGGCGGCATCGGCGGCGGGCGGGCGATGTGGGATCGGAGGGGCGCGTGTCACTCACAGCCCGCATGCCGGGAAGAGTTGTGCGTCTGTTGGCCGAGGTGGGGAGCGTGGTGCGCGCCGGGCAGGGTATCCTCGTCATGGAGGCGATGAAGATGCAGAACGAGGTCAAGGCCCCGAAGTCGGGGCGTCTGTGTGAGATCTACGTCCACGAGGGGCAAACTGTCGGAGTGGGCCAACTTCTCGCGATCATCGAGTGAGGAGGGATATGTCGTCGAAATCGCGCATCGAATTTCAAGTCGGCGACGAGGTCATGTACGCCACCGCCACTGTGCGCTATGGGACGGTCGTTCGCGTCATTGGGGCTGGCACGGCGCAGATCGTCGAAGTCGAATTCGAGGATGGAAAGCGAGAGTTGAAGAAGGTGAGCGACCGGGCCTTGCGGTTGCTTCGGCGGAAGGCGGTGGAAGAGGCACGTCCGGAGATCCGCGATCGCGAGATCGAGGAGGTGCGGCGTAGTGAAATTCGTCGCCGATGAGCGCGTGCGCATCGGTCCTTTCACTGAATCGCCTGCGTCGGTGGAGGATTTTCCGGGCGCATGCGCTCGCCGAGCGTGAGAGCAATGTCGCTGTAGAGGACATAGCCCATGAGCAAGAGGATGAGCGCGAGTCCCACCGTCTGAATCTTCTCCCGCAGGGACATCGTCAGCTCCTTCCCCGCCAGCCCCATCGCCCATTCCACAAAGAGCATCAGGATGAGTCCACCGTCGAGCACGGGGATGGGGAAGAGGTTGAAGAGACCGAGGCTGAGACTGATGAGGCTCATGACGATGAGGAGCTCTTTCCACCCGCGCTCGGCGGCTTTCCCCGAGATGTCCGCGATGCGGACAGGCCCGGCGAACGTCTCGCGAACGGTTCGCTCGCCGCGGAGGACCTCGACGAGAGCTTCCAGCGTCAAGCGGCTATAGAGGAGGTTTTGTCGAAAAGATTCCCGCAGCGCCGATCCGATACCCAGGCGGACGGTTCCTTGGCGAAGCGGTTCAGGCTGCGGCGCGATGCCGATACGCCCGCGCCCTCGATCATTGAAGGGGACGACGGTCACTTGCCGCGTCTGGCCATCGCGCACGTAAGTGAGCGTCAGCTCCTTCCCGATGCTGCGGCTGACAAGAGCCACTAAGACGGGAAAAGCTGTGATTTCCACATCATCGATGCGAATGATCGTGTCTCCTGGCCTCAGCCCGGCAGCCTCTGCCGGCGATCCCCGTTCGATCTCAGCGATCGTGACACCCGTGGAAGCCGGAGGGGGGAGCATGCCGGACTCGCCAATGACATCGAATCGGCCTTGAGTGGCGTCTAGGGTGAGGGGGATGCGAAGACGCTCGCCTTGTCGCTCGATGACGACGGAGATCGTGCGATGGGGCTTCAACAGTGTGAGGTCTTCGACTTCTCCCCAGGTCGGGTTCGGACGCCCGTCGAATTCGACGATCACGTCTCCGGGGCGCAAGCCCGCCCGTTCGGCCGGAGAGCCGGGCACGATCACGCCGATCTGCGCCCTCTCCGTTCGGTAAGCGGGGCCCGGGTAGCTGATCATGAAGACGAAGGCCGGCAGCAGGAATGCCAACAGGAGATTCATCGCAGGGCCGGCGAGCGCCACCAGAAACCGCTGCCACTTCGGACGCGCCAGAAAAGCCTCCGGCGGGAGCGGCCCTCGGCCGATCTCCTCGGGGTTCTCTCCGAGCATCTTCACGTAGCCCCCCAGAGGAATGGCCGAGATGCGATAGTCCGTCTCGCCGCGCCGGAAGCCAAGCAGTCGGGGGCCGAAACCGAGACTGAAGACTTCGACCCGAATCCGAAAGAGCTTGGCGACGAGGAAATGGCCTAACTCGTGAACGAAGACGAGTACCCCAATGACGAAGAGGAAAACAATGAACGCTGTCACAAATCCCAACACGTCGTCCGTTCCTTCCCGTATTCAGCGCTTCCCGTCGAAAGTGTATCCGATGCGCGTGTCGTTGTCCACGTCACTCCGGTGAGGGTGGAGTTCCCTCTCCAAACGGAAGCACCTCATTGAGCGCGCCCGTGCGATATCCTTCCAGATCGAGCGTCACAAACGTGAAGCCGAGGGCTTTGAATTCCCGCACCAGGCGTTCGATCTTCTCCGGGTCGAAGGCACGCCGCATGTCGTCCGCGCTCAGTTCCAGGCGGACGAGTGCACCGTGATGGCGCACGCGAAAGATGCGAAAGCCGAGATCGCGCAAGACCTCCTCTCCGCGCTCGATCGTCCGGAGCTTCTCTGGTGTGACCTCCATGCCGTAGGGGATGCGCGAGGCCAGGCACGGCGAGGCCGGTTTATCCCACGTGGGCAAGCCGTGACGTCGCGACAGTTCGCGCACTTCGGCTTTGGTGAGCCGGCACTCGATAAGCGGGCTGATCACGCCGAATTCGCGCGCGGCGTGACGACCCGGTCGGAAATCATCGAGATCGTCTAGATTCGCTCCATCGCAGATGGCGCGAAAGCCGCGCTCGCGCGCCAGTTGAGTCAACCGCGCATACAATTCGCGCTTGCAGTAGTAGCAGCGGTTGGGGGGATTGCGGCGATAGTTGGGATCCTGGAGTTCTTCGGTCCGGATCAGCAGATGAGGGATCTCAAAGCGCCGTGCGAAGGCGATGGCCTCCTCGCGCTGATGCGCTGCTAGGCTGGGGCTTTCAGCCGTGACGGCGAGCATCTTCTCGCCGAGCTCACACGCGGCAATGAATGCCACATAGGCGCTGTCAACGCCGCCGGAATAGGCGATGATCGCCGATCCCAAAGATCGAAAGAGCGCGCGCAGGCAGTCCTCTTTCTGTTCTAAGCCGTTTGACCTCGCTGCGTTCATATTCGTGCTCGTTCAGTATAGAGCGTGCGCGAGCGCTTGATCAATGGTCCTCGCTCGCGCGACAATGAGCCGCTTGATGAGCACAGGTGCACCTGAGGTATTGTCAAGGAGAGGAGGACGATGAGGATGGACAGGGGCACGCGCGGCCTTCTCGGGGCGATCCTTCTTCTGGGACTGTGCGGACAGGCAGCACGTATCTTCGCACAGCCGCCGCTTCGGACTATTCGACAACTGCACCGGCGCGTCGAGGAGATCATTCGGCGCCCCGAATTCGCGACCGCGCGATGGGGGATTCTCGTCGAGTCCCTGGATCGCGGAGTGGTCCTCGTCGAGCAGGATGCGCACCGGCTCTTCACGCCCGCGTCGAATCTGAAGCTCTACACGACAGCGGCGGCTTTGGTTCGCTTAGGGCCGGACTTCCGATTCCGCACATCGGTGTACGCATCCGCTCCGCCGGATGAGCGAGGGCATGTGGAGGGGGACGTGATCCTTTATGGCCGGGGGGATCCGAACCTCAGCACGCGGACAACGGCCGGAGGGTATCTGACGCCGTTCTACAGTCTGGCCGATCAGCTCGTGCGCGCGGGCGTGAAGGAGATCTTCGGGGACATCGTCGGAGACGAGAGTTACTTCGTCGGTCCGCGCTGGGGCGTCGGATGGGAATGGGACGACTTGCAGTGGTACTACGGAGCGGAGGTGAGCGCGCTCTCTGTGGACGATAACTTCGTGGACCTCATCCTTCGACCGGGCGAGCGCGAGGGGGAAGCGGTACGGGCGACCCTCGCGCCGCCTTCCTGCCTTCTGACGGTCGTCAATCGTGCCGTGACCGTAGCGGCGGGGATGCCGCAGCGCATCGAGATCGAGCGCGGGCTTGGGGATAACGTCTTGGAGATTCGTGGGGAGATGCCTGTGGGGAGTCTCGGATATCGTGCGGCCATCGCCGTCCACAATCCCGCGCTGTATGCGGCCACACTCTTTCGAGAGGCCTTGCAGCGGCGCGGCGTTCGCGTACATGGTCGCGTCGTGACTGTCGGGTGGAAGGAGCGACGCACCCGTCCCCTCGACGTCACTCGAATGATCGAGCTGGCCCGCGTGGAATCTCTCCCCTTGCGCGAGGAGATTCGCGTGCTGAACAAGATCAGCCAGAATCTTCACGCCGAGATGCTCTTGCGCGTCCTCGGCGCAGAGCTGAAAGGAGAAGGCTCAGACGAGAAAGGGCTCGAGGTCCTCCGCGAATTCCTCGCCGAGATCGGCGCGCGGACCTCGGGCGTGCGGTTGCGCGACGGATCGGGCCTCTCGCGCTTGAACTTGGTGACGCCGGCGACGACCGTGGACCTGCTGCGCTTCATGAGCGGGCACGAGCACAGTGCGATCTATCGAGATTCCCTTCCCATCGCCGGCGTGGATGGAACGCTCGAACGGCGCATGGGGGGGACATCGGCTGAAGGGAATGTGCGGGCGAAGACAGGCACGCTTGCCTATACGTTCACGCTCTCCGGATATGTGACAACGGCGCGCGGCGAACGGCTCGTCTTCAGTTTCATGCTCAATGAGTATACGGGCGATCCGGCTCACGCCCTCTCGGCACTGAACGAGCTCTGTGCAACGCTTGCTGCCTTCACGGGATCATGAAGCGCGCCGGATCAGGAGCCGATCCCTGGCCAGATGGTCTCCGAGCGAAGGGGAGAGCCCCCAGCATCTCCGCGCGTACCAACGATCGGCTCCGAAACGGGGTGTTCAAGAGGACGGGGAGACCCGTACGTCGCTTGAATTCGTGGAGGAGATGCCCGTATCGGGGATTCGTGTGCTGGCTGAGGGTCTGCCGAACGCGCGGTTATATCCGCGTGGACGACAGCGGGATCACAGCACGCACGAGAGGGTGACCGAGGAGACGGCGATTACAAACGGCGCATGAAGACAGTGCCCAAAGGCTTCTGCGAGGCGTATGTGCTTGACACTTCGGCCCGATCTTCGCTATCCTTACCGTTCGCCTTGAAGTTGGGGTCGAGGGAGAACATGAAGACCTACGTTCCGAGCGGGAAAGATTTGGAAGGACGGCGAAAGTGGTATATCGTGGACGCGGCGGGGATGACCGTCGGACGGTTGGCTTCCCGCGTCGCGCGCATCCTCATGGGCAAGCATAAGCCGGAGTATACGCCCTTTCTCGACCTGGGCGATCATGTGATCGTCGTCAATGCGGCCAAGGTGCAATTCACCGGGCGCAAGTGGGAGCAGAAGATCTACCGCTATCATACGGGGTATCCCGGGGGACTGAAGGAGATTCCGGCCAAGCGGATGCTCGCGGAGCATCCGGAACGGATTGTGGAGTGGGCGATCCTGGGGATGTTGCCCAAGACGAAGCTGGGGAAGAAGATGGCGAAAAAATTGCGCGTCTATGCGGGATCGGAGCACCCGCATGAGGCGCAGCGACCGGAACCCCTGAGGGTCTAGGAGTCACTATGGCAGAGATTATTCAGTATTGGGGGACGGGTCGGCGTAAGACCTCGACGGCGCGCGTCATCTTGCGTCCGGGGACGGGACAGATCACCATCAACGGGCGTGTTCTGGAGGACTATTTCCCGTTGGAACGGCACCGCGCGACGATCCGACAGCCTCTTCTGTTGACGGACAGTTGGGGCAAGTTCGATATTCATGTGAACGTGCGGGGCGGGGGGATCACCGGACAAGCCGAGGCGATCCGCCACGGGATCGCGCGCGCTCTCCTCGAGTTCAATGCCGATTTGCGTCCCCGCTTGAAGGACGCGGGCTTGCTCACCCGAGACCCGCGCATTAAGGAACGCAAGAAATATGGGCAGAAAGGAGCCCGGAAGCGATTCCAATATTCCAAGCGTTGATCTTCCGGGGCTGTCTCTCCCCGGAGCATCCTGGACTGTCGCCTTCGACGGCGAGGTGCGCATGAGCGATCCCATGGAGGTTCCCCTGCGGGAGACTCCGCTTGGCTGTCCCGACGATTGGTGGCCCATCCGAGACGGGCTGACGGCGGCTGAGCACGAGAACCCATCGAGGAGGGGAGAACGACGGTGGTCACGATCACGATGAAGGAGCTGCTGGAAGCGGGTGTCCATTTCGGACATCAGACGCACCGCTGGAATCCGAAGATGCGCGAGTTCATCTTCGGGGAGCGCAATGGCATCCATATCATTGACTTGCAGAAGACGCAGCGGTACTTCCGCGAGGCCGTGAGGTTCGTCACCGAGATGGCAGCGCAGGGCAAGACCTTCCTCTTCGTCGGGACGAAGCGTCAAGCGCAGGAGGCTATTGCCGAGGAAGCGACGCGGTGTGGTCAGTTCTATGTCAATCACCGCTGGTTGGGCGGATTGCTGACGAATTTCCAGACGATTCGAAAGTCCATTCAGAAGCTCCACGAGCTCGAGCAGATGAAGGCCGAGGGACGATTGGAGCAGCTCCCGAAGAAAGAAGCCATTCGCCTGGAGCGCAAGCGGGCGGCCTTGGAGAAGAACTTCGCCGGCATTCGGAATATGACCCGATTGCCCGACGTTCTCTTCGTGATTGATACGGAGAAAGAGGAGCTGGCCGTACGGGAGGCCAAGCGGCTGGGCATTCCCATTGTGGCCGTCGTGGATACGAACTGCGATCCGGAGGGGATTGATTATCCTATTCCGGGCAATGATGATGCGCTGCGCGCCGTGCGCTTGTTCGTCTCTAAGATCGCTGAGGCGATCCTCGAAGGGCGACAGATGATGAAGGAGGCAGCGCCGGAGGGTGCGGAAGCGGCTTTGCCCGAGCCGTCTTTCTCGCCCGTTGTGGAAGTATCAGAGGCGAGCGAGGAGGACCGATTCTTAGACTTAGAGGAGGAGATTCCAGAGCGGGAGTGAGGGCTATGGCGGAGATTTCGGCACAAGCGGTGAAGGCCCTTCGCGAGAAGACGGGCGTGGGGATTATGGAATGCCGATCGGCTTTGCTCGAAGCCGGAGGGGATGAGGAGAAGGCCATCGAGATCCTTCGTAAGCGCGGCCTGGCCGTTGCGAAGCGGAAAGAAGGACGGGTGACCGCTGAGGGAATCGTGGGGGCCTACATTCACCATGGGAGCAAGATCGGCGTCCTCGTCGAGGTGAATTGCGAGACGGATTTCGTCGCTCGCAATCCCGAATTCCAACAGTTTGTGAAGGATGTGGCTATGCACATCTGCGCGGCCGAACCGCGCTATATCCGCAAAGAGGACATTCCCGAAGAGGTGCTTGCTAAGGAGCGAGAGATCGCGCGCGAACAGGCGCTCGCGGATCCGAAGATGGTAGAGAAGCCGGAAGCAGTCCTGGAACGGATCGTCGAGGGACGCCTGGCGAAGTTCTACGCCGAGACGGTCCTTTTGGAACAGCCCTTTATCAAAGATCCGACCCGGACGGTTTATCACGTGCTCGCGGAGTTGATCGCGAAATTCGGCGAGAATATTCGAATTCGACGGTTCACGCGGTACAAATTGGGGGAAGATTCCCCACTCTCGGCCGGGAACGGCTGAAGAGTTCAGCCCCTCCATCGCGAGGGGCTTTTTTATTATGGAGGGCGATCGCATGACGACGCCGGTGTATAAGCGAGTCTTACTGAAACTGAGCGGCGAGGTTCTCATGGGGGAGCAGAGTTGCGGGATTGATCCTCAGGTCTTTCGCGCGATCGCCGAGGAAGTTAAGGACGTCTACTTGTTAGGCGTTCAAATTGCCATCGTCATCGGTGGAGGGAATATCATCCGAGGGATCGAAGCAAGCGCTCACGGCATGGATCGCACGTCGGCCGATCACATGGGGATGCTCGCGACAGTCATCAACGCTCTGGCGCTACAAGATGCGCTGGAGAAGCTCGGGGTGCCCACGCGCGTGCAGACGGCCATCGAGATTCGGGCCGTGGCCGAGCCGTTCATCCTCCGGCGGGCCATTCGCCACTTGGAGAAGGGGCGCGTGGTGATCTTCGCGGCCGGGACGGGAAATCCCTACTTCTCCACCGATAGCGCCGCGGCGCTTCGCGCGTTGGAGATCAAAGCCGATGTGATCCTGAAGGCGACCAAGGTGGACGGCATCTACACGGCCGATCCGGCCATTGACAAAACGGCCGTGAAGCTGGATGAACTGACCTATTTTAACGTGCTGGAGCGGGGACTGAAGATCATGGATGCCTCGGCCATCACGCTCTGCATGGACAACGCCATGCCCATCATCGTCTTCAATCTCAAGGTGCCGGGGAACATCCGGCGTGTCGTCCTTGGGGAGAAGGTGGGATCGCGTGTCGTCCCGGAGAGCGTCGCCCTGAGCCATTCCTCGACGTCCGGGGAGCGCGTGCGAGGAGGGGGGATATGATCAAGGATGTCTTGAACACCGCCAAGGCTCGAATGGATGCGACGATCGAAGACTGCCGTCGAAAGCTGGCATCGGTGCGAACGGGTCGAGCGTCGACGAGCCTATTGGATCACATTCTCGTCGAGTATTACGGGACTCCCCTGCCGCTGACGCAGGTGGCTCAGGTGCATGCGCCGGAGCCGACACTGCTCACGGTCCAGCCCTATGATTCCTCGCTGCTGCCAGCGATCGAGCGGGCGATTCTGACCTCGGATCTCGGCCTGACCCCGTCCAACGATGGGCGCATCATTCGCATCCCCATTCCGCCACTGACTGAAGAGCGACGGCGCCAGTTGGCGAAAGTCGTCGGAGAGATCGCCGAAGATCATCGCACGGCCGTACGCAATATCCGGCGCGATGCCAACGAGCGGTTGAAGAAGATGTGCAAGGACAAGCTCATCTCCGAGGACGATGAGCGGCGCGCCCTGGAGGAGGTGCAGAAGCTGACGGATGCGGCGATCGAGCGGATCAATGAGCTGGCGAAGAAGAAGGAAGAGGAGCTGTTGGCGGGCCGCTGAACAGGCGCCGTATTCATATCGAGCGCGCCGTGCCCAGAGGTGAGGCCGCGCGCGTCCGTTCGCGTGTCGGAATGGCATCCGGGAAGCTCTCGTCCGACTTCGAATGCCCCACAAGTGCTCCCCCGATCTCTTTGACGAAGATGAGGCGCGTAGGGTCTTTCGGATCCACATCTACGATGACGACATCTCCCGTCTCGATCTGCCGCGTCGCCACGAGATTAGACAGCGGAAAGACCAGGAAGCGCTCCAGGGCCCGTCGCAGGTGACGCGCGCCGTATTTGTAGTCCGTCCCCTCGCGAAGCAGCAGCTCCTTGGCCGCCTCCGTGCACGTGAAGACGAACTTCGGCGCTAGAGATCGCGTGATCCGCTGTTGGATGAGCTTGAGTTCGATCTCCAGAATCTGCCGCAGATGCTCCTCCTTGAGGGAGCGGAAGACGACGACCTTATCAATGCGGTTCATGAATTCGGGGGAGAAGCGCCGTCGGGCGGCCTCCAGGGCGGTCCGATAGATTTTCTGATCCACGACCGAATCCTGCTGCCCCTGTTTCGGTGCGAATCCGATGCCTCCGGAGATCAGCTCGGCCATCTCCTTGGCCCCCAGGTTCGACGTCATGATGATGATGCAGTGGGAGAAGTCCACCTTTCGGTTATCGCCGAGCGTGAGCGTTGCGCGATCCAAGATCCCCAGCAGGAGTTGCCAGAGGGCATCCGAAGCTTTCTCGATCTCGTCAAACAGGACGAAGGTTAGCTTCAGCGTCTCCGTATGATAGCGATCGAGGTTCTCCTGAGTCAAAAGGGGAGGAGTCTCTCGATGCCCGAGATATCCGGGCGGCGAGCCGATCAACTTGGCGATCTCATGACTGTGCTGGAACTCGGCGCAGTCGATCTTCACCAAGGCGTTGGGATCACCAAAGAGGATCTCCGCGCACGCTTCGACGATGCGCGTTTTCCCCGATCCTGTGGGGCCGAGGAAGAGGAGAGAGCCGATAGGGCGCCCGGGCGGACACAAACCGGCCAGGTAGACCTGATAGAGATTAGCCAAGCGTCGCACGGCTCGATCCTGACCGACGATGCGCTCCAGGAGCTTCCGCTCGAACTCTTCCACCTGCGGGTGTCGTCGCTCCGGGTTGAGCAGGACCCTCGTTGGTGCGGCCATGTTCGATTGCCTCCCTCGCCGTTATCTCCGTGAGTCACCACCGCCTTAGACGTCGGTATTGCGCGCGCTGTTGCCTCCCAGGGGGCAATTATAGGATGAGGGGCGAAGGGCTCGTCAAGAACCTCGCCGTGAGGCGCTTCGATCCTGCTTCTCCCTGCAGGGGAATTTTTGCTTGACAACTCGCGGTCTTGTCTATAGTCTTTGCTACTCGCTGGTGCTTGGTTGCGCGAGCGCCGGTCGCTTCGTCTTGTGCGAAGCCTTGAGCTTAGGTTGGTGTGAGGGGTAGAGGCGGTGAATCTGCACGGGTCAGAATGTAGGGAGTGCTTCTCCCTAGCTTCCTGTGTGATCTCTCCGTGCTGCCGGATGCGAGTGAAATCCTCCGCAGTGCTCTACATCGGGAGCAGCGGATTTTCCTCTCAGGAGGAGCGGTGATGATCTACAACTACGCGAGCATTCCAGCGCGAGTTGCGGCGACGGGATCGTACCTGCCGGAGCGAGTGATCACGAACTCCGAGATCCTCGGGCTTGAAGAATCGGACGGGCAGATCCGGCGACTCCTGGGAGCCGTAGAGCGCCGAGCGGTGAGCGAAGAGGAGGCTTGCTCGGACATCATCGTCAGGGCGGCGCAGCGGATTTTGGAGACAGCTCGCCTTTCGCCCGAGGACCTGGATCGCATTATCGTCAGTGCGACGCCCGGGGACTATCATGAACCCTCGACGGCCAGTGTGGTCCAGTATAAGCTTGGGGCCTACTGCCCCGCGGTGGATGTTGGAATGTCCTGCGTGGGATGGGTCGCCGGTGTGGATTACGCCTTGCGCTGTATTGCTACTGGAGAACGACGGATCCTCGTCCTGGCTGGGACAATCGTCTCGCGGGGAAATCCCTTCCGGAACCCCATGCATCGGGCGATCTTCGGCGATGGCGCTGGTGGAGTCTTGTTGGAGGCAGCTGATCGCGGCCGTTTCTTCTCCGGCGGGCTTTGGACAAAGGGTGAATACTACGACGTGATTACGATGCCGCATGAGACGTCCCCGCATTCGCCTCGTATCCCGCCTGAATATCGGGGAAGCTTCTACATGGGGCGGCGGGAGATCATGTTCGAGGTTTTGCGCAACAATCTTGGGGCGTGCATCGAAGGGGCTTTGCAGACGGCTGGCCTCTCTCGTGAGCAGATTGACGTCGCCTTCATTCATCAGCCGAGCAAGCCGCTTTTTGAGGAGGCTGCCCGAGCGGCGGGGATCCCGCGCGAACGGGTCATCCAGGATTATGAGCGGTATGGGAACACAATCTCAGCCGAACTGCCGATCTCGCTCGATGAGAGCGTGCGGAACGGTCGGGTGAAACGTGGGGATAAGATCCTGATGGTGACCTTCGGAGCGGGCTTCAATGCGGGTATCTTGGTCTTCGAGTACTGAGGTCCTCTCTCAGAGCGTCCCGTATTCGGTGCTCTTGCTCTGTCCTCGGTCGAGGAGCCTCACTGGAGCGCCAACGGGCGTGTGGTGAAGCGCCGGTCTCTCCCGTGCGGAAGCCATGAATTGGTCGGTGATCGGATCATGAGCGGGCGGATCCTGTTCGCTCCTGTCTCCACCGTCCTGGCGCATGCGGGGCGGTGTATGATGATCGCGCGCGAGCTGGGGCGGCGCGGTCACGCTGTCTTCCTCGCGGGAGCGGACCGATTCCTTCGAGATTGGGCGCGCGAGGATGGGCGCCTTCAGTATGTCGAGCTGCCGGATATACCGGCCGGTGAAGGGCTACAGATTCTGCGCTCGCTGTGGAAGATACCGGATCCTCGGT